>Ga0209573_1003884_pt1 | contig 15559 bp, 17 predicted proteins | sample TNRBio252014_DNA_FD_185870 | JGI IMG/M metagenome (GOLD analysis project Ga0209573, IMG submission 185870) | Wastewater treatment Type I Accumulibacter community from EBPR Bioreactor in Madison, WI, USA - TNR Reactor_6/25/2014_ DNA (SPAdes)... | ecosystem: Engineered > Bioreactor > EBPR >...
GGTTGAAAAAAAGCTCCGAAAATCCTTTATTTGGCCTCAATCCTAAAGGAAGATAAAGGATTTTCTCGCTTTCATCCTTTAGGATCGAGGCAAAAAAGTGAGAAAATCCTGCTTATCTGCGGAATTAACTTTAACCCTTGATTCGCATAATAAGCTAACATATGAAAACGTCAAGGACAAGGCTTGCGACCTTTCTGCGAGTATCGCACAGGCAAGAGTTTTTGAAAACAAGGAGTTTACTAATTGGTTGACTGTTTCAAAAACAAGCATAACGCAGTATTTGGCGTTTTCTTGCAAAGACTAAATATCAAATTGATGTTTTTTTTAGCAAAACCAAATATGAGGTTAAATCCTTTAGTGAATCAGCTATTTATTTTGGGAACTTCCCGGGTTGAGCGTTCTGTCGCTGAATTCATTAAATGAATGGCTATATTATGTAATAGTTCTTTACATGATGAATAGCCCCTAAATTTTATATTAGCCTTTTAAACTTTTTATATTTGTACAAATTACTTTTATTGTCTTTGGTAAATGAAACCGACATATGATAATTTTTTATGTCTTAATTGATTAACATTCAGGCTATTTTCACCAACCATTCACGAATGGTTTTCATCAAAAAATCCACATGGCAGAAAGGAAAATTGAAACCATACATATGAAATATTTTATTCAATTCATACTGTTTCTGAATGTATATTTTTCACCAATTTATGCCCAACAAACATTCAGAATGGTGTTTGAACCTGATATCAGTGAAACCGTCAGCAATGACCAAATTCCCGGACAATGTACGGATAGTCTTGATGCGATCATTCAAACGAATAAATTGATCAGCCAACTTCATTCGCGTGGTTACCTGGCTGCTTTTCCCCTCAATTATCAGCAAAAAGATAGCTTTTTTTTGGTGAATATTGATAAAGGCCAACAATTTACATGGATCAATCTGCAAAATGGAAATGTGCCCGAAATGATCCTGGCTGAAAGTGGGCTGAATCTGTCTCTGATGGCAAAAAAACCGGTACATGCTGACGGTATTTCTACCCTCATGCATCAGATACTTGAGCGGTATGCTGACCTTGGATTTCCATTTGCCCAAATCAAACTGGACAGCCTGGATATCTCTGAAAAAGGGGTTTCAGCCCGCCTCAACCTCACCCAAAACAAAAAAATAGTTTTTGACAGTCTGGAAATTGTTTCCAAAACCAATGTGTCGATTGGTTACCTTGAAAAACTTTTGGGTATTCGTCCCGGACAAGTTTTCAATGCATCTAAAGTCAAAGCTATTTCACAAAAAATCAACCAATTACCTTTTTTGTCCACAAAATCAGCTCCGCAGGTTCTTTTTTCGGGCAATAAAGCAACGGTCAGACTTAATCTGGAAGACAAAAAGAACAGCCGGTTTGATGTTTTGATCGGCATTCAACAGGATGAGAAAAAACCAGGTGGTGTTCGCATTGCAGGTGAAATAGCCGCTGAAATGCAAAACAGACTCGGTCAGGGTGAGTATTTTGGGTTACAATACAAAAACAGGGCTGCCAACGTACAGGAATTGCACATAAGCATGCAGTATCCATTTTTATTCAACCTGCCTTTTGGTATAAATGCAGGTTTTAAATTGTTTCAGAACGGAGATTCTTTCAGGAATCTGGATTTCAACGCAGGTGTGTCCTATCAGCTTGGAGAGTATTCCAGCCTGGGTATTTTCTGGCAATCTTCCGGTTCACGGCTTATCTCAATTGATACGGCAAACCTATTAACGAACAGAAAGTTGCCGGATCAGTTGGATGTGTCGGTGAATGGATTGGGATTGAACTACCTTTTCGAAAAACTGGACTACCGCTTCAACCCGAGAAAAGGCTGGAAAATCAGCGCAGAAAGTGTGGCAGGCATAAAAAATGTCATTCCCAATATTGAGATCCAGAGTTTGAAAAATGAACTCGTTGATTTTAAGAATAGTTTTGATACCATTCGTGGTGGAACACAATTCAGTTTGTCCTGCCAACTTAGCTATTTTCAGCCCCTTGGCAAGTTGATGACATTAAAGATCAGCAATGCTTCCGGTTGGAAATTTGCTCAGAACGGTTTGTTCCGCAACGAAGCATTCCGGATTGGAGGAAATAAACTATTAAGGGGTTTTGATGAGGAGAGTATTTTTGTCAGTGCATACTCTGTTATAACGCTCGAACCAAGGCTCATTATCGGAAAAAATTCCTGGTTTTTTGTTTTTGGTGAAATGGCTATGCTTAACATGATGGATAGCAACTCAGGAAAGTTGGAATTTCCCTTCAGCCTTGGGACAGGTTTGAGTTTTGATACCAAAGCTGGGATTTTGCTGGTTTCGGCAGCTCTTGGCAGCATTCAGGGTGCCGGTTTGGATTTTAACGCGACAAGGGTGCATATCGGTTATGTGAATTTATTTTAGCAGGGTTAAAAGTTAAAACCGATATTTTTCTGTTCATCCATCCTGAAAATTCGGTTCAAAAAGTATGAATTATTGGATTTAATGCGAATAATTGAAACAAATTCATTGAAATTTATAAAATCTGGATGAGGTCAACAAGAATCAAAATTTCCGGGAATTTATAAAGTTGATAAAAAATACTTTACAATATTTATCAAAATAAAATCAGTATTGAGTGTTGCCTGCTAAACATTTTGTAAAACTATCTTTGTATTGAAAATTAATTAGATCATGAAAAAACTCGAAATCGCCTGCTCCAACATCCAGTCCTGCCTCAATGCCTGGAAGGGTGGGGCAGACCGCATCGAACTCTTCGATAATCTGCCCGAAGGCGGTTGCACTCCTTCATACGGTATGATCAAATACGTTAAAGAACAGATCTGGATACCGGTTTTTGTTATGATCCGTGCAAGAGGCGGCGATTTCGTCTATTCGGAAGAAGAGATCCAAATCATGCTGTCTGATGTAAAAATGTGCCTGGAACTGGAAGTAGATGGCATCGTTTTTGGCGCTTTGAATCCGGATGGAACGGTCAATAAACCGCTGGCCGCTAAAATCATGGAAACATGGAAATACCGTCCAGCCACTTTTCACCGGGCTTTCGACCGGAGTGTTGACCTGTTTGAGGCCGCCGAAACCATCGTTTCCCTGGGTTTTGAAAGGATTTTGACCAGCGGTGGTAAAAATACTGTTGAAGAAGGAAAGGAAACCATCAGACAACTCAATCAGCAATATTCAGACAGGATCATCATCATGCCGGGAAGCGGTGTTACACCTTCAAATATCCGGCAGATCAGCGATTATTGTAATACCCGGGAAATGCATGGAACCTGCAAAGCAGTCTTCCAAAACAACGATATTATTTACAATCGGGGATTTAACGATCAACATTCGGTCAGCGATCTGAATTGTATCAGGCAAATGGTGAGTCAATTTAAAAATAATTGATTATCAAGATTATATGTATTTAGAAATTGTTTAGCTTGAAAGTCTTTTAGCTTGAAAGTCTTTTAGCTTTTTATCCTTATTGGTTTTAATTGATTCATGGGATCTGAATTTCAGTTAATAATGCGAATCAATGGTTGAAAAAAAGCTATGAAAATCCTTTATTTGTACTCAATCTTAAAGGAAGATAAAGGATTTTCTCGCTTTCATCCTTTAGGATCGAGGCAAAAAAGTGAGAAAATCCTGCTTATCTGCAGTATTAACTTTAACCCTTGATTCGCATTAATAAGGTAATTTTAGCGTTCTTTTGATCAAAGTTATCTGTAAATCCTACAGCCTGACAGACTGATCAGCTAATCAACTAAATGCATGAACCATCAAAATTGTTTCGCAATTCTTTTCATTGCTTCTTCCAAAACACTTTTTGGAGTCGGAAGACAGATCCGCTGGAATCCTGTACCTTCCACACCAAAAATGTCTCCGTCTTCCAGAATAACATTGGCCTCTACATAAATTCTTCGGTGAACTTCCTTCGTATCCAGTCCGTAATCCCGGAAATCCATCCATCCCATATAGGTTCCTTCTGGGATGCTGAACCTGACTTCCGGCATTCTGTTTGCAAGAAAGTTTCTCAGAAATTCAAAATTACCATCTATATAAGTTTTTACCTGATCCAGCCAATCCTGTCCTTCATTATACGCAGCGATCAACGCTTCCATGGCAAACGGTGAAGGCAACTTGAAGCCTAATTCCCTGGAAAAACCCTGTCTGAGCGCCTCGTCTTCTATAATGGCATTGGTGCAATGTAAACCGGCCACATTGAAGGTTTTATTGATCGCTGTCAGAGTCAAAATTTTCTTGTATGCGGAAACTTTTCTCAATGGAATAAAGGTGGCATGTTGCCTGATCAGATCACCGTGGATCTCATCTGTCACCATCACCACATCATGTTTTTGACAGATATCAGCCATTTTGTCCAATTCGTCCTTGTTCCAGATCCGGCCAACGGGGTTGTGCGGACTGCAAAGCAAAAACAGCTTTGTTCCCGGATCAGATGCCTTTTTCTCCATGTCTTCAAAATCAATCCTATAAAAACCATCCTCATGGATCAATGGATTATTGACAACCCTACGCCCGTTATCCATAATACTGCCAAAAAATGGCCTGTAAACCGGCGATTGAAGCAGCACACCTTCTCCTGGTTCAGTAAAAGCTCTGACAGCGGTGTAAAGCGCTTCTACCGTTCCTGGACTGTAAACAATATGCTCTTTTTCAATTTCCCAGTTATATAGCCTTTTAAACCAGCCCTGAATGGCTTCAAAATATGCAGGATGGGCCAGATGCGTACTGTATCCGTAAATTTGCCTGTCTACACATTTTTGTAAGGCATCCACCACGGGTTGTGGGCAGGGGAAATCCATATCCGCCACAAATAAAGGTATACTTTCTTCGTCGAACCTTTCGGAAATCCCGAATTTTTTCACCAGTTCTGCACCATCCCATTTGATCGATCCGGTACCCCGCCGGTTGATGATTTTGTCAAAATTGTATTTCATTTACTTTTTTTAAAGCATTCACATATGATTAGACCCCGGACATAGAAGCTAATTTGTAATGATTTTTCGTTAATAACTAAAGATTTGAGCTTTCGAACAGTACTTTATTCTTCCACCAAATATCCCACAAAATTATGTGGCGTAATTGACAACAACACCTTTTTTGTCGCATCATCAACTTCCAAATCTTCGATAAAAGCACGGATTTCTGACTGACCAATACCCGTCTGTCCTCTGGTGAGACTTTTGAGCGCTTCGTAAGGTTTCGGATAGCCAACTTTTCTTAAAACACTCTGTATGCCTTCAGCTACCACAGCCCAGTTGTTTTCAAGGTCTTCCTTCAACTTTTGATCATTGAGTACCAGCTTTTCCAGGCCTTTATGAATGGACTTGAAAGCGATCAGGATATGCCCGAAAGGCACGCCGATATTTCTCAAAACTGTACTGTCTGTCAGATCCCGTTGTAACCTGGAAACAGGCAATTTGACAGATAAATGATGCAATATGGCCATCGCCATCCCAAGATTGCCTTCGGCATTTTCAAAATCTATCGGATTCACTTTATGTGGCATGGCTGATGAACCTACCTCGTTCGGATTAACCCTTTGCTTGAAATAATCCATTGAAATATACATCCACAAATCTCTGCAAAAATCGATCAGAATGTTGCTGATCCTCGCCCATGCATCAAAACCTGCAGCCAGATTGTCATAATGCTCGATCTGGGTTGTATACTTTGATCTGGACAAACCAAGATCTTCCCCGACAAACCTGTCTGCAAAATTCGGCCAGTTGATCTCCGGATAACATAATTTATGTGCATTGAAATTACCGGAAGCTCCGCCGAACTTGGCTTTTATTTCTATGCTTCTTAATTGTTCCAATTGTATTTCCAACCTTTCAACAAATACAAAAATCTCTTTCCCGAGAGTAGTAGGAGAGGCCGGTTGACCATGCGTGCGTGCCAGCATTGGAATGGAACGCCATCTGTTTGCCAAAAGCCGCAATTTTGCAATGATGCTCTCCACACCGGGTATCATCTCTTTTTCCTGAGCTTCCCTGAACATCAAAGGGAAGGCCGTATTATTGATATCCTGTGAGGTCAAGCCGAAATGAACGAATTCTGAAATGTATGATAAGCCAATATTGACCACCTTTTCTTTCACATAATATTCAATGGCTTTTACATCGTGATTGGTGATTTTTTCTATTTCTTTCACCTTCAATCCGGCCTGCTCATTAAAAGTACTGGCTATATAGGATAATGTTTTTCTGTCGGATTCTGTCAGTTTATTCATCTCAGGAAGGCCTGCTTTGTGCAATGCAAGTAAATACAAAACTTCAACCCGAACACGATATTTCATCAATGCATATTCAGAAAAATATTTACGCAATTCGACGGTTTTATCCATATATCGTCCGTCAATCGGTGAAATTGCATGTAATTCATTATTTTCCATAAACCCTAATTATAGATTTTCTATGGTAATCAAAAGATAAAGATAAAACAATTCACCTTACAAGAAAAAAATTCAGTGAGTGATTAAACTGCTCTCTGTCAAATCCAATCCCAATAAATTCATTCAGGCAATCACGTTTTTTTAATATCTATTTATATTAAAAAATTTTATCATATATATTAAATTCATATTAGTTGGTGTTAATCAGAAGAAATTTTCTGTTTAGGAAGGTGTTTTATTCAACTAAATGGATTATTTGAGAACAATTCAAATCTTTGAATTTGAATAATACACTAACTTTCTTAGTTCTATTTGATAAAATGATCTGATTTACCGGAAGTTATTGGAGTCCCTTTTAGGGGATTCAGATGCAAATTATTTTTGAAGAGAAAATAATTATTTTGGGGGTGTATTCGATTCACTAAACCGTGTTCAAAAAGAACAAAATTTTTCAATCATATTCATTGAAAAAGAAATCTAAAATAGAAAAAGGCAATTTTGATTTTCAAAAGCATATAGCTCAAAGCAAAAGATTATCTTTGCATTTAAAAATTAAAGATTTATGTTTTCAGGAATAGTCGAAGGTTTGGGTAAAGTGGTCAGAATTGATAAAGAAGGAAGCAACATTCACTTTTTTGTCAATTGCAGTTTTCTTGACCAGTTACATGTAGATCAAAGCATTGCGCACAATGGTGTTTGCCTCACCGTTGTCAATATCAGTGATGATACATATAAAGTCACCGCTATCCAGGAAACCCTGGATAAAACCAATCTGGGTCAACTCAGCCCGGGAGATCATGTCAATCTTGAACGCTCGGTCACCCCGGATACAAGGATGGACGGTCATTATGTTCAGGGACATGTTGACACAGTCGCGAAGTGCACCAGGGTCGAAACACTTGAAGGGTCCTGGTATTTCCATTTTGAACTCGAAGATGAGAAAGATGGCCTGCTCATGGTCGATAAAGGTTCCATCGCCATCAATGGCACCAGCCTCACGTTAGTTAAAACAGGAGCAAAACAATTCAATGTGGCGATCATTCCTTATACTTTTGAGAATACTACTTTTCAGTTCATTCAATCTGGAACCTTTGTTAATATAGAGTTTGATATCATGGGGAAATACATCGTAAAATACATGGACAGCATCAGAAATGAATTGTCAAAAATAAAAGCCTGATATGCACGACATCGAACCATTTTTCAGGTGGAGACATTTGTATCAGGCAGAACAGGACAAACGATCTCCCTTTTACAGAAAGGTATATGATGAATTTGGCTTCACCAATGCCATTTACAACTATTATATACATCCGCAATGGGACAATTTTGGTTCTTCAACCCTGTATCTGAAAATTCTTTACACAGATTATGAGTTGGGTTGTACCATCATCGAACTCATCGGAGAATGGAACGATACCTTGCATGATGACATCATGTACCTGAAACGGAATATAGCAGAATACATGCAGGATCATGGGATTTTTAAATTTATGTTGATTTGTGACAACGTCCTCAATTTCCATTCTGGGGACAATTTATATCTCGAAGAATGGAGCCAGGAAGTCAGAGAGGAAGGTGGATGGATTTGCTGTATTAACCTGCTGGATCATGTTTTTGCGGATTTTGAGGACGCATACCTTCAAAGATACCTTTTTTTCGCTGATGAGATCAATGAAATCGAATGGCGACTGATGAAACCGGATCAGTTAATCACGTTTATAGACACTTTTATTAATCATTCTCAAAAAAGTCTTGAATTTTGAACGAACACAAAGCAGGATTTGTCAACATTATCGGTCGGCCTAACGTAGGGAAATCAACCTTGTGTAATCTGTTGATCGGAGATAAAATGTCCATAGTCACCCATAAACCACAGACTACCAGACATCGTATTCTTGGCATACTCAACGAAGATGATTATCAGATCGTATTCTCTGATTCGCCGGGAATCATCACGGATCCCAATTATGAATTGCATAAATCTATGAATAAATTCGCATATTCCAGTCTGGAAGATGCGGATATTTTGATCATCATGACTGATCTCAGAAAAGATTCAGTCATCTCTCCCGCATTGATTGAAGCAGTAAAAAAACTGGATGTTCCGCTTTTTTTGGTGATCAATAAAACAGATACAGCCCAAAACCAGGCTGAAGTAGATGAGATGGAGAAAAAGTGGACTGATCAGATTGTTTTCAACCATATTTTTCGCATTTCCGCGCTGAATCAACAAAATACACAGGATATTTTGCCTGCAATTCTGAATTGCCTGCCGGTTAGCCCTCCATATTATCCCAAAGACCAATTCTCTGATAAGAGTGAGCGATTTTTTGTCAGTGAAATCATAAGAGAACATATATTTTTGTTGTATCAGGAAGAAATCCCATATTCAGTTGAAGTGGAAGTGACAGAATTCAGGGAATCCGTTCTGAAGGGCAGGGACTTTATCCACATTTTTGCAAATATTTATGTGAGTCGCAAGTCCCAGAAAGCAATCCTCATTGGCCAAAAGGGAAGCAAGATCAAACAATTGGGAATTGACTCAAGAAAAGGCATCGAAGCTTTCTTTAATAAAGGAGTGCACCTTGAATTATTCGTGAAAATAATGGAAAACTGGAGAGATAATGATTCGGTATTGAAGAATTTTGGCTACCAACAATAATTACGAAAACAGAATTTTATTTGGATGTGCCGCAGGGGGGACTCGAACCCCCACGGTCTTGCAACCATACGCCCCTGAAACGTACGTGTCTACCAATTCCACCACTGCGGCAAATACCTGTTGGAATATGCTGTTGCATCATCAATTTAATGCTTTTCAAATTCCAGCCGACAAAAGTAGTTATTTAATCAGGAATTTTGAACATGTGATCCATTTTTTTTATTTTTAGAAACAAATTATTTAATATTTACGTTGTATGGTCGTGTGTAAGGATACCAGGAGCAAAATTGCTTTGACCTGATGATTTACAGATTGGAACAGTATTTGAAAATTGTTAAACAAATGAATGTTATATGGTGAAATTTTTTTTTCTTTTTAGTTGCGTAATGATCTTTTCACTCAATATGTCTGCACAGGCAACAGGAAATACAAAAAAATCGCTGTTGAGTTTTAAGGAAAGACATATCAATCTGGGTAAAGTAAAAAAAGGCAACAAGGTCACATTTAGCTATACTTTCACGAATACAAGTAAACAGGATGTCGAGATAGATATCGTGACTGGTTGTGACTGTACCGAAGCTACATGGCCTTCAAAAAAAATAAAGCCCGGCGAATCAGGCAAAATTGATGTGGTCTTTTTGAGCGCAAAAAAGGAAAAAAGTGAAACAGTAGAACTGGATGTAATTTTGAAAAATGAAGATCCTAAAACAGGGTATCCGATTTTTGATATATTATCCTATTCATACGTGTTTTAGCCTTTCCGGATCCTAAAAATGTATTTTCATAATTGGCAATTCTGAGAATGAAGAATAAACAAACCGACTGGCTTTCAGGATTAAATCAACTGGTATTCAGCACCGGAGGAGATCACCCCCAACAGGAGGAAGAGGCGGAGCTTAAAAAAAGCGAACCTGCATCTACCCAGGTATTAAGGATTTGGCTTGAAAAAAAAGGACGTGGTGGCAAACAGGCAACTTTGATAAAGGGTTTTCTTGGCGATGAAGGAGAAATAAAAGAGTTGAGTACGCTTTTGAAAAAGCATTGCGGCGTGGGCGGAAGTATCAAGGAAAATGACATCATCATACAGGGTGATCAAAGGACAAAAGTCAGGGATTTCCTGATTTCACGGGGATATTCAAATTCAAAACTCGCAGGTGGGTGAGATGGAACGAGGGTCAGGATTTAAGATTCGGGGATTAGAAGATTCGAAGATTCGAGGATTTGAAGATTCGAGGATTTGAAGGTTCGAAGATTCGAGGATTTGAAGATTCGAAGATTTGAAGATTCAGGATTTGATTGAACATTTTATTTTATTATTCGAACAACTCGAACAACTCAACAACTCGAACAACTCGAACAACTCAACAACTCGAACAACTAAACAAATCAACAAATCAACAAATCAACAAATCAACAACTCAAAAAATAAAAAAATGGACGAAAATAAACGGCTTAAAGATGACAGTGTCAATATGATCATCAACAATCATGTATTGTGGAGCATGGGTGCCGGGTTTATTCCGATACCTTTGGCTGATATGGTGGCTGTAAGTTATATTCAGATGGATATGATCAAACAGTTGTGCAAAATCCATAATATTGATTACAAAGACAATGAATTAAAAGCAACCATCACTTCAATAACTTCAGCCGGTCTGGTAAAAGCTGGTGCGGGCAGACTGGTCAAAATGATTCCGGTCGTTGGCTCGGCATTAGGAGGCGTTGCAGTCAGCGCATTATCCGGTGCATCCACCTACGCTGTAGGCCATGCATTCAGACTTCATTTTGAACAAGGAGGAACTTTTCTCGATTTTGACCTCAATAAACTTAAAAAGTCCTACAATGATCTTTTTGAAAAGGGCAAAAAAGTAGCTTCCGAAATGAAGCAGGAACAGGAAAAAGTCAGAAAAGAAACTGAAAAGGTGGTAGAAGACAAGGAGATGCCAAAATCCGGACAGGACATTATCAACGAACTGAAAGCTTTGGGTGAGTTGAAAGAGGCAGGCCTGATCACTGAAGAAGAGTTTGCTGCTCTGAAGAAAAAATTGCTAAGCTAATTTATTGATTTGCAAACAAATAAGATCAGCAGTGTCAGCAATCCCAGGTTGAAGGCCTGGATGCAGCTTTATAAAGGCAATCAACGTGGTCGTCAGGATCATTTTTTGGTGGAAGGGTATCTTGAATGTTCCAGAGGAATAAATTCCGGGTTTGAATTGCTCGAGCTCATGTTTTGCCCGGAGATCATCGATCCGATTTTGCTTTCAAAGCTACTCCAAAAAATTGGTACTCAAGTGCAGGTTTTTGAACTTGATAGAAAAGTGTATGCGAAACTGGCTTACAGGGATGATACTCAGGGTGTCATGGCCTTGTTTAAAAAGCCGGAAGTCACATTGAATGATTTTCGTGTGAGTCAGGATAAAACCCCTTTGTTTCTAATCCTCGAAAATGTCGAAAAACCCGGTAATCTGGGCGCTGTTCTTCGTACTGCTGATGCAGTCAATGCGTCAGGGGTGATTTTGACAGGTAATTCCGGTACTGACCAGTTCAATCCTAATGTGATCAGAGCCAGTATTGGTACTGTTTTTTCAGTTCCGGTCGTGTATGCTGAAGAAAATCTGGTACTTCATTGGCTTCATGAGCAAAAAATCAGGAGTTTTTCGGCGGCTTTGCCTGCTTACGCTGATTTATATGCATTGAACCTGAAACAGCCTGCTGCAATGATTTTTGGGAATGAACACCTGGGTCTATCTGATTTTTGGATACAACATGCAGATGTGGTCTTTACATTGCCTATGCTAGGCAAAGCCGATTCACTCAATGTTTCAGTATCTGTCGCTGTATCAGCTTTTGAATATCTACGGCAGTTCAGATTGCTTTAGATATAGATAATTTGGGTGCGCTCACCCGCACATTGTTCATAGAATTCCCCAACAGTCAGTATTCCTGAAATTTCATCGCTGAGATCTTCTTTTTTGAGGTCAAAAAGTTCCATTGCCAGTTTGCAGGCATATAGCTTTCCTCCACCGGCAGTGATCATTTGTAAAAACTCTTCGGTTCCCGGAATTCCTTTTTTCTCCAGTCTACGATGTATTGATCCTGAAATGAGGGCTTCCACCCCGGGCAGAAAACCCAAAAATGAAGGGAAGGGCATTCCATTTAAAAATCTTAATGACGGATTTCCAACAGATGGAGTTTTTAACTTTTTCATACGTTTTTTTGTGATCGCATCCAGTCCAAAAAAAGTGAAAAATAAATTTGCCTCCATACCTTCCATCACCGCACCATTGGCCAGGATCAGGGCAGAATACACGTCTTCAATCCCTGATTTGGAACAGATGATGCAGATTTTCTTTATTTCGTCAACCTTTGTATGCATCATGTTTTGATTTATTGCTTTTAACCTTGACTATAGACAACCAGTAGGCTTGGGAATACCAGCGATCATGGCGGCGAGTTTCAATGGCCTTTTAGGAAAAAGTAGATACATCTCTTTGATGTCAGCGATCCCGGATGATCCCACCAAACGGAGTGTCATTTCCACTCCTTCCCTGTGTTTTTTTCGCATAAATTCAAGCACTGCAAAATGTTTTTGACTCAATGCAATACCGTATTCCTTTGCCAGTTCCACTGCAATTTCCTGTGTCCAGATCTGCATGTCCGTCATAAAACCTTCATCTGAAAATTCGATGTTTTGCCCGGCAATTGTTTTATTCATTTTTCATGCGATTTGAAATTTATAATGCCCCGAAGATTATTTGATAACCACTTCTTTGATCAGTTCTTTGCCTAGTTTTTCGTTCAGTAATCTGATCAACTGCTCTTTTTGGAACGAAATTTCGTGTTTCAACGGGGCTGAACTGAACTCGAGGATCAGTTTTTCCTTCGAAATCTTAATGGAAGTCGTATAATCATTCACCATTTCACCCATCAGATCTTTCCATGCGTTTCGTACGGAGATCTCATAATAGTTTTTCCTGATCTTTTGCTGATTGATGAATGCATCAATGGTCTGATTGATTTTTTCCTCGTTTCTTCCCATGATTTTATTTTATAGTTCAGGATTCGCTTCCATTGCGCTGAATCACTGTTCCATCCTTTATTTTAAACCAAAAAAATTCATAATTTATTTTCTCAAAGGTCTCCAAAATCCTTTGTTCATCGGTATCAGTAATAAAAACCTGTCCGAGCTGTTCCTCAAACAATAGTTGCACCAAATGTTTTACACGATCTCTGTCCAGTTTGTCAAATACATCATCCAGTAAAATAACCGGTGTCGTGTCGGTTTTCATTTTGAGGTAAACAAATTGTGCCAGTTTAAACGCCAATACCAATGATTTCAACTGACCCTGGGATGCAAAATTGGAAATGGCATTTTGATTGATGGTAAAGTGTACATCATCTTTGTGAATGCCAGTGGAACTTCGTTTGAGAACCATATCCTTTTCCAGATTCTTCCTGCATTTTTCAATGAAATTCCCGCCGGAAAGCTGGCTGAAGTATTCCATTTCAGCTTGTTCACCTGATTGGGCTATCCGGGTATACAGCCTGATAAAAATGGGCTTCAACTCTTCAATAAACTCATTTCTTTGCAAAAAAATATGCGTTGCCAATGGGTCCATTTTTTCATCATACACCTCAAGTAATGCTTTAACTGAGTTCGATGATTGCCCTGATTTCAACATGGCGTTACGTTGATCCAACAATTTATTATAGGCCATCAAATCCTTCAGATAGGCAATATTAACCTGTGAAAGCACTTTGTCTATCAGTTTTCTTCTTTCGGCTGAACTTTCAAGTATCTGGACATTATCTTTTGGTGCGATCATCACCACAGGGAATTTTCCTATATGATCCACCATCCGATCCAGATCTTTTCCATTCAATTCCAATGATTTTTGCCCTTCCTGAGGAAGTTTGATCACCACATGATTTTTTTTGGAATTGCGGGTAAAATCACCGGAAATGCGGAAAAAATCTTCTCCGTGCAGCACGTTGAATTTATCTGTTCTGCCAAAATTACTTCGTGTCAGACAGAGATAGTTGATGGCATCCAGAATATTTGTTTTTCCCATACCATTATTACCCACAAAAGCATTGACGCTTGGGTGGAATTGCAACTCCAGGTTTTTAAGGTTACAAAAATTGGTGATATGAATTTTATTCAGCTGCAATAGATTTTTTTTGCAAGTTATAAAACATTGCTCAAACCCGGAAGTTCAAAAAAATAATAAATGGAAAAAAACATCAGGTCAACTAAAGATTTTCGTCCAGCAGATCAGGTCGTCTGAGTCTGGTTTTTTCGATGGATTGATTCAGCCGCCATTCACTGATCTTTTCTTCATGACCGCTCAACAGGATTTCAGGAACGCCCCAGCCATTGAAATTCGCCGGCCTCGAATACACAGGAGGTGCCAGCAATCCATCCTGGAAACTGTCCTCAAGCGCCGAAGTTTCATCATTCAGAACACCAGGTATCAGTCTGCCGATCGTGTCTACCATGATCGCTGCGGCCAATTCGCCTCCCGATAATACATAATCGCCCACCGATATTTCCATGGTCACAAAATGATCCCGGATGCGCTGATCGATCCCTTTGTAATGCCCTGCGATCAACAAAAGATTTTTTTTGAGCGAGAGCCTGTTGGCTGTTTTTTGTTTGTAAGGAATTCCGTCGGGTGTCAGGTAGATGATTTCATCATACTTTACTTTTTCCTGAAGATCCTGTATGCAATTGAATAAAGGTTCTACCATCAGTACCATGCCGGCACCACCACCGTACTGATAATCATCGATCTGATTGTAATTGTTCAGCCCGTAAGCTCTCAGATAGATGATATTCAGTTCCAGTAATTGCTTGTCAATCGACCTTTTAATGATCGAATGGCCAAAAAAACTTTCCATCAGTGATGGAACAGCTGAGATGATGTCGATGCGCATACGAATTTTTAGGAATAATAAGTGACTGCCCTATAATCCAAATAATATTTGGCAAGAATATAGTAAAATCATTCGTTAATACCCAATAATTCAATCTCAAAGATCAGCGCTGAATATGCTTTGATATCAGGTCCGGGCTGTTGGTCGCCATATGCTAACTGATAAGGAAGGAAAACTTTGAACTTGTCACCAACTTTCATCAATTGAAGGACTTCCTGCCATCCCTGAATGACTCCGTTTACGGGAAAAGATACAGGTTCACCTCTTTCAACAGAACTGTCAAACACCTTTCCGTCGATGAGCGTTCCATGATAATGGGTTCTGACCTCATCTTCAAGTGTAGGCGATGCGCCGGAACCTTTTTGAAGTACCTGGTACTGAAGACCGCTCGGCAAACTGATAACGCCTTCTTTTTGAGCGTTTTCAGCTAAAAAAGCTTCTCCTACTTCCTTGTTTTTGGCATCCTCAGCCGCTTTGCTTTCCATGATCATTTGCTGGAATAAAGTGAGTGCTTCACCCTCGTCAATCTGGG
>Ga0209573_1003885_pt1 | contig 15559 bp, 15 predicted proteins | sample TNRBio252014_DNA_FD_185870 | JGI IMG/M metagenome (GOLD analysis project Ga0209573, IMG submission 185870) | Wastewater treatment Type I Accumulibacter community from EBPR Bioreactor in Madison, WI, USA - TNR Reactor_6/25/2014_ DNA (SPAdes)... | ecosystem: Engineered > Bioreactor > EBPR >...
ATGATGCCGATGCCCCTGAAGCACAGACACGTTGCTCAGGTTCGCGGCGGCAAAGGAATTTACCTTGAACGCTCCATGCCTTACGGATGAGGGGGTCGCCCCCCTCGCGGGGGCGTGGATCGAAACCGAGATTGCCACGTCCATTTCCGTGGCGATGAGTTGTCGCCCCCCTCGCGGGGGCGTGGATCGAAACGCCTTTCTGGCGTTCCGGTTCTCGGGGCTCACTGAGTCGCCCCCCTCGCGGGGGCGTGGATCGAAACCAAGCCAACAAGAAGAGGCTCCAACTCGACAAGGCGTCGCCCCCCTCGCGGGGGCGTGGATCGAAACGATCTGGTATTGTTCAAGTTTCTCGGTCATTCGACGTCGCCCCCCTCGCGGGGGCGTGGATCGAAACCGTGACCGAGCGGCTGTCACCGTCAACCGGCAACGTCGCCCCCCTCGCGGGGGCGTGGATCGAAACGGCGAGAAGGATATGGAACCGACGCTTGTGCTCTGGTCGCCCCCCTCGCGGGGGCGTGGATCGAAACCTTGCGGGCGGTTTTCGTGCTCATGGTTTCAACTCGTCGCCCCCCTCGCGGGGGCGTGGATCGAAACCCCCGCATCTTGTCGGCATGACGCAAGCAAAATGGGTCGCCCCCCTCGCGGGGGCGTGGATCGAAACGGCAGTGCAACGAAGTGGCCCGCGAGAACGTGCGTCGCCCCCCTCGCGGGGGCGTGGATCGAAACCCCCCCCACCTTGCCGCCCTGCAACCCTGCAACCGTCGCCCCCCTCGCGGGGGCGTGGATCGAAACGCCGTAGGACACGGGGGCTCTCCCCGTGTTTCGCGGGTCGCCCCCCTCGCGGGGGCGTGGATCGAAACTGGCTGCGCGAAGTCGAAGAGGCCCATGGCAGGGGTCGCCCCCCTCGCGGGGGCGTGGATCGAAACCAGCTTCAGCAATTTTGCAATGCGCGTCTTTGACGTCGCCCCCCTCGCGGGGGCGTGGATCGAAACGTCTGATACGATCCGACACGATGAAGAGTTTACGGTCGCCCCCCTCGCGGGGGCGTGGATCGAAACGCATAGAAGATTATGCGTTTCCACTGGCCCTGTCGTCGCCCCCCTCGCGGGGGCGTGGATCGAAACGATGTTCACAACATAAGACTAGGCGGGCCGGCTGGTCGCCCCCCTCGCGGGGGCGTGGATCGAAACCAACTTCTGCAATTTTGCAATGCGCGTCTTTGACAGTCGCCCCCCTCGCGGGGGCGTGGATCGAAACGGTGAGCCGGCGGGCGGGCGCATCGTATTCGGACGCGGTCGCCCCCCTCGCGGGGGCGTGGATCGAAACCCGTCGATACGAACGACACGACGGATAAGCGCTTGTCGCCCCCCTCGCGGGGGCGTGGATCGAAACGACGAGCCGGGGCTTGGCAAGACCGCGCAGGCCAGTCGCCCCCCTCGCGGGGGCGTGGATCGAAACGCCAGGGCGTCGGCTATGTCGGCTGTCAATAGTGTCGCCCCCCTCGCGGGGGCGTGGATCGAAACCTAGCTATTGGGTAACGGGTATCTGACGGCTCTATAGTCGCCCCCCTCGCGGGGGCGTGGATCGAAACCAGGTTATCGGAGTTGACACGGATGACGGCAACGCGTCGCCCCCCTCGCGGGGGCGTGGATCGAAACCGCCCTGCAACCCCGTGAACTGGCGTCTTGTCCTAGTCGCCCCCCTCGCGGGGGCGTGGATCGAAACGTTGTGATCGAGACGATGGTGTTTGCTTTGCGGGGTCGCCCCCCTCGCGGGGGCGTGGATCGAAACACTGCGATATGGCACGGCATCCAGCCCGTAGAGCGCGTCGCCCCCCTCGCGGGGGCGTGGATCGAAACAGCTTGGGTTGCAGTTTGCCTGTCGGCGCGCGGGGTGTCGCCCCCCTCGCGGGGGCGTGGATCGAAACCTCGGCCACGGGGTGGTTGACCGCGCGCACGACGCAGTCGCCCCCCTCGCGGGGGCGTGGATCGAAACCGCATCGGTCAGCCCCAGTCGCTCGCCGAAGCCGCGTCGCCCCCCTCGCGGGGGCGTGGATCGAAACAAAAAATTTTGAGAATTTTTGTTGTCAATCCCACGCGTCGCCCCCCTCGCGGGGGCGTGGATCGAAACAGCGGCCCAACAAACGACGCCATCGCGCAAGGCGTCGCCCCCCTCGCGGGGGCGTGGATCGAAACAGGTACTCGACGACGGGGCGGCTGTCGCCGTCCGTCGCCCCCCTCGCGGGGGCGTGGATCGAAACCAGCGCTCGTCGTTTAGCCACGCGGACCCGCGCCGGTCGCCCCCCTCGCGGGGGCGTGGATCGAAACGTATCGACGAAAACGGCGCGTTCACTTGGGGCGTGTCGCCCCCCTCGCGGGGGCGTGGATCGAAACAGTCTTTGCAGCGGCGGACACGGCAGATTTGCGTGGTCGCCCCCCTCGCGGGGGCGTGGATCGAAACCTAGTAGGCTGCAAAAGTGCTAAAGCTGCTCGTAAAGTCGCCCCCCTCGCGGGGGCGTGGATCGAAACAGCGGGGGAAGTGAACACGCGCATTTTGTCAACTGTCGCCCCCCTCGCGGGGGCGTGGATCGAAACATCGGCCGAACGCCAGCGGATTTGCTCGATAGGGCGTCGCCCCCCTCGCGGGGGCGTGGATCGAAACGCCCTGCAACCCCGTGAACTGGCGTCTTGTCATACGTCGCCCCCCTCGCGGGGGCGTGGATCGAAACTAGACTACTTTGCGCCCTGCCCTATCGAGCAAATCGTCGCCCCCCTCGCGGGGGCGTGGATCGAAACATGCCCACCCCGCCAGGATGTGAGGGATCCGGCTCGTCGCCCCCCTCGCGGGGGCGTGGATCGAAACCTGCGGCGCGGAACGGCTGCGGCCGAACCCGCCGGGGGTCGCCCCCCTCGCGGGGGCGTGGATCGAAACTGGAAGAGGAAGCCGCCCTCGGCACCGGTCACATGTCGCCCCCCTCGCGGGGGCGTGGATCGAAACGCGCGCCACCAGCGCCAGCTTGCGCTTCTGCAGCACGTCGCCCCCCTCGCGGGGGCGTGGATCGAAACCGCTTCGTCGGGGAGGCAAGGATGACGCGGGTGGTGTCGCCCCCCTCGCGGGGGCGTGGATCGAAACGCCACGCTCCCCGAAACCTCGCGGGAAGTGATGGTCGCCCCCCTCGCGGGGGCGTGGATCGAAACTGCCCCTGTTGCAGTCCTGGATCGACGCGGTGGAGGGTCGCCCCCCTCGCGGGGGCGTGGATCGAAACCTCTATATCTACCTGCCGTCCGGCCGGCCGCTGGTCGCCCCCCTCGCGGGGGCGTGGATCGAAACATCGCATATCCAAACTGCAAGATACCTTCGAGCACGTCGCCCCCCTCGCGGGGGCGTGGATCGAAACTCCGGCCAGCGCTGGCTGATCGAGGCGATCACACCGTCGCCCCCCTCGCGGGGGCGTGGATCGAAACAGGTCGTCGATCGTCGCCTGGTGCACGGTCACGTAGTCGCCCCCCTCGCGGGGGCGTGGATCGAAACGCCTATTGGCTCGAAGCCCGGCTGTCGCTCGAGGTCGCCCCCCTCGCGGGGGCGTGGATCGAAACAGGCCCTCGACAACCTTGTTGACCTCGGCGGCCGACAGGTCGCCCCCCTCGCGGGGGCGTGGATCGAAACTCCGCCGCCTCCACCCGGTCAAGACCGCCGAATGGTCGCCCCCCTCGCGGGGGCGTGGATCGAAACATAAATGATCGGCAAGAACCCGACCGACGCCTCGTCGCCCCCCTCGCGGGGGCGTGGATCGAAACTCGATGCGGCGCAGCGCGACATGCAGAATCCTTGTCGCCCCCCTCGCGGGGGCGTGGATCGAAACGGAAGAAGACGCCGGGCGACGGCGCGCCCGTGGCCCGTCGCCCCCCTCGCGGGGGCGTGGATCGAAACAAGAGGCCACCAAGGGCGATCTGTCGAAGCTCAACGGTCGCCCCCCTCGCGGGGGCGTGGATCGAAACGAATCGACGGTGGCGAAGGAAAAGGCGATCCTCGGGTCGCCCCCCTCGCGGGGGCGTGGATCGAAACATCGCAAAATCCATCAACACCATGTCACCCTCCTCGTCGCCCCCCTCGCGGGGGCGTGGATCGAAACCGCCGCTTCCGCCTCGCCTCAAGGCCGTCATCACCCGTCGCCCCCCTCGCGGGGGCGTGGATCGAAACTGGGCCGATGCGGCGCTTGAGGACATGGACGGCGTCGCCCCCCTCGCGGGGGCGTGGATCGAAACCGGGATGAGTTGAAGTACGCGCGCGCCGTGCGTGGTCGCCCCCCTCGCGGGGGCGTGGATCGAAACCCCGCCGCCCTCGAAAGCATCGAATCCCCCCTCCGTCGCCCCCCTCGCGGGGGCGTGGATCGAAACTCGCTGCTCGGCAAGATCAGGATCGGCGATGCGACAGTCGCCCCCCTCGCGGGGGCGTGGATCGAAACTCCGGCCAGCGCTGGCTGATCGAGGCGATCACACCGTCGCCCCCCTCGCGGGGGCGTGGATCGAAACGCCCGCCGCGTTGGTCTGCTCCTCGACAAAGACCGTCGCCCCCCTCGCGGGGGCGTGGATCGAAACGATGGAGCCGTTAACGGCGATCTGGTCTCCCTTGCGTCGCCCCCCTCGCGGGGGCGTGGATCGAAACCCCGGGCAGGTGCGGCGCCTTCGAGCCCCGCGCCTTGTCGCCCCCCTCGCGGGGGCGTGGATCGAAACGGAAGCGCATCAAGCAGCGATGTTCCAATCCAAAGTCGCCCCCCTCGCGGGGGCGTGGATCGAAACACATGCCGGGCCACGCCCTGCCGCCGACCGGTGACGTCGCCCCCCTCGCGGGGGCGTGGATCGAAACGAACATTACACAGCCAGCCAATCGGCCGTGCTGATCGTCGCCCCCCTCGCGGGGGCGTGGATCGAAACAACGAGGTGTCGACCCGCTTGAAGCCGGTGGTCCGGGTCGCCCCCCTCGCGGGGGCGTGGATCGAAACGCCCGCAAGGGCAAGAACGGGAAGGTCAGCGCACAGGTCGCCCCCCTCGCGGGGGCGTGGATCGAAACACGATTACGTCAAACCGGGCATCGATCTGTCGGCCGTCGCCCCCCTCGCGGGGGCGTGGATCGAAACTGGAATCCACCACATGCCGAGACCATAGGCCTTCCCGTCGCCCCCCTCGCGGGGGCGTGGATCGAAACCCTCCAGTTTCAGAGGCCTTGCCGCCTCCCCGACGGTCGCCCCCCTCGCGGGGGCGTGGATCGAAACGCTGCGCGGCCAGTTTTTCGGGTTTGTGAACTTGGTCGCCCCCCTCGCGGGGGCGTGGATCGAAACACCGCCAGCCTCGCGCACAAGGCAATAGAGCGCCGGGTCGCCCCCCTCGCGGGGGCGTGGATCGAAACTGTGCGCCAAGCCTCGCGCACCCAAAGCCGTTCGGTCGCCCCCCTCGCGGGGGCGTGGATCGAAACTCCGCCTCAGCGCGGAGCTTTTCGGATTCGCTCAACGTCGCCCCCCTCGCGGGGGCGTGGATCGAAACCAGGGTGATCGCCGCATCCTTCGCGATCTTTTTGACGTCGCCCCCCTCGCGGGGGCGTGGATCGAAACCCCCCGGAAGTTTCTTCGCGCGCGCATACGCGAGGGTCGCCCCCCTCGCGGGGGCGTGGATCGAAACTTTGAACTGGCGGCCGGCCCCCTCATCCTGGACGGTCGCCCCCCTCGCGGGGGCGTGGATCGAAACGGCCTCAACGCTGTTGACGCCGAGACAAACGCCACCGTCGCCCCCCTCGCGGGGGCGTGGATCGAAACCCTCCAGTTTCAGAGGCCTTGCCGCCTCCCCGACGGTTGCCCCCCTCGCGGGGGCGTGGATCGAAACCCGAGCTGATGATCGACGGCGAGACGTTTATCGGTCGCCCCCCTCGCGGGGGCGTGGATCGAAACTGAAGGTCGTTGCGGCCCAGCAGCAGCGGGGACAGGTCGCCCCCCTCGCGGGGGCGTGGATCGAAACCGATCCGGGGTCCGCCGTATAGCCCGCGATCTGCGTCGCCCCCCTCGCGGGGGCGTGGATCGAAACTGTCAAACTAGCCGCTGCCGTCGCCGCTGCCGTAGGTCGCCCCCCTCGCGGGGGCGTGGATCGAAACACTGGCCGGTGCAGCTGGCGCCGGAGGAGCAGCGCGTCGCCCCCCTCGCGGGGGCGTGGATCGAAACAGATAACTGGCCCGCCGGCGCCGAGTGGCCCGCGTGTCGCCCCCCTCGCGGGGGCGTGGATCGAAACAGGGAGGCCCAAGCCAACGTCGCCCGGCTGGCGGCGTCGCCCCCCTCGCGGGGGCGTGGATCGAAACGCCCTCCCGGGGCTCGCGGCCGGCGCGCAGACTGTGTCGCCCCCCTCGCGGGGGCGTGGATCGAAACCGCTGCGGCGCATTTTGCGTATCTCCAGAACATCGTCGCCCCCCTCGCGGGGGCGTGGATCGAAACGCCCGCAAGGGCAAGAACGGGAAGGTCAGTGCACAGTCGCCCCCCTCGCGGGGGCGTGGATCGAAACTCTGAAGAATTCTCAAACGCGCTTTCAGCCCAACTGTCGCCCCCCTCGCGGGGGCGTGGATCGAAACTCGGCTCGACACCCGCCGATTGGATCGGCGCTCCCTGTCGCCCCCCTCGCGGGGGCGTGGATCGAAACAATCTCTGTCGCGCGGCGGCGCGGCGCAGTTCCCGTCGCCCCCCTCGCGGGGGCGTGGATCGAAACGGCTTGGCCATCTGTCGCGACATCATGTACATGCCGGTCGCCCCCCTCGCGGGGGCGTGGATCGAAACGCTGTCATCGGCCACCCGGATCGTGGAAACCTACTGTCGCCCCCCTCGCGGGGGCGTGGATCGAAACCGCGTCTGGCTGATCGGCGCGGCTGCGGTGGCTGGTCGCCCCCCTCGCGGGGGCGTGGATCGAAACCTGGCTGAGGGCTTTGTGGTTCCCGAGCCGGTGAGTCGCCCCCCTCGCGGGGGCGTGGATCGAAACCGTACTCGGTTTGAAGGAGCGTCATCGGCCCGGTGTCGCCCCCCTCGCGGGGGCGTGGATCGAAACCGCCTGAAGGGGGCGGTTGAACGCCTCCATCATCGTCGCCCCCCTCGCGGGGGCGTGGATCGAAACCTTGCGCGCGTGGCGCTCGATAGTCGAGAACAGCGTCGCCCCCCTCGCGGGGGCGTGGATCGAAACGTCATTGCCCGATCTCAACGGCTGAACTCAGGGTCGTCGCCCCCCTCGCGGGGGCGTGGATCGAAACCGAGCATCAGTGATCGCTCACCTCAAATCTACCCACGTCGCCCCCCTCGCGGGGGCGTGGATCGAAACAGAGGCCTTGCCGCCTCCCCGACGGGTCAACCATCGTCGCCCCCCTCGCGGGGGCGTGGATCGAAACCGCGTCTGGCTGATCGGCGCGGCTGCGGTGGCTGGTCGCCCCCCTCGCGGGGGCGTGGATCGAAACTTGACTGGCTGATCAGCGAAGGGGAGAGCGGCAAGGGGTCGCCCCCCTCGCGGGGGCGTGGATCGAAACAGGCGTTGAGGTTTCTTCCTCGTCGTCACCCGTCTCGTCGCCCCCCTCGCGGGGGCGTGGATCGAAACAATGCAGCCGGCGGGAACATCGGCAAGCTTGAGGGGTCGCCCCCCTCGCGGGGGCGTGGATCGAAACGATCAGATCGCGGGAAAAATGGAAGGTGAGGCGCCGGTCGCCCCCCTCGCGGGGGCGTGGATCGAAACTTGACCATCCGCTTGACGCGGACATCATGCAATTGGTCGCCCCCCTCGCGGGGGCGTGGATCGAAACTTGAATTGATGGACCACTACGACACTCAGGCCAAGGTCGCCCCCCTCGCGGGGGCGTGGATCGAAACCCGCTGCGCCTCGCCCGCTGTGCCTCTCTCACGGCTGTCGCCCCCCTCGCGGGGGCGTGGATCGAAACCGCCCCGCGCCGCATCAGCCGCAGCGGCAGCATGGGTCGCCCCCCTCGCGGGGGCGTGGATCGAAACGCGCCCACGGATGCCCAGCGCGCCATCGTCGCGTCGTCGCCCCCCTCGCGGGGGCGTGGATCGAAACATTTTCCACCTTTTGCGAGCATTATAATACCGCCGAGTCGCCCCCCTCGCGGGGGCGTGGATCGAAACACTGTCGGGCACATATTCGATGCCATTATTAGTCGGGTCGCCCCCCTCGCGGGGGCGTGGATCGAAACACTTACAAGGGGATCGGCGGTCTATTCGACGCCCTGTCGCCCCCCTCGCGGGGGCGTGGATCGAAACATCCGGTATTACCTGTTTTATCGCGCGTTTTTTGGTCGCCCCCCTCGCGGGGGCGTGGATCGAAACCTGGTGGCCATCCCCGCCTTTGTCGGCGGCGAGCGTCGCCCCCCTCGCGGGGGCGTGGATCGAAACCATTGCAATCGCCTCGGCCATTTCATCCGTGCAAGTCGCCCCCCTCGCGGGGGCGTGGATCGAAACCTCGCGGTGCATGGGATATCCTCTCGTGTGGCCATGTCGCCCCCCTCGCGGGGGCGTGGATCGAAACTTCGCCCGTGCTCTCGGGTCGGGCGGCCACCAGGTCGCCCCCCTCGCGGGGGCGTGGATCGAAACGACGATACCGATTTGGTCACGCGCTCCACCCAGGTCGCCCCCCTCGCGGGGGCGTGGATCGAAACCGGTGCGGGCCGCCGCCTCGGCCACCCAGCCCGGTCGCCCCCCTCGCGGGGGCGTGGATCGAAACGGCCGTCCGGCGACCGCCTGATGTGCCGATCGCCCGTCGCCCCCCTCGCGGGGGCGTGGATCGAAACCCCGTGTTCCCGTGCCGCGCGACCTCGGACAAGGCGGTCGCCCCCCTCGCGGGGGCGTGGATCGAAACCGCCGCTGCCGCCTCGCCTCAAGGCCGTCATCACCCGTCGCCCCCCTCGCGGGGGCGTGGATCGAAACTGGTTCGGGGACGAGCTTGAATTGCCTCTGGGGCCGTCGCCCCCCTCGCGGGGGCGTGGATCGAAACGACGATACCGATTTGGTCACGCGCTCCACCCAAGCGTCGCCCCCCTCGCGGGGGCGTGGATCGAAACTGTCAAACTAGCCGTCGCCGCAGCCGCTGCCGTCGTCGCCCCCCTCGCGGGGGCGTGGATCGAAACCGGCGCCAATGTCTCGGCGGGCTGGACCGACAGCGGTCGCCCCCCTCGCGGGGGCGTGGATCGAAACCCGGCTTGGGGGCGGCCGCGCGCAGCCCATGGCCAGTCGCCCCCCTCGCGGGGGCGTGGATCGAAACCCGTGTTCCCGTGCCGCGCGACCTCGGACAAGGCGCGGGTCGCCCCCCTCGCGGGGGCGTGGATCGAAACAAAAAGTCCTCGATCCTCAAGTACCACAATCGCGGTCGCCCCCCTCGCGGGGGCGTGGATCGAAACCTGGCTGAGGGCTTTGTGGTTCCCGAGCCGGTGAAGGTCGCCCCCCTCGCGGGGGCGTGGATCGAAACGCCGCCTTTGCCGACCTCTGCGATGAGCGCGTGCCCGTCGCCCCCCTCGCGGGGGCGTGGATCGAAACATAAATGATCGGCAAGAACCCAGCCGACGCCTCAGAGGTCGCCCCCCTCGCGGGGGCGTGGATCGAAACTGCGAGGGTTTGCGAGGGTTTGCGAGGGTTTTCCGGTCGCCCCCCTCGCGGGGGCGTGGATCGAAACTTGATCAAGGACTTGGCAAGGGCGACCGGAATTGTCGCCCCCCTCGCGGGGGCGTGGATCGAAACCGAAGGCGGCTATCTCGCCCCGGTCGAGTGGGACGTCGCCCCCCTCGCGGGGGCGTGGATCGAAACGGTCTGTAGGTCGTTGTCCTTGGCGGCCTTGGCCTTGTCGCCCCCCTCGCGGGGGCGTGGATCGAAACTGCTGGTAGCCGGCGCCCCACTCGGTCTTGAGCCTGTCGCCCCCCTCGCGGGGGCGTGGATCGAAACGGCGATTATGCCCCCGCCAATGCCAATGTAAGGGTCGCCCCCCTCGCGGGGGCGTGGATCGAAACAGGACCATCGCCAGTGGCCACAGACGTTGAAACCCGTCGCCCCCCTCGCGGGGGCGTGGATCGAAACAGGTCACGGGCGAGGTGCAGCGCGGCGCGGATCGCGTCGCCCCCCTCGCGGGGGCGTGGATCGAAACTCACGATAGTTGGCGGGGCGGATATGACCGCCGAAGGTCGCCCCCCTCGCGGGGGCGTGGATCGAAACCCGTTGCAATCCCGGCCTGCGTCGTCGCCGTCCCGTCGCCCCCCTCGCGGGGGCGTGGATCGAAACTTGACAAGACGGTGCGGCGCGGCACCGAGCACAGTCGCCCCCCTCGCGGGGGCGTGGATCGAAACGCACACGCGCCGCGTCTTGCCATCGGCCGAGACGGTCGCCCCCCTCGCGGGGGCGTGGATCGAAACCGCGATGCGGATAGCTGGATGGCCTATGACGCGGCGTCGCCCCCCTCGCGGGGGCGTGGATCGAAACGCCGTGAACGGCCAGACCGGGCCGACGTCTTCCGGTCGCCCCCCTCGCGGGGGCGTGGATCGAAACGGTTCCCGGCGTCGACGACGGCTCGCGCGATGGCGCGTCGCCCCCCTCGCGGGGGCGTGGATCGAAACTCGTGCAGGCGTCATATGAGCCTCGCCCGGGCCATGTCGCCCCCCTCGCGGGGGCGTGGATCGAAACCGCGCACCCTGCAAGCGAGATGGAAATCGCGGCAATGTCGCCCCCCTCGCGGGGGCGTGGATCGAAACCGCACAGGCCGCGCTTGTTGCGCTGACCACTCCGGCGTCGCCCCCCTCGCGGGGGCGTGGATCGAAACACGACTGGGGCGGGCGATTGGGTGGCCGGCGCGCCCGTCGCCCCCCTCGCGGGGGCGTGGATCGAAACGCCCATGGGCCGCGCCTGATGTGGGATTTCAGTTGTCGCCCCCCTCGCGGGGGCGTGGATCGAAACAGTCTCGACCTCGCCGGCCAGCCAGCTTTCAAGATGTCGCCCCCCTCGCGGGGGCGTGGATCGAAACCTTTCAATCGGCTTTCGACCTGCGCCACCTGCTGTCGCCCCCCTCGCGGGGGCGTGGATCGAAACCGGGATGAGTTGAAGTACGCGCGCGCCGTGCGTGGTCGCCCCCCTCGCGGGGGCGTGGATCGAAACGAGCACTACTTGGCGTCTCAGTCCTCGGTGCTGATGTCGCCCCCCTCGCGGGGGCGTGGATCGAAACGCGGCGGGGCGTGGAGCGCGCCGGAGTGGTCTAGTCGCCCCCCTCGCGGGGGCGTGGATCGAAACCTGCAAGCTCTTGCCGGCGTCGATTGCGTCGCGCAGTCGCCCCCCTCGCGGGGGCGTGGATCGAAACGCGACATGGTGGCTGCCGGCATGGCGCAAGCCGTGGTCGCCCCCCTCGCGGGGGCGTGGATCGAAACCAGATGCTCGAAGCCGGTCAGAGTGCGGCTGGCCGGGTCGCCCCCCTCGCGGGGGCGTGGATCGAAACATTAGCTATATTGGCAGCGTTGGACGCTTTGGACGGGGTCGCCCCCCTCGCGGGGGCGTGGATCGAAACCGCACCGGCATGACCCGGCGGCGGTCTATCGTATGGTCGCCCCCCTCGCGGGGGCGTGGATCGAAACGCGGATCAGTGTCACCGGATTGGCCATGCCGAGTCGCCCCCCTCTCGGGGGCGTGGATCGAAACCTCGTACTGGATGCGGCGCGGGCCGAACAGCGCATGTCGCCCCCCTCGCGGGGGCGTGGATCGAAACGATGCCGATGACGCGCAGGCAATCGGCCGGCAGGTCGCCCCCCTCGCGGGGGCGTGGATCGAAACGCACGGCACCGCAATTGACTTTGACGCCGCGGTCCAGTCGCCCCCCTCGCGGGGGCGTGGATCGAAACTGCGGTCCTCCGCGCGGGGCGCGCCCGCCGGATGAGTCGCCCCCCTCGCGGGGGCGTGGATCGAAACTGCGACAGGACGCCGCCGATCGGCCGCATGCGCGTGTCGCCCCCCTCGCGGGGGCGTGGATCGAAACTGGAGCAGAAGAGCGCATGGGCACGCGAGGCGGAGTCGCCCCCCTCGCGGGGGCGTGGATCGAAACGGTGCCGTGCGAATTGATGATCTTGGTCATGGTCGTCGCCCCCCTCGCGGGGGCGTGGATCGAAACGGGCAGACGGCCAGCGCCGAGCCGCGCCGCCCCGGGGTCGCCCCCCTCGCGGGGGCGTGGATCGAAACCTCAGCAGCTTGGCTTGACCGGGAGCCAAGCTGTCGTCGCCCCCCTCGCGGGGGCGTGGATCGAAACCCCTGTCCCAGCGCCGCGTCATAGGCCATCCAGCTGTCGCCCCCCTCGCGGGGGCGTGGATCGAAACGCGGTGCATCACCGTCATCACCCGGTCAAAGGCGAGGTCGCCCCCCTCGCGGGGGCGTGGATCGAAACGTTGGCCTGCGTTGCGTGGCCTTGCACTTGGGCAAGTCGCCCCCCTCGCGGGGGCGTGGATCGAAACGTTTTTACCCAGCAGCCGCACGCCTGTCGCCTCGTCGCCCCCCTCGTGGGGGCGTGGATCGAAACTGGAAACGCGCGAAAACGTTATCCAGCGCGACACGTCGCCCCCCTCGCGGGGGCGTGGATCGAAACCGCCAGTCTGGCAGGGCGTCATAGGCCGCGCTCGTGTCGCCCCCCTCGCGGGGGCGTGGATCGAAACAGTCCTGCTGTCCGTCCCGGCCAGCCCGTATGTCGCCGGTCGCCCCCCTCGCGGGGGCGTGGATCGAAACAACGGCGCAACGGTGGGGGAGCGCTCGGCCGAGGTGTCGCCCCCCTCGCGGGGGCGTGGATCGAAACCGTTCCAGACCGAAGACGAGGCCCGCGCGGCCTGGTCGCCCCCCTCGCGGGGGCGTGGATCGAAACTACCAAACGGGCCTGAACGTCATCTGGTCTCTGCCCTGTCGCCCCCCTCGCGGGGGCGTGGATCGAAACGACAACACGCCCGGCCTCGCCGCTTTGCCGATGGCGTCGCCCCCCTCGCGGGGGCGTGGATCGAAACGCGTGGTTTGTGTTTTCGGCCGTCCGGCGACCGCGTCGCCCCCCTCGCGGGGGCGTGGATCGAAACAATGGTGCCGTTGATGGCCCCAGCCTGCGCTTTGGTCGCCCCCCTCGCGGGGGCGTGGATCGAAACTACCTCACCCGCGCCTGGCGCGACATGGTGGCGCTGTCGCCCCCCTCGCGGGGGCGTGGATCGAAACGTCGATCTCGAAAGCGCCGCACGGCACGAACGGCCCGTCGCCCCCCTCGCGGGGGCGTGGATCGAAACCCGGCTTTGATTTCCTGCGCCATCTCGAACACGTCGGTCGCCCCCCTCGCGGGGGCGTGGATCGAAACTGCGATATGGAGACCGATTTCCAGTCCGCCAACGCGTCGCCCCCCTCGCGGGGGCGTGGATCGAAACTATGACTATCTGCGCCGCCTGATGCTGATCGGCTGTCGCCCCCCTCGCGGGGGCGTGGATCGAAACACCGTCTTCGGGCCATAAAATTCACGGGTCTTAATGTCGCCCCCCTCGCGGGGGCGTGGATCGAAACATCTGCGCCTCCAAAGAGTGAGGGCGGCTTGCGCCGGTCGCCCCCCTCGCGGGGGCGTGGATCGAAACAGCGGCTTATGAAATGTCTGGAAAATATCGCCCTGGTCGCCCCCCTCGCGGGGGCGTGGATCGAAACATGTGCCGGCTGAACAGAACGGTGACGACATCGCCGGTCGCCCCCCTCGCGGGGGCGTGGATCGAAACAGGCTGTTCCCCGTGGGCGCCGCCGCCGCGCGGTGGTCGCCCCCCTCGCGGGGGCGTGGATCGAAACAGTTCGGCCGACACGACATCGGACAGCCAGGCGCCAAGTCGCCCCCCTCGCGGGGGCGTGGATCGAAACGATGAATGGGCTGGCAAGCGCTTGCAGTGTGAGCGGTCGCCCCCCTCGCGGGGGCGTGGATCGAAACATCGAGCAGCCATCCGGCATAAAGACCGCCAGTGGTCGCCCCCCTCGCGGGGGCGTGGATCGAAACCGATCAGGCCTTTGGCGCCAAGGGGCGCGAGATGTCGCCCCCCTCGCGGGGGCGTGGATCGAAACCCGTCGCCGCCACGGTCGATCGTCTGCTGGCGACGCGTCGCCCCCCTCGCGGGGGCGTGGATCGAAACTTCATCATCTCGGCACGGGCCAGCCCGAGCGACGTCGCCCCCCTCGCGGGGGCGTGGATCGAAACGTCCATAAAGCCGACGCGCTCGCAACCCAGGCGGCGTCGCCCCCCTCGCGGGGGCGTGGATCGAAACTTCCTGATGTCCTACCATGACCGCAAGGGGACGCCGTTGCCCCGCTCGCGGGGGCGTGGATCGAAACCTAGAGAGGCTGAACTCGATAACGGATCGGCTGTCGTCGCCCTGTGGAGCCTCAACAGGTTGTCCTCGGACAGGGCGAGGCGACTGATGGGTGTCATTGAGTTTAGGCTGCCGTGAGGTCTGTGCCAATTGTATCGGTGGGTCCAGACCGGAAGCTCTGCCGCGCGCGCGTCTGATGTCGGGTAGCTTCTGGCATAGGCCCATTCGGCGAGCGCGGTCTTGATGAAGCGTTCGGCCTTGCCGTTGGTCTGCGGTGTGCAGGGCTTGGTGCGGATGTGCTTGAGGCCGAGTTCGCGGCAGGCGTCCCTGAAGACGAAGGCCTTGTAGCAGCTGCCATTGTCGGTCATCACGCGGCTGACGCTGACGCCGAGGCTGGCGTAATACGCGACCGCCGCCTTCAGGAAGGCGATGGCGCTGACGGCTTTCTCGTCGGGCATCACGTCCGTGAAGGCGATGCGGGAGGCATCATCCACACAGACATGGACATGCTCCCAGCCGATCCCCCGTGCATTGCTCTGCCCCCTGCGGTCGCCCGTGATGCGGCGGCCTCCGGCGACTGCCCGCTTCTCACGCGCGCCACGATTGCCTCTCGACCAAGTGGCGTCGTTCGCGCATTCTTGTGAATGTTCATCCGGGCTCTCCTGAGGTTGCTCTTGTGTCGCAACATCAGTCTCCGACGGCGGGCCCGGATGGACAACCTATGGAAAGCTCACAGCTAGAGTTGTTAATGGTGTCCAACACATTGATAATTCAACGATTTGTCAATCTCTAGCCAATGAAGATGAGATGCTTTTGTTCGGGATTCTTCGCTGAAAGTGCTATCTTTTGACCGAAAGAAACGCTTCGCGGAGTTTGCCTTGGCCACTGCTGAATCAAACACTTCGGAGGCTGCCCCGACCGTTATCGCGTCGCTCGTCACCAGCGAGCCTAAGGAGGCTTACAACCGCTTTGTCGAAGACGGGTATGGGCTGATCGTCGACAACTCCGCCGTAGAGGAAGAGATCGATTTTAGTCCTGACCATGAGGCTGAACGATGCCGCGATTTTTCGGGATTTCACATGGAGGCAACATCACGGCCGATGGCATTCTTATTTCTGTCGCTGGCGACGGCCAGAAAGGCTGGATGTCCGCCGAGGCGTTCCGCTCCTGCTATTTTGGATATGCCTGCGCTCAAGCAATAAAAACTTTT
>Ga0209573_1003886_pt1 | contig 15558 bp, 13 predicted proteins | sample TNRBio252014_DNA_FD_185870 | JGI IMG/M metagenome (GOLD analysis project Ga0209573, IMG submission 185870) | Wastewater treatment Type I Accumulibacter community from EBPR Bioreactor in Madison, WI, USA - TNR Reactor_6/25/2014_ DNA (SPAdes)... | ecosystem: Engineered > Bioreactor > EBPR >...
CTTTATACTTACCACTTAACATGAATCAAAAAATACTCGCCCGCCTGCAAGCTAAAAAGGAACAGGTGAAAAATTATCTCCGCCAGCATCCCGATTTCGCCCTCAACCTGCACGAACGGTTGAAAGTGGAACTCACGTACACCTCCAATGCCATCGAAGGGAACACCTTGAGCAGGCAGGAAACAGCACTCGTCCTCAATAAAGGTCTCGCCGTTCCCGGCAAACAACTCCGTGAACTCACCGAAGCCACCAACCATGCCGAGGCGTTGGAACGGGTTTTGGCACAGAAAAAAAAGCATAACCAGATGAGCGAAGCGGACATTTTGAATTTACACCAACTCATCCTCAAGTGAATAGACCATAAAAATGCAGGGGTGTACAGACGTGATCCCGTGAGAATTCTCGGCAGTAAAACCATCCTGCCTAACGCACTGAAAGTCCCGCAACTCATATCCGAACTTGTCCGCCGATTGCAGGAAACCGATCAAGCACCGGAACGGGTTGCCGCCGAACTGCATTACAAACTCGTTACGATTCATCCTTTCATTGATGGTAACGGCAGAACCGCCAGACTGCTTTTTAACCGAGTCTTGCTCGCGGCGGGTTATCCCGTAACCGTGATCGCACCGGAGGACAGGTTGACCTACCTAAAAGTTTTGGAGCAAGCGCAAACCGGAGGTAGTTCTGAACCCTATTATCTGTTTATGCGAAAAGCTATTGAAAAATCCCTTGATCTCTGCTTGAAACAAGTTCCGGCAATGTCTGCCATCAAGCCGGAAAAACTCGTTCAAATCGGTGCTTTGGCGAAGCAATGCAGCGAACCGGTCTCCTCCATCAGGTTTCGAACGCAGGAAGGATTACTCCCGGTTGAGGGGTATTCATCGGGCGGCTATGCCTTATATCATCCCGATTGCATCGAAAAAGTAAAGAAAATCAGGAGCTTACAAACCAATGAGAGGTTGACCATTAATGAGATAAAGGAAAGAATTGGAATGGAAAATAAGGATAACAACATCAAGCATCCACCCCGAGAGAACTATTATGAATAGTGAAAAACAGCAGAGACACTTAAATAAGATTCATTTGCACCGATACATTTTGTTCATCACTCGTTCGAAATTTCTTAATACGCATCTTTTGGTACAAGTTCTCCACCTATTCATCCGTTAGGTTATTTCCTTGATACGATTCGACGCTCTGACGGAAGTCACTAAAATCGAAAGCAACAATCTGCTTAGCGTTTACGGGGTAAGGTTTTCCAAACGGCGAAATCTGCTATTCAGGACATTGATTTCACCAATGGTTTGGAAAGGATGGAGGGCAGTTTTTCAGCAAGCAATAGTGTCTTTTTGTCAATCTTTCTATAACTGGTAACAGCATAATGGTATAATCGTCGAATTTATTTGCACTTGAATTTACATGCAATTTGATTATCATACTTTAAAATATATTTTATGAAACAAAATCTATCAGAAGATCAAAGTACACGCTTTGATAAATTTATTATTGAGCTTGGAAAGCTCAGTACACGTTTTGGTATCTTGATAAAGTTATCAACTAGTGCCATTTGGGTACTAAAAGAGAATGAATATCAAGGATTTCGTATACATTACAAAACAAATAATTCTTCAAGTAAAAAGCGGGACATTACATATGTTACTACTTGGAATGAAGAAGAGTTATTAGAACTCGATGAAAGTGAAAGAAACTTTCGGGTATTACTTAATAAATCAGCCATCGTCTGTGACACTATTGAGGAGGCGTTGATAACGCATGCTGAATTAAGTGATGCCCGAAATGAGCCCTACTTTATTGTTGTAATTCGAAAAGACCAATTTGCCTTAGTTCAAGCTCCTGAAGCTAAAAAATTCTTCATGGAATTTGATTTCGCAATACTAGATGTTTTGTCTGGTAAATTAGCAGGGAGTAAAAATCCATTTATTAGAAGCTATTACCCAAGTACAGATTAAATATTCATCGACTACTACTAAAAATGTAGTAGTTTTTTTATTTGTCCATATGTTATATATATATAAATTATTATATTTTCCATAGCTTCTTAAATTTTAAAGTAAGACTTTTGAATACAAAGTCATACTTCAACTGATGAGTAGCTCCGCTAAACTTTCAAAAGTAATATCAAACATAAAAACAAATTATCAAAGAAATAAATTTGAAAGTTTGTGTACTTATTTACTTAAGGTTTATAATACAGATGCGATGATATATCCATCAGTTCCGTTAGGTGAAATGGACAAAGCTGGTATTGACGTTTTTATTTCCTTATCCGACAGTAAAATCGCTTTTCAATGCAAAGGTTTTGAAACTAACCTTTCTGTCACACATAATGAAAACACTATTCAAAGCTGGTCTAAACAAATTGAAAAATCAATTGGGCAATATTTAAAAAGAATTAATGATTTTGGTTTTTCTAAATTCATTATTATTACAAATCTAATAGAAGATCAAAATAATATACGAATTATAGATCGGTTAAAAAATTGCGTTATTACAAGCAAAAATGAAAACATTTCAAAATACATAGAAAATGATCATGTCGAAATAATTGGACTTAAAAAATTTATAGAAAATTATCTACAAAAACAAGCAGAAATAAGTTTAATTAATGGACTTACTCAAATTGGAATTAAAAGTTCAGAGAGTTTTTTTTCCTTTTTTAAAGAATCAAAGTCCTATATACCTACTTTTCCCTATGAAAAAAGACTTGCATTTGCAGATATGCCTATTATTAATCAGAATGCAGAGTCTCTCTATAATTTCGTTATAAATAATTTATCCCATACATTCGATTCCAATAATAATAGCCTTTATAAGAAAAACATACAGATGTATATTATATCTGAATTTGGTTTTGGGAAAACTAGTCTATTATTTGAACTTTTAAATTCTATTAATCAAAAAGAAAATAAATTTAATTTTTTCTTTTTATACATACCTATTGCAGCTATCAATGTTCGAAACGAAAGAAACTTTATCGAATCTATTTTTGATTCTATGCTATCGCAGTTCCTTCTTCAGGAAGATAGCGTAGACTTAGACTTCAAAGGTATTGCCCGGGACATATATATAGCGACCTTGAAGAACATGTTAGGTCGTGATCAATGCAATATAATATTACTTATTGACGGTTTAGATGAAAATCGTTATTTCTATAAAAAACCTAATATAAAAAATTTTCTCACACTACTAAATAGTGCTCACGATCTTAAAACACATTGCATATTCACTCTGAGAAAGGAACATTGGGATAACTACTTCAAAGAATGTGTGAAAGAAGCATCAGGAACGAGTTATAACACTAAATATAATATCTATCTTCAAGATTGGGATAATGATACAATGTGCGAGTTTCTCTGTAAAAGAGGCATGGAGACATCGTATCTTTTTCATATTATAAAAACATGTAAATATAATGAAATCATTGGGGATATTCCCAAACGCCCTCTTTTTTTAAATATGTTAATAAATACTTTCAACTCTTTTAACTCTCAAAATATTATAATTGATACATTTAATCTATACACAAAATATTTACATGATAAATTTATGATAGACTTATACCCATCTTCAAAAGAGATATTAGAAAATGTGAATTCCGTAAGAGTAATAAATGACCAAGAAGATCTTGCTATTGGAGAATCAGTAGTTTATGATCTTCTAATTTTACTTTTTACCATATCAGCGGGAAAAATGATTGATTTAGATAAACTTGCTAATCAAAAAGAATTAGAATTTCTCTCAGATTCAAGATTAAATACAGAAATATGTTTAGATATGGATAAAATTGGCTTAAGTAATAAATTATCGTTTGATACCCTTATTGCTCATTCTCCACTTGTTCAAGTCCCACAAAATATAAAAGCATATAAATTTGCCCATACTTCTTTTCAAGATTATTTTTCCGCAATTTTTCTTTTCAAACTATGTAAATTTTACAATGGTTACGACTTAAACCTTATATTTGAGAAACTAAGCAATAATGGAGTAGCTAGATTTCTCTTAGAATTAGAAAAAGAAAATAATACCGCCTTTGTAAATAATATTTCTAGTGAAATTTTATTTAATTGTATAAAAGTTATTGTATGAATAAACGTCCCTTTTTCATCTCCAATAACCGTCCCTTTTAGCCTTGTTTTTTCTGTGCAGTTTTCGTATATAAAAAGGGTCTTAAATACCTTTTTTAGCATGTAACCACGAAAAACCATGACGGTGTATGCTTATCTCAGAGTGTCAACAGATTTACAGACATTAAGCAATCAACGCTTCGAGATACTTAACTATACGAATGAAAAGAAGTTGTTGGTAGACGAATGGATCGAAGAAACGATCTCGGGAAGCACTAAAGTTAATGAACGTAAGCTCGGTTGATCCCTCGAAAAAATGCAAAAGGGAGATATTTTGTTGGTTACCGAACTCTCCCGTATCGGGCGTAACCTCTTGGAAATCATGAGTTTGCTTAACTGACTGATGCAAAAAGAGGTGCAATTATTCAGCGTAAAGGAATGATACGAACTGGGAAACAACCTCAATGCAAAGGTCTTAGCTTTTGCCTTCGGCTTATCTGCCGAACTGGAACGTGAGCTCATCTCCCGACGTACCCGTGAAGCACTTGCCCGCAAGAAAGCCGAAGGTAAAATTTTGGGTCGCCCCAAAGGACGTTTGAATCAACACACGAAACTATCCGGTAAAGAAGCGGATATTCAGCAGTTGTTGGAGAAAAAGTTGAGCTATTCATCGATCGGAAGGCTCTTTGACGTGCATAGGAATACCGTCCGCAAATTCGTCGAAACAAGGAAATTGGGGTAAATTTGCAGGCATGGACTACGGTTTTTCAGATTCCACCCCTTTCGATACCCGAACCAAAGAACTGCTTGGTAAGGCGATTCCTACCTTATTGCGTTTGCTGGTTCATATAGAACCCTCCGACCCGCTCGAATGGGTTGCCGAACCCAACGAAAATCCCCTAACCATTCACAGGCGTGCGGATTTCGTCGTCCGAAACCTTAAAACCGGACAGTTTTTGCAGGTCGAATTACAATCACAAGCGAGCAATGATCTGTTGAAACGCTGTGTCGTTTACGGAACGCCCTATTTTTTCCATTTCGGTATTTTCCCCAATCAATATGTTTTGCATCTGGGTAGGGATCGTGCGAACTATGACCCCATTGAATATCAGGACGGCTGGCACAGTTATCGCATCGAAATTATTGATCTGAAGGAACTGCCGGCGGAAGATTTTATCCATACCGATGTACCGGAAGTCGTTGTGTTAGCGATTTTATGCGCCTCCGAATCTTCGGAACGCTTGGTCGAAGAAATTTTAATCCGTTTACGCGAATTAGTGCTTGACACGGAACGTTTAGCGGATTATATTAGCATCTTAGATACACTCGGCGGACTCCGAGACCTCAATCAAATCATCAAAGACAAAGCAAACCATATGGCACTCCATTTCGATAAAACTAAAACCTTTCTCTTCAACGATGGGAAAGTCGAAGGCTTACTTGAGGGCAAACAACTCGGCAAAGCCGAAGGTATTCGGGAAGGCGAAGACAAAAAATTAGTTGAACTCGTACATGAGATGTATACGGAAGGCGATCTGACCTTAGCGAAAATCGCTAAAATTTGCCACATCACCGAAGATCGGGTGCGGGAGATACTCAACTTACCCTGAGTATAATTATATTCAAAGATATGTATTATTTTTGTTAAAACTAAGGTTTTATATTTCAGGAAGGTATTGAAATAGGATGAATCCTTGGCAAAAATTGCAAGAATCAATCGTTTGACCGAAGAAAGATGATAACAATTTCAAATAATTTGAGATTGTTATTCAAAACATTGCAAATAACAAACTCTGATTTGCGGTAATTTTTCTGCATAGTAATTACATAATACGTTAAGTTCTTCTTCGTTCATAATTGGCTTTATTGTAGAGTCTTTTCCTATTTCTCCCTGATCAACTATTAAAAAAATACCTACCGACGAATGGGTAATGGAAAGATACTTTTGTAAAGTTGACACATATTCCTTAGCTTTAGATATTAAATTACCTTTCGTTTTATCTCTTTTATAAACACGACATTCATCATTATCAGCCATCTTAATTTCGGTCATTACGGAACCAATAATACCATAATTTACAACATAATCCGGTTTCTTATCATTCAATCCTTGAGGTTCTCTGTGTAAATTTAGTTCATCAGAACGCAAACCGCGTCGTACCATACAAAGTTCAAAATGACTTTTTATTGATTTTTGAACTATTACTTCTCGGTTTTGCGAAATTTTATTGAGCAAACTATAAGCCCCCTCTTCGCTGATCCATTTTTGAAGATCATTTTCAATGATACGAATTAAGAGTTGTTGAAGGTCATCTACATTTCGTACCGGTAAGTATCTTTTCTTCGATAAATCATTATAATAATGAACACTATTTAAGATAGGCTTAATCGATAATGCTTCTGCGTAAGTACGTGCTAAACGAGCGTATAAATTACGATATATTTCCCATGGAGATAATAATCTATCGGTTTTGACATTAAAATTTTCAGATAGTCGTTTCCCAACTTTGCCAAGCATTTCCCATAAAACAGTATCCCCTTTTTGAAGATTTGAAAAGAAATAACGCTCGGCATGATTTAGTAAATTGCTACCCCATTCTCTTTGTGGCTTAGAATCTGATCCACATAAATTCAGTGATTCTTCCAATAACATTGTAAATTCATTTCTATAATTAGAATGAACAATTCGACTCAGAAAATGATCAATTTTAGATTCCATTTCACTGGGACCATATACAGAAATTCCATGATTAGCTTGACGTAGTGGTGGAGGAAAATTAACTGCTTGGTTAATAATCTCTTGTATTATTTCCTTTCTTTCGCCTAACTTGGCTAATTCATAATCAAGATGGGATTTATTATGACTATCCTTTATAAAGGAACTATCATTGGATAGTTTTAGATAACGATCTTTCTTAATTCCTGTGATTTTATCAATAGCCTCTAATGCTTGTTTTCGAGTAAAGGAACTGAGATCAATATTCCATAATGCTGATTCTAGAATAGGTAAAGCACTTCGACTCGGAATAATATTTAAATAGCTAACTAATTCTGATAATCGAGTATCACTTTCTAAATATGGGTGTTTACTATCAATCAATCTTTGATAAGCCGAATACATTTCACTTAGCGAAATACTAATATTTTTAAGTAATTCATTAGGTATGCATACAAATGGGATATATAGAGCAATTGTGCCCCTGTATTCGGATAGAGAATATCCCTTTTTGATAGATATATCAATTGCACTAATAATGCACTGATTACAAGGGATTGTACCTTTATCTAGTTCTGTAAAAAGATGTTGAATTGCCCGATTTACTCCTGCTATTTGATTGTTTTCCCATTCAATATTTTTAGTTTGGTAGGCCCAATAAATGACACGATGTGTATTGTCTCTTGACGGGTTATCAATCCATGTATTTATCGCTTCTCCTAAATGAGGTAAATATTCCCTTTCTTTTCTAAGATGATCAGTTTTTCGTTCCTGAAATTTGAGCAATACTCTTTCATTTTGTATTCGTTCCTCCTCTTTATTATTGAAATAAGCCACAAAGTTGGGTTGGAGGTTATTAAATACATCCCTAAATGATTTAAGACGTTGGATCAAACGATACATGAATGCGAATCTCCATTCTTCATCGAGAAGTTTGTCAATAGTTGACAATATAACATCGCTGTCATTAACGGTGAGACGAGAAACCAAAAAACTTAATACTAAAGACCTTATTCCACTTTCTAACGATTCATCAAGTAGCCAATTCTGCAATAGTTCTGTATAATATAGAGACGGTAGTTTGTCAATTGCCCCGAGTAACTCTAAAAATGAATGTTGATCGAATTGCAAATATAAACTTCCCCAGACACGTATCGCTTCTGTTAAATCCTCATGGAAAGTCTGGTCGAGATTTTGTGTATTTGAGATTGCATGAAAAATGAGTCGTAATTGATTGTCTTTTGTATTAGTGCACTGGTTGCAAAAATCAGTATCTAAAACCATTAATTGAATAAATGGTAATACTAAATAGTTATTCCTCTCCTGAGATAAGGGATTATAATTTGAAATATTGTCTACTATTCGTGATTCAGGAATTTCCCGATTAGTGTGTTCACTAATTAAGGTTCTGAAATGAAATACTGCTCGTATATGCGAAATATTATTCCAGATGCGTTGTCTATGTTTTAGCATAGATAAGCCGAATGAATTGCTAAGGCTTACGCCATCAAAAATAAGTTCATTAATAAATATATCTATTTTACCACCATTATCAAAGTTGTAAGTCGATTCTGTCCATCTCATACCAAAGCAAATATCCAACAAATCATCGTTTGAACTTTTCTTATCCTCATCTCCAAAGTTAAGCTTTAATTTCGTTAAGCATTTATCATAGTATCCTTCGAACCATTCTTCAACCGAAACCAATTTATGGATATTCGCTTCATGTAATATTTCCACCGCTAAGGTGTATTTAAATTCGTCACTATTTTCAAACCAATCTGTTACTTGCTGTTTGGTTTCGTAAGTCAATAATTTAGACATCACACCAGCGATTACACTATCTCGAGTATATCGGGAAGGAGCTGATTTTAAGCGAAAATCTACCAAAAGATTAAATACTTTATTACGATCATCTTCACTAAAGTTTAGAAAATCCAATCGTTGTAAAGCCTTATTTATAAAATCGTTTAACTGGACATCATTATTAGCAGACAACAGATAATTCAGTAAGTCAGGTAAAATAGTTGGATTTCGTTCAACCAGTAAACTGATCGTTTCGTACCATTGAGGCAATAGAATTTTCATCTCATGATTAGTACAAATTTCAATCAGAGTTTGATCAGCTCTGTCTAATTTATCCAACTCCCATGCTGCCAAAAAATCAAACAGGTCTTTATTATCAAATTCAACTTTTAACCCATTATCAATCTCTTTCAATAGGCTTCGTTCTATGAAGAATTTCAGACTTTCTTTAGAAACAAAAGATGTCGCAAAATTCGAGTCTATTTGATCGAAGAAATCGGCTAGCTCGGATTTTGTAGCACTGTTTTTATTGCCGGCTTTCATTACTAACGCTAACTTAGCCTGCAAGTTTCGGATCATTGGTTGCAACTGCTCCCATTCTTTGTAATTAGGTTTGTTGAACTCCTCCTCCAACCTATGATCTATGATCAAATTAAGAAGATCGTATAATGGAGGTAATTCATCCGGTTGAATCTTTCCATTTTGTAATAGTTTACCAATGTAATGAACATACCTCGGTGCTTGTAAGATTCGTGAGGGCATATAGTGCCAATCTGATTGAGATAAATGAAACTTGCTGATTACTGTATGCAGAGATGATTCGTCTTGCAAATACTCTTTAAGGATGGCTTTAATCTCATTTTCGTTTAAAGGTAATAAGTCAAAATATTCAATATTTATTTTCGTCCCTTCAAAATTAGCTAGCCAATTCTGTAAGCCTTTCATATAGCTTTTTCTACAAGAAATTATAATGGTCAGCTTCTCATGATTTAAGAACATATCAGTGATATCGTTCGTGATTTTACCAATACTTGATACTTCGTCTAAAGCATCTAAAATCATAAGATTATTACCAATCATTTCTGGCGTGAACGACTTTCCCTCCATAAAAGGCAAATGTATGACTTGATTATTGCCTTTAAGAAAGTCAAGCAATACCGTCTTACCATATCCCGGTTCTCCCGTTAGAATCCGTAAGTTTTTTTCGTCCAGTGAATCAGAGAGCAACTCTTCCTGTGCTTTAGTATTATCCGGTTTACGGTTTTCAAATAAATCTAACAGCTTACCGTAATAATTTAGCTTTCTGGGAATAAAAATATCTTTTCTTGACATATATGTGTATATTATAATTTGGGTAACAATATTCTAAGTTCTTTTAGTTCGTCTTCATTTCTTTTTTCGTTCCGATATTGTTCGATTTTTACAAGAGAGTTTTGTGTAGACTCGTGCTTTTTTAAGATACTATTCTTTTGTATTATCTGTTTTTCGATAATCTGAATCTCTTCTTCGTTCGTTAAGTTTTGCTTCTCTTTCTCCAACTCAGCAATTGCGTTGATAACTTCTGTAATTTCATTTTTAATAATCATATTCATTGCAGAAAGAAATCCTGAATAAATATCTTCTTGTTTAAAGTTTAACCCAATAACAAGCCTCTCTAATTTGTATGAAGATAATTTATGTTTATAGTAAGTATTCCAATACTTACATAGTCGGATGATCCGACTAACCAAGCCTTTATAAGTTTGGTTTACACTTTTAAGTTGTAGCTTTAGTTCTTTGGGACTGGTTGGCAACCAAGTATTTTTATCAGCCGGATTAGGGATTTTATACCTTGTAATATCAGAGGTATCTTTAATTGCAGGAACTAGTTCATAGGTAATCCGATTCTGATCAAGAGTAACTGCCGGATTATCCTTCTTAACCGGATTATCTGGATAATGTTTCTCCATAAATTTGATTAATTCATTCCGGTAGTATCCGGGAAGTTTTGATTCATCATTAAATAAAACCAATAAGTCAACATCTGAATCCGGATCATGTTCTCGCGGTAAGATCGTATTACGATTCCATGAACCAAAACGTTCTGTTTTAGTAATCTCTCCCTTAAAGTGACTTTGTAATTTATCTTCAAGATCACGTAAAGACCACTTAATATTCTGACGTTTATCACTCTTACGACTGATAACTAGTTTGTCAGCTAAACTGTTTAAACGTTTCTTCATACTGAAACTTCGGCTATAACTCAGGTAATAATTTTCTCATCCACAGCAATTCTTTTTCACGGTCGTTCTTACTCTGGTAGTTCTCAATCCAATCTAATGCCTGTCTGACTTTAGGTATATTAGCTCCAACCTCATTAAGTGCGTAAAGAAATCCGGAATAGATATCTTCTCCTCGAAAATTTAAGTCAACGATTTCCTTCTCTAATAAATAGGATTCCCAGGGATAGTTATGGCTGGCATTCCAGTATTTCATTAAACGAAGTATGGATCGAACGAGATTCCGACCATAATACTGATTAGCTTGAGTTAATTCCGCGTTGAGGTCATTTGGTTCAGTCTCTTGCCAATACTCCTGATTTTTGGGAATATCATAAAAGAGGCGATTATCATAAGCATATCCGTTTATAGCAGGCACGAGTTCTATTTTAATGTGATTCAACTCCAGTCGAACAACAGGCAAGTCTTTTTTGCAAAAATTTCGGGGGTAGTTTTGCTCTAAAAATGATTTAAGTTGATTTCTATACGTAACAGGTAATAGCTCTTTATTATCAGTATTAAAAACTACCATCAAATCTATATCTGAGGAAGGATCATACTTTCTGGGTAAAAGAGTATTACGAGTCCATGAACCAAAGTAGATTAACTTAGATACTTTGGTATCAAAGTGTGCATTGATCTTCTTCTCTAAATTCTTGAGAGAAGCTTTTATTTTACTTCGTTCCAGATGCTTTCGAGGAATAACTAGCTTCCGAGCCAATTTATTTAAGCGAGAAATGATCATAATTGTACTATTACTTGTTAGATATTCTCCACCATTCATCAGTTTCATGCCAACTTTCAATAGCCCATTTAGCCCAAATTCTCGGGATCAAGGATATGTCAGGATTCTTTTTTTGAGTATCCAGTTGTTCGCAGGCTAATTGTAATTGTTGAATATCTCCTTCGGAGATATTCGGGTTGTAAAATGCCGACCTTAATTTCTTATGAAGAGAAAGATATTTGTTAGCGAGAAATTGGTGTTTACGCCTCTGATCTTTACCGTCTTCAGCATCCTTTACGAGTAAAATTACAGCACTTACTATTCCAGCTAAATTCAAAGCTGTTCCCCAATTGCCTTCAATCAATAATCCTACAACATCTGCTACAAGAGATAATAAAAGAAGAGAGCGAGTACAAATGCGATTGTAATCAGCAGACTTAAAGTGTCCCTTAGCAGTATAAATCGTTTCTTCTCCCATTTTTTGGAGTAGTTCTTTAGTCATAGTAATAATCCCTAATTAAGTACTATTCAAAATGAACGTTCTCTGATATTTAGAGAACGTTCCCTAATTTACTTAATTTTACGAACGCCCTTATAAGGAGTGCCATCTTTTTTGGTTGACATAAACCGCCCATTTTCATCGTGCTTAGTCCAAAGACCTGTACGAGGATTGTTCGACTGAATTCTATCCTTTACGGCACCTATTCGATGGTCATTGCCAGTATTTTTCGCCATGTTTTTTATCTCCTTTCTATCAGGAAGCTGATTAATTAGCTATACAGAATATATGCCAATGGTATTTTCTATGTCAAATTGGCAGTTTAATCAAGATATTTTACACATAACCTGTTAATATTAACAATATTTTTTTCTATTCGTTTAGCTCATAAAACGAATTCCCACCCTACAATCTATCCATTTTCCTATAAATATCATTCCTATGTCAAAAGGAAACGACAATGTACCTGTCGCCTTGTTGTTGGAGTAATACCCTATAATCGCCGATTCTTCGTCTCCGAAAGCCCGGTTTATTGACGACCGGTTGAATGTCAAGATGCTGGAACCTTCACTGCTGTACCATCGGTAAGGCTTCCGAAAACTTACTTTTGACCCGATGCGGACACTTTGCGAGTACTTTGAGTCGCTTTTCCATCTTGTTGCAGGCTTGTTTCTAAAAGTGCGCCGAACGCTTCGAGCGTCAACGGCGGGTCAAAATGAATCATATTCGGGTTGTTTTCGTAAAATTCAATGTACTGGTCGTCTTGAATACGTCAGAATGTCACCGGTTTTCAGCCGACAAAATCCGCTAATAAGCCTTTAATCGCGGTCGTTAGGCTGATTCCGAGACCGGAAGCCCTCTGCACGGCCTTGTCCTTGACGCTTTTTTCGATTCTGACTGCCAATAAAGCTGTTGATTCTTTGGTCATCGCTCTTTTAGGAATATATAAATTAACAGTAATATAACTTTTTGCTATACAAAAGCAATACGATTTTGGGCTTGCATCCCTCCTCTGCTTCCCTATGTGTGTCACCACCAATTGGTTGATCACATGAAACGTAGTCCAAACACCCCAATCGAAGAAGGTATATTCATTGCTTTGATTTATCAGACCGTAGCGTCTAATGTGCCGGCGGTCGCCAAGTTGAAAGCGAAAACTGACTCCCTCAAAGAGTTCATTGTCGAAAATCGGAAGGAGATAGCCACTGCCATTGTCCGACTGTATCAGGAGAAAGGAGATATTTCCCCCGAACGATTGAACGCTATTACAGGCTTACTGGTTGGCACTATACGAGAAACCACCAACAACGTATGGCTCGCAGGTTTTGGTTTGCAAACCCTGATCGAATGTACCGAATAACAAACATAAACGCACGGTTTATCGTGCGTTTATATTTCTAAAAGCCTAATTGAATAAACATCCTAACCTTTTTATAAAGTTTCTATTGCAAAAAGTATAGCTACCATCACTCTTTAAACAAATCTCAAATTTATCATAATCACTTATTCTGAAATTGCCTTTATTCTCCAAAGTCCACCAATATGCTTTTTTATTTAATGTGTCATATAATTCTATATTAAAACTACTACAACTATGCTCACAATATTTAAACTTGTATACATAAATAGATTTTTTATACATATCTATGTATATGTTATCCGAAGCGTAAATTGCTAGCAATTTACCATCTAATGGCATAGATTCGTGTTTGATAACAAATTCAGCACTATGAGTAACTTCATGATTACACTTTAGCTTTTCTTGTTGTTCTCCATTAATAATGTTATTATGAAAATCATTCATCTTACCACTTAGAGATGAGTATTCCTTTTCTCTTGCGTTACAAGAGAAAAGGAATATTATTTGAATAAACATGGCTATATATTTCATGTGAACTATTTTTCTTTGGGTTCAAAGCGAATCCTCTCCGAAGATACGCCTACAGGAGTACTACCGGCATCAACCCCATGTAAAGCTCCTTCCGGTTGAAATGCAGCCCCATCGATTGTCTTCCTTGTCTTTAGAGCTTTTTCCAGTTCCTCAGATTGACCAAAACGATGTTTCATTCTGTCCCAAGAAGAACCAAGTGTACTACTATAATCAGTTCTTCTTTGATAAGCGTAAGTGCGAACACCAGTATGATCTGCTATACTTTGTGCCAAACTATTTTCAGGGTCGCCATCTTCCCAAGGAAATGCAAAGCCATCAATACTTGCATCTCCAAGACCTGTTCTACACGCATAAGAATTGATACAAGCCGATGCTTGGTCAAATGCTTTTGGATCTATATTTTTTATATTTTCCTTCGTGATTTTTGTCTTATTAACAACATCCTGACCAAATTCATATCCTGGCTGGATAGACCCTACAACACCATGAGCAAAAATATCGACATCTTGAACTTTATCTGAGTTTCTCTGCGAGGATACCAACTTCTGTGTTGTAGATTTTGAATTGATATAATTGAAAAGTTCGTCTGAACTAGATACCAATACTAAATTACCTCCGTATTTAGTTACAGATTTTTTAATAGCATCAATTTGATTTTTAGTATATCCCATTGAAAACATTACAACAGTCGTTGATTTATCTCCTCTACTTTGATAAGAGGCTACTTTAGTTATTGCTTGATGTGCAAACATCAACTTATTACCCGCAGTCTTGTCATTCTGTCCACCAACTATTATTATATTTTCATCTCCACCCGGGTCAACTACACACAACGGATTACTAAAAGCAAAAACAAATGGAGAATAGCCTGGATACTTTGAAGCTATAGGATCGACACTCAACCACCGCCCCACTCTACCGTCATAAATCCTTGCGCCGAAGTCGTAGTTATCAATGTTGATCCCGTCCTCCTTTTCTTTCCCATTAAATCCGTATCTATGAACATGCGCACCGTTGCACGAAAAATCCGCCGTTTTCGTACAACGAAAACCGAAAGTAGGTGCGTGATGGTAGGTTACGGACTGCGTCAAGGCAACAAATTTTTGCAAGTTAATCATATACCACATCCCCTACCCTGTCCGCCGTACAAAAAAAAATTACGCCCGCAAGAGGCGTAATTCATTTACTCACCAACAGCTGTTTAACGCATCGGGTGAAAATCGTCTATCATGCTCAATAACCGGCTGATATCCGATGGTTTGAATTTTTCAACACTCGAAAGCCATTTGAACCCTCCAAAATATTGAACACTGCTAATGTCTTCTCCCTGCTTGAGTTTATTGACCATCACCGATGCCCGAATAGCACCCGCCGTCAGTTGGCGATCCGGATACAACCAAGCATACGTAGAAACTAAATAATGTACATCATCCGCAGTGATCCCACGTCCCCGCATATTCAATAAGAGTGTTGATGTCTGCGTTTTACCATCCAATAAAGCCGGACGATCTCGGTGGATATACGTTTGTAAATCCATAATTTGCGAGGCTTCCAAAGGTAAATCACGCGCAGCGTGCTT
>Ga0209573_1003887_pt1 | contig 15552 bp, 21 predicted proteins | sample TNRBio252014_DNA_FD_185870 | JGI IMG/M metagenome (GOLD analysis project Ga0209573, IMG submission 185870) | Wastewater treatment Type I Accumulibacter community from EBPR Bioreactor in Madison, WI, USA - TNR Reactor_6/25/2014_ DNA (SPAdes)... | ecosystem: Engineered > Bioreactor > EBPR >...
AAACTTTCGCCAATGAACCCGGCTTCACGGTCCAGGAAGCCCTCCACCTCCAAATCTTGCGGCTGTTGGAAGGCAACCCCAAGCTGATCCAGCGGGAGTTGGCGCAGGCGTTGAACCTCAGCGTGGGTAAAGCCCATTACTGCGTGCGGGCGCTGCTGGATAAGGGCTGGGTCCAGATGCAGAAATTCCATGACAGTACGCGCAAGCGGGCCTATCTGTATCTGCTGACCCCGGCGGGCGTGGCGCAAAAGACGGCGCTGACGATGCGCTTTTTGGAACGCAAGATGGCCGAGTATGACCGACTGCGGGCGGAGATCGAGGTGTTGCAGCGGGAGATCGGGGCCGGTGCTGCTGCCGACCACGATGAGGTCGAGCCGGATTCGGGCGTAGGTTTGTAACCTCAAAAAATGTTCGAAAATTTGTGGAGAAAATAGCAATGCTTTCAAAAATTCATGAAACCTCAATTATTCATCCTGATGCAGTTATTGGTAAAAAAGTAGTTATTGGTCCTTATGCAGTCATTGGAAACTCTGTGATTGGAGATGAATGTATTATACATCCTCATGTAGTGATTGCTGATGGTGTAAATTTAGGGATGTGTGCTGAAGTTTTTCCTGGGGCTTTTATTGGAAAAGAGCCTAAAGGAGCTGGAGCTTTGGCCAGAAAGCCTGAATTCGACTTGCACGTTAGAATAGGCGAAGAGTGTTCAATTGGCCCTCACGCTGTTATTTATTATGATGTAGAGATCGGTTCTAATACGCTGATCGGTGATGGTGCATCAATTAGGGAAAAATGCCAAGTTGGTTCGAAATGTATTTTGAGTCGCTATGTTACTGTTAATTACAATACTAAAATCGGTGATCGTACTAAGATAATGGACAATACTCATATTACGGGTAATGCATTTATTGGTTCTGATGTGTTTATTAGCTTAATGGTTGGTACAACTAATGATAATATCGTTCGTGCAGGTTATTCCGGTCATGTGACTGGACCTATCATCGAAGATGAGGTAGTAATTGGGGTTGGCGCGAGCCTCTTACCTGCAATAAGAGTAGGTAAAGGGGCGACAGTTGCTGCCGGTTCAGTTGTAACTAAAGATGTAGAACCAAAAACATTAGTTGCTGGCGCACCTGCTAGATTTGTAAAGCGTCTCGAATAAGTCGAAATATAGAAAAATGGAAATCTTGAGATGCCCCTTGCCGCCTGATCGACCTGCCCAGGGTTCCCAATGTTCTTGGGAATCTGACCTTTATCGAAGGGGAGCAGCATCTTCCGTTTGCGATTCAGCGGGTGGATGGCCTGTACGATGTGCCGGGCGGGGCAAGGCGAGTAAGAACGGACACAGGGTAAGTGGAGAAAGGATCAATGCTTCTTAACGAAATGCTGGATAACATCAAGCAAAAGTACCTTGACGCCTATCTATTGATAGAAAATCAGCGATACGCTAATGCAATTTATCTCTGTGGCTACTGTATTGAATTAGCTCTGAAGTATGCAATAGCAAAAAATCTTAATTGGCCACAATACCGAGTAGACGGAAAACTCAAGTTTCTAAAAATACATGATTTGGACATCCTCGTTGCTTTGAGTGGGCGCGAGGTGAAAATCAAACAACGCTCATCCTGGTCGACTGCGATCAAGTGGGACGAATCTCGGCGCTACGAAGATCCATCCAGGGCAACACAGCAGGATGCTCAGGGAATGCTGGATGCGGCGAAGGATTTGATGGAGGAACTGTGCGCAATCTCTTTCTAAAGATTTCGAAAGCGCTCGAATCAATCGAGCAAGAAAAAGGGAAATTTAAAATTAAGTGCCTGGTCGCCAGAGAGGTGGAGGAGCCGCTTTGGGATTTGGTGCTGTCAGCAGACTGGTTTAAACCAAACCAAAAAGCGGCTTTGGATTACCTGGCTGACCGAGTTTTAGCGGATCTGGATTATGACTGTATGATCGCGTTTTCGGGTATCGTCACCGTTGCCCCTGATACCGATAACGAATTGACCCAGACGCTGTTGAAGATTCAGAATCATTACCGCCAGGGACGTTATGTTTATCCAAGCACTGAGGATTTTGTAGTGATTGAAACCCCCTTGGCACAGGCTCGTTTGGTAGTTCCCTTGGATCACCCTAAAAGGGCGGAAATCCTGTTTCAAAGCGACGTTAGGCAGAAAGCGATTGCCTGAAAGTCATTTCGCCAAGGATTGATACCTGGACGCAAAAGATGGTGGAACAATTGGGAATAAAGATCTACGGCGATTCGACCGAAGTGGAAATGGAATAAGACTGAATCATGCCCCTCGCCGACTGCCGCCTGATCGACCTGCCCAGGGTTCCCAATGTTCTTGGGAATCTGACCTTTATCGAAGGGGAGCAGCATGTTCCGTTTGCGATTCAGCGGGTGTATTACCTGTACGATGTGCCGGGCGGGGCGGAGCGCGGCGGTCATGCCCATCGGGAGTTGCAGCAGTTGATTATTGCCATGTCCGGCAGTTTTGATGTCGTGCTGGATGACGGTTATCAAAAGCAACGCTTTCATTTGAATCGTTCTTATCAGGGCTTGTATGTGCGCACCCTGATTTGGCGGGAACTGGATAACTTCTCTTCCGGGTCGGTGTGCCTGGTGTTGGCGTCGAATCGCTACGATGAGGCGGATTATTACCGCCACTATGACGATTTTTTGCGCGCTGTCGTCAACAGGGCCGCTCCATGAGTCTCCAAGACTGCCGTATTATCGAATTGCCCAAGATTCAAGACCCCCGGGGCAATCTGACCTTTGTCGAGGGCAGTCAACATATTCCGTTCGAGATTCGTCGGGTGTTTTATTTGTACGATGTGCCGGGCGGTTCGGAACGCATGGGCCATGCGCTGAAGACCTGCGAGCAATTTCTGATCGCCATGTCCGGGTCGTTCGATGTCGTCCTCTACGATGGCAAGCATAATCAACGCTTTCATTTGAACCGTTCCTATTATGGCTTGTATATTCCGCCGCTGATCTGGCGCGAAATTGATAATTTTTCCTCGGGGGTCGTGTGCCTGGCGCTGGCTTCGGAACCGTATAGCGAAGCCGGGTATTACCGGGAATACCGGGACTTTCTAATGGCGGTCAAAGACGAGTTTTAATGCAAACCATCCCCTTCCTCGATTTGCACGCGGCTTACCTCGAACTGCGCGCCGAACTGGACGCAGCGGCGCAACGGGTGCTGGCGTCGGGGTGGTATATCCTGGGCGCGGAGGTCGAAGCCTTCGAGCGGGAATTCGCCGCCTACTGCGAAGTGGAACATTGCGTTGGGGTCGGCAACGGTCTGGAAGCGCTGCATCTGATTCTGCGCGCTTATGGCATCGGGCCGGGTGATGAGGTGATCGTGCCGGCCAATACCTATATTGCCACCTGGCTGGCGGTCAGCTACGCCGGGGCTAAACCGGTTCCGGTCGAACCGGACGCCCGGACCTATAACGTCGATCCGGCCTTGATCGAAGCGGCGATCACCCCGGCGACCAAGGCGATTTTGCCGGTGCATCTGTACGGGCAACCGGCGGAGATGGACCCGATCAACGCCGTTGCCGCCCGCTATGGGTTGAAAGTGATCGAGGACGCGGCGCAGGCGCACGGGGCGCGGTATCGCGGGCGGCGGGTCGGCGGGCTGGGCGACGCGGCGGGGTTTAGCTTCTATCCGGGCAAGAATCTGGGGGCGCTGGGCGACGGGGGGGCGGTGGTGACGAAGGACGCCGAACTGGCCGAGCGGGTGCGGGTGTTGCGCAATTACGGTTCGCGGGTGAAATATCACAACGAGGTCAAGGGCTTCAATTCGCGACTGGATGAGTTACAAGCGGCGCTGTTGCGGGTGAAGTTGCCGGTGCTGGACGAATGGAATCAGCGGCGGCGGGACGCGGCGGCGCGCTATCTCGACGGGTTGGCGGGGAGTGAGCTGGGCTTGCCGTTCGCGCCGGAGTGGGCGGAGCCGGTCTGGCATCTGTTCGTGGTGCGGCATCCGCAGCGGGATGAACTCCAGCGACGTTTGCAGCAGGCCGGGATTGGGACGATGATTCATTACCCGGTTCCGCCGCACTTGCAGCCGGCTTATGCGGAGTGGGGCTATGGCGCGGGGGCGTTTCCGATCACCGAGGCGATTCACCGCGAGGTGCTGAGTTTGCCGATGGGGCCACAGTTGACGGTAGCGCAGGAACTGCGGGTTATAGAAGTTTTAAGTTTTAAGTTTTAAGTTTTAAGTTGAAGAACAAAAGCCTGATGTTGAATTTTGTCCGGTTCTAATCCTGCAAAGACAATAATATCGTTATGGAAAAGGGTACGCCCCACTGCAAGCTTGCGGTGGTCAAGTCCTTGATCGAAGTTGGGAAGGTGCGCATGACCGCCAGCGCGATCGCCGGCGGCGAACGGATGGGGTTCGATCGGGTGGGGATGGTAGGGGTAGTTCAGACCCTGACGCCCGCCGATTTTTACAAGAGCATGACGACCCAGTCGGATCACACGATCTGGCAGGATGTTTATCGGCCTAAAACACCTGCGGGTGACGTCTACTTGAAGTTGACCGTAATGGATGAGGTGCTCATCGTGTCCTTTAAGGAGCTATGATCATGAAATGCCCGGTTTGCGGCGCTGCAGAATTGATTCATGATACCCGCGACCTGCTTTATACCTATAAAGGCGAGATGACGACCCTGGCTGCCGTCACCGGTGATTTCTGTCCGGCCTGTGCAGAAGTGGTCCTGGATGTCACCGAGGCGGATCGCTATGGTGCGGCGGTGCGCGGGTTCCATAAACAAGTGAATGCCGCGCTGGTCGATCCTGCCTTCATCGCCAGCGTCCGCAAGAAGCTGGCCTTGGATCAGGGTGAAGCTGCTGAGATTTTTGGGGGTGGCGTCAATGCTTTTTCTCGCTATGAGACCGGCAAAACCAAGCCGCCCTTGGCCTTGGTGAAACTGCTTAAAGTCCTGGATCGGCATCCTGAATTGTTGAATGAAGTCCGCATGGGCTGATGGGCTTTTAGATATAGAAGTTTTAAGTTTTAAGTTTTAAGTTTTAAGGGGTTTGAGATGGCGTATGGGTCTTTTGAGGATTTGGAGGTATGGAAGCGCGCTTGTCGGTTGGCGGTGCGGGTTTATGAGGTGTTACAGGATTGCCGCGATTATGGATTGAAGGATCAAATGACCCGTTCATCGATTTCAATTGCTTCGAATATCGCGGAAGGCGCTGAGAGAGACAGTAAAGCCGAATACATTCGTTTTCTCCATATTGCCAAAGGCTCCGCTGCCGAATTACGCACCCAAGTCTACATTGCCCACCGCATCGGTACTCTCAAGGAGGAACCTACCCAATCGCTTCTTACTGAACTGAAAGAAATCTCCAAAATGCTCCACGGCCTCATCACCTACTTAAAACCTAACCCTTAAAACTTAAAACTTAAAACTTAAAACTTCTTATAATCATGCTCCGTCTGTATCTCGATCTATGTTGCTTTAATCGTCCCTACGACGATCAAACTCAAACACGCATTCGCCTGGAAACCGAGGCTATTATCCTTCTAAAAGAAAAGATTAAACGCGCCGAATGTCATCTGCTCTGGTCGTCCACGCTGGATTTTGAAAACGCCAATAATCCCTACCCGGCGCAGCGCTTGGCGATCCAGCAATGGCGTAACTTGGCCTGCATGGTGGTCATGGCGGAACCCGAGGTCATCGCCAAGGCCCGTGAATGGGCGGCCGGCGGGCTGGGTCAGTATGATGCTTTGCATTTGGCCTCTGCCATGGCGGGTGGCGCGGATCTGTTCGTGACCACCGATGACCGGATTCTCAAGAAAATGTCGTCCTCACAAGCACTCAGGGTGGCGCCACCGCTGGCAGCCCTGGCTACTCTGGAGCATTGGTATGACCACGGAAACTGAGCTTCGCCTGCAAGGCATGAGAGTACTGATTGACGCGCTGGGTCTGGTTGAGACCGAACGCTTCCTGGCGGCGATCAACCGGGAGAAGTTTGATTACACTGAATGGCGCAAACACGGTTTGCCCGAACTGAGTATTGATGAAATCGCCGCTCGGGCTAATCGACTCTCGGAAGGTTTTAAGTTTTAAGTTTTAAGGGGCTTGAGATGGCGTATGGGTCTTTTGAGGATTTGGAGGTATGGAAGCGCGCTTGTCGGTTGGCGGTACGGGTTTATGAGGTGTTACAGGATTGCCGCGATTACGGATTGAAGGATCAAATGACCCGTGCATCGATTTCAATTGCCTCGAATATCGCGGAAGGTGCTGAGAGAGACAGTAAAGCCGAATACATGCGTTTTCTGCATATTGCCAAAGGCTCCGCTGCCGAATTACGCACCCAAGTTTACATTGCCCACCGCATCGGTACTCTCAAGGAAGAACCCACCCAATCGCTCCTTACCGAACTGAAAGAAATCTCCAAAATGCTCCACGGCCTCATCACCTACTTAAAACCTAACCCTTAAAACTTAAAACTTAAAACTTAAAACTTAAAAAACCATGTCCTCCTACACCCAAATCCTCAAATCTTCGTCGCTGATCGGCGGGGCGCAGGGGATCAATCTGTTGCTGGGCATGGTGCGGGTCAAGTTCGCGGCGGTGCTGATCGGCCCGGTGGGGGTGGGGCTGATCGGGAACTATACGGCGATCCAGGGTCTGGTCGGTACGGTGGCTGGGTTGGGCATCCAGTCCAGCGGGGTGCGCGATGTCGCGGCGGCGGCGGGCCAGAATGATCCGCAGGCGATGGGCCGCACCCTCATCACGCTGCGGCGGGTGTGCTGGCTGACCGGTCTGCTGGGGGCGCTGGCGATGTTGATGCTGGCCGCGCCGCTCAGCCGCTGGACCTTTGGCAACGATGAATATGTTGTGGAAATCGCGCTGCTGGGCGTGATCATCCTGCTTGGCAATGTGTCGGGCGGGCAGATGGCGCTGATTCAGGGGCTGCGCCGCATCGGCGATCTGGCGCGGCTGCAAGTGATTGGCGCGGTGGCGGGCACGGTGATCTCGATGGGCTTTTATGCCGCGCTCGGTCTGGCGGGCATTGTGCCGGCCTTGTTGCTGATGGCCGTCGTCCAGCTTGCCGCATCCTGGCATTTCGCGCGGCGGGTCCCGGCGCCCGAGGTCGTTGTCAGTTGGCGGGAGAGTTTCCACCTGGCCGGTGGCATGGTCCGGCTTGGACTGGTGTTCATGTGGAGTGGGTTGGCGGTAAGCGTGGTGGCTTATTTGACCCGCGCTCTGATCACTCAGCAGATTAGTCTGGAAGCGGTGGGTATTTTCAGCGCGGCGTTTGCGCTGTCCGGGATGTTCATCAACTTCGTGCTGGGGGCGATGGGGGCCGATTATTACCCGCGCCTGACGGCGGTGGCCTCCGACCGGGAGGCGGTGAACCGGCTGGTCAACGAGCAGACCGAGATCGGCTTGCTGCTGGCGGTGCCGGGCCTGCTGGCGACGTTGAGCCTCGCGCCCTGGATCATTCGCTTGTTCTATACCGAGGCGTTTCTGCCGGCGGCTGATTTGCTGCAATGGTTCGTGCTCGGCTGTCTAGGGCGGGTGATCTCGTGGCCACTGGGGTTCCTGATGCTGGCTCTAGGCAAGGGACAGTGGTATTTCTTAACCGAGACCTCGGCCAATGGGGTGCATCTCGTGCTGATCGGGGTAGGATTGGCGACGCTGGGTTTGGAAGGGGTGGCGATGGCGTTTTTCGTCCTGTATCTGGCCTATACGGCAGGGGTATATGGCGTCGCCCGCCATTTGACCGGTTTTTGTTGGTCGCCTGCGAGTCGGCGGTTGTTGCTGTGGCTGTTGTCGATGGTCGCCGTGACCTTTGTTGCGGCACGGGTATTGCCGCTGTGGCCGGCTACGGTCTTTGGGGGAGTGGCGACGGCGGCAGCGACAGTGCTGTGCCTGCGGGGCCTGGTGCAGCGGATCGGCGCGGATCATCGGATCGTGCGGGCGGCGTGTCGGGTGCCGGGGATGCGGTGGGTTTTGAGGGGAAAGGTGAAAGGGGAAAGGTGAAAGGTTAAAGGTTAAAGGCGAAAGGCGAAAGGCGAAAGGCGAAAGGGAGAGGAAATGCGGTTTGAGGATTTGGAAGTGTGGAAGCGGTCGGCGCGGTTGAGTGCGGATATTTACCGGGCTATGCAGTCGGTCAAGGATTATGGTTTTCGGGATCAGTTGACGCGGGCGGGGTTGTCGGTGCCGAGTAATATTGCAGAAGGATTCGAACGGGAATCGATCCGGGAGTTTGTAAATTTCCTATCGTATGCAAAAGGTTCATGTGGCGAATTACGGACACAAATTTATATCGGTATGGAAATCGGCTACATAGACAGGGATACAGGGAGGCACTGGATTCAGGAAAGTGTGGAAATCTCCGCGATGTTAGCCGGTCTGATTAAGACCAAGCGCACCCACATCGCCGAAACCTAATCTTGCACTTTAACCTTTAACCTTTAACCTTTAACTTTTAACCTTTAACCTTTAACCTTTAACCTTTAACTTTTAACCTTTAACCTTTAACCTTTAACCTTTAACCTTTAACCTTTAACCTTTAACCTTTAAAGCCGATGACCACCACCGTTGAGAAGTTAGCAGAGACCGTGAAAACCCTGCCTGATCAGGAAGTTGATGAGTTCCTGTCATGGCTCGCCGACTATGGGCTGGCTCATCCTGATCGCTGGGATCAGGAGATCGAGCGTGATTCCCAGCCGGGGGGACGGCTGGATGCCGTGTTGCGGCGCGTTCGTCGCGACATTGCTGCCGGAAGCACGAAGCCCCTTGATGAAATCATCCACCACCCCTGATTTCTGGGCGACCTATCGTGCTTTGCCGCCCGAGATCAAGGTGAGGGCCAAAGTCGCTTATCGTTTATGGCAACAGAATGCGCGTCATCCCTCGCTCCAGTTCAAGAAGACGGGCAATGTTTGGTCCGTCCGTATCGGTAGAGGTCATAGAGCCCTTGCTCTACTTGAAGAGGATGTATTTTATTGGTTTTGGATTGGAACCCACGATGAATATGAGCGATTGATCGTAGTCTAGCTAATGAATATCCGGACTGAGGATATTAAGTAAGCTATTGTTTTTGCTTGTTTATTTTAAAGGCATTTTTTAATAGTAGCCATAAATCAATAAGTTACTTAAATAGCGTGTCCGGATAACTATTAGGTAGACTACGGGCTTAGCCTTTAACCTTTAACCTTTAACCTTTCGCCTTTCGCCTTTCGCCTTTCGCCTTTCGCCTTTCGCCTTTCGCCTTTCCAACTTTGACCATGAGGAATAAAATGATGTATGCGATTGAGTTCGAAGCTGTTATTGAAAAAGGTATAATTAAAATCCCACAGCAATATTTGTCAGAGCTACAGCCAAGAATAAAGGTGATTATCCTACAAGAAGAATCAGTATTAAAAAAAGATGCTCTGAAGCAAAAAGATGATTTTTTGTCCAGGGTCGTTCAGCACCGTTTTAACTTACCGTCAGACTATTGCTTTAATCGGGAAGAACTTTATGACAGAATTTAGGTGTTTTCTGGATACTAATCTCCTGGTTTATCTTTATAGTAACGGTCAGAAATCAGTGACCGTTGAAAAACTGATTCATTCCCATTTTAATGAGATATGCCTGTCGATTCAGGTATTAAACGAACTGTATAGTGTCTTAACACGTAAAAATTTGAAGCCAAAAGAGGAGGCGCAGATCATCATCAATGATTTAATCGAGAACTATAGGATTTATTGCCTTGATGAGGAATGTATCCAGCGGGCGATCAAGCTTAATATTCATTACCATTTTTCATATTGGGATAGTTTAATTATTGCGGCAGCTCTTGAGGTTGGATGTTCCACATTATATTCAGAAGATTTACAGAATAATCAGGTCATTGAAAATAGCCTGACCATTCTAAATCCATTTCTTGTGAGGAAATGGTAACTGTTTCGCCTTTCGCCTTTCACCTTTCACCTTCCCAAAAAAAATGACCGAACCTACTGAAGAACGACCGCTGGTTACCTTTGCCCTGTTTGCCTATAACCAGGAACGGTTTATTCGGGAAGCAGTGGAGGGGGCGCTGGCGCAGACCTATTCGCCGTTGCAGGTGATTCTGTCCGATGACTGCTCTTCGGATCGGACCTTTGAGATCATGCAGGAGATGGTGGCGGAGTATTCCGGGCCGCATGAGATTCTGCTGAATCGGAATGAGCGGAATTTGGGGATTGGCGGGCATGTCAATCGTTTAATGGAACTGGCGAAAGGAGAATTGATTGTTGGGGCAGCGGGGGATGATATTTCGGAATCTGAGCGAACAAAAGTAACCGTTACTACTTGGAAATCAGAAGATCAAATATGTTCAATTCATAGCCTTGTTAAATGTATTGATGAAAATAGTATAGAATGCGGTTTTATTAAGAATCCTTATATAAATGAGTTTGATAATCCTTTTTCTGTCGTGAATAAGATGGCATGGGTTACAGGTAGTTCTCATGCATGGAGTAGAAAAGTTTTCAATAATTTCGGAAAACTAAGTGATGATATAGTTAATGAAGATATGGTTATCGCTCTCCGCTCATCAATGACGGGAAAAATTAGATACATAGATCAGCCATTAGTTAGGTATAGAGTAAATGTTGGAATATCTAGTGAAAATATTAAATCATCAATTTTAAGAATTAAAGATATTCCATATAAACAAGCAAAGAGGAAATTAGCTGTTTTAAAACAGTACAAAAAAGATAGAGAAAAAATTGCATATAATGATCAATTAGTTGATCTAATTAATAAAAAAATTATTGAAGAAGAAATAAATATTAAATTCATCGAGAGTGGTGGAAAATTAAGGCTGGTTTTAAGAGGAATTAGATGTGGAATAAACTGGCTTCCGCTATTTAAAAACTATTTAAAGCATAAACTTCCCACTGGTGTTTTGTTATTGAACTACAGGTTGCGGGGGTTATAGTGAAACAGTGCTTTGGATGGTTTGCTACAGGTTCCAACCGTTTTGGTATCCCTAACCCGACTAGCAATGAACATCAAGCTTTTTTTATATCATTTACTACAAAACGATCATGAGGACTGACACCGAGATTCGTCTCAACGGGGTCCGGGCGCTGGTTCAAACACTGGGCGCTGTGGAGGCCGAGCGGTTCGTGGCCCTGATCAACCGCGAACGATTCGATTACACCGAGTGGCGCAAAACGCAGTGGCTCGATGAAACCGTCGCGTCGCTGGCGGCCAAGGCGCGAGGACTCCGCGCCGCCGACCCGGAACAGCCTGGAGACAGTGAGGAGTGAAGGCGATGAAATGCTGGAGACGGTGTTCGCCGATGACTGACGGCGGGAGGATGGCCTGAGCCATGTGCGGCATCGGCGGGATCGTGGCCCATCATCCGGTGCCGGCGGCCTGGGCGCAGGGCATGAACGCGGCGCAGTTTCACCGTGGCCCCGACGGCTCTGGCGTGTGGTCGAGTCCCGATGGCCGGGTGCAACTCGCCCATCGCCGCCTGTCCATTCTCGACTTGTCCGCGCGCGGCGCGCAGCCGATGGCCGACGGCAGCGGGCGCTACCGCATCACCTTCAACGGCGAGATTTACAATTATCTGGAGCTGCGCGCCGAACTGCGCCAGTTGGGCCACATCTTCCACTCCGACACCGACACCGAAGTCTTGCTCGAAGCCTACCGCGCCTGGGGCGAAGCCTGCCTCGACCGCCTGAACGGCATGTTCGCCTTCGCCCTGTACGATACCGTCGCCCAAACCCTGTTCTGCGCCCGCGACCGCTACGGCGAAAAGCCGTTCCTGTTCGTCGCCCGGCCCGAGTGGTTCGCCTTCGCCTCCGAATACAAGGCGCTGCTGGCGCTGCCAGGCGTCGCGCCGGACTACGACGAATTCCGCCTGCTGCGCGGCCTGCACAACGCCAGCACCGGCCTGGACGCCGACCGCCAAACCGTGTTTCACGCCATCCAGCAACTGTTGCCCGGCGAGGCGCTGACCCTCGATGCGCGGACTCTCGACCTCCGCATCGGGCGCTATTGGGATGTGCAGCCGAATGCGGATGACGCCCGCCTGTCCGAAGCCGACGCCTTCGCCCGGTTCCGCGAGTTGCTGACCGACGCGGTGCGCATTCGGATGCGCAGCGATGTGCCGGTGGGTTCCTGCCTGTCGGGCGGGCTGGATTCCAGCGCCATCGTCAGCCTGGTGCGCAAGGTCATCCATCCCGACGGCGACTATCACACCTTCACCGGGCGCTTTCCCGGCACGGCGGCGGATGAATGGCGCTACGCCGAGCCGGTGATCGCGGAAACCGGCGTCGTCAGCCATGTCGTGGAACCGACCTCGGCGGGCTTCGCCGCCGAATTGGGCGACTTCCTGTGGTATAACGAACTGCCGGTCGGTTCCTCCAGCCAATACGCGCAATACTGCGTGTTCCGCCTGGCCAGGGAACACGGCATCACCGTGCTGCTGGACGGGCAGGGCGCGGATGAATTGCTGGGCGGCTACGAGCAGTATTTCCAGTTCTACGTCGCCGCGCTCAAAGAAGCCGGCGACCAAAACCGCCTGGCCGAGGAACTGCCGCGGATTCGGGAACGCTATCCCCTGGCCCTGACGCCTCCCGCCCGCGCCTGGCGGGACCGGCTGCCGTTCGCGGTGCGGCGCTGGTTGTCGCACCGGTTGGGGATCGGGACCAGTCTGCTGTACGGACTGAAACCGGACATCGCCCGGCGGGTGGCGGTCGAGAACCGGCGCGGCCGGGTCGAACGCTTTCATGCCTTGAGCAGCGCGCTGTATCAGGATTCTTTCGGGATGTACCTGACCACCCTGCTGCGCTACGGCGACCGCAATTCGATGGCGCATTCCCGCGAGGTGCGGTTGCCGTTTTGCGATCACCGCCTGGCGGAATTGGCGCTGTCGCTGCCACCCGGTCATTTGATGGGGGCGGCGCAAACCAAGCGGCTGTTGCGCGAGTCCATGCGCGGTCTGTTGCACGAGGACGTGCGCGCCCGCTGGAACAAGCAGGGCTTCCGCCCGCCGCAGGAGACGTGGTTTCAGGGGCCGCTGCTGGCGATGGCCGAGGATCTGCTGCATTCCCGGTCGTTCTGCGAGAGCGCCTATTGGGATGCGCCGTGGTGGCATAAGGCTTTGGATCGCTTGAAGCGCGGGGAGGCGCACCTGGGCTGGACGCTCTGGGCGCCGTTCATCGGCGAGGCGTGGAAGCAGGAGTTCGTGGGGCGGTGTGCCGGACGCTAACCTCCCACGCTCGCTACCCCCGAAATGACAGACCGGCGCTGGGCCGTGGATGAGACCCATGACAACCGAGTTGAATAACCCGCATGACCGATTTTTCAAGGCGGTGTTTGGGCGGACTGAGGTAGCGGCGGAGTTTCTGGCGCGCTATCTGCCGGCGGAGGTCGCCGCGACCGTGGACTGGGCGACGCTGCGGGCGGAAAAGGAGGCGTTTCTCGATCCGCAACTGACCCAGCATCCGGCGGATCTGCTCTATGCGGTGACGCTGCACGGCGGCGAGCCGGGTTATGTGTACGTGCTGTTCGAGCACAAAAGCTACGTCGAGGCGCGGATCAACCTGGATTTGCTGCGCTACCGGGTGCGGATTTGGGAACAGTGGCTGAACGACGGGAATACGGGCTTGTTGCCGGCGATCATTCCCGTGGTGTTCTACCACGGTGCGGCGCGGTGGGGGGTGAAACGGCAGTTCGCCGAGACGGTGGCGGACGCGCCGGGCTTGCAGCGCTACGTGCCGGCCTGCGAGTATCATCTGGTGGACCTGAGCGCCTACCGGGATGAGGAATTGCGCGGGGCGGTGATGCTCCAGGTGGCGCTGTTGACGTTGAAGTATATTTTCCGGGACGAACTGGCCGCGCGGCTATCGGGGATTCTGAGGTTGCTGCGGGCGTTGGAGGAAGGGTCGACCGGCCTGGATTTCATCCGGGCGCTGTTGCGCTATGTGGCGCAGGTGGCGGGAACGGACCGGTTGAGCGCGGCGGCGTTCCGGCAGGCGGTGACGCAGGCGTTGAGTGGTGGAGGCGAGCAGATGATGACGATTGCCGAACAATGGGTGCAAGAGGGTCTGGAAAAGGGCCGCCAGGAGGGCTTGCGTTCCGAGCGGCAGTTGCTGCTGCGGTTGATTCAGAAGCGGTTTGGCGCGGCGGTGATGGAGCGGAGCCGGAGCTTGCTGGAGGGGGTTGAGGATTTGGCGGTGCTGGAGGAGTTGGGCGAGGGGGTGCTGGATTGCGCGGATGGGGCGGCGTGGCTGGCGATGCTGGCGCGGCGGGCGGGTTGATGAGTCTCGTTCCATCGAGTCGGGTGTCCATTCGCCTGCCCGCTTGGGGGTTGATGTGCGCGCGCCGGAACAAGCAGGAGGGTCGGGTCTGGCCGCCGTTCATCGGCGAGGCGTGGCAGCGGGAGTTTGTAAATCGTCACCGGTTGGAAAGCGTTGGCTTATAAACCTTTTATCGACGATTGCTCTGTTAGATGAGCGATTAATTTGAGGAAGAGTTAATGATTACTGATAATCTCGAAAAGCCATTAGTGACGTTTGCCTTATTTGCCATAATTAGGAAGATTACTTGTGATGATCGAGCATAATCCAACTTATATTTATAGCCCATCTAAAACATATGGTGGTGTAGAGGTGTTGTTCGAACGCTATATAAGGTGGGGACATAAACACGGATGCAAATACATAATTGTAGATTCTGTAGGTGGATCTTTTAGCAAACGCCTTTCGGATATATGTGAAGCCTGCGACATAAATCAGCCTCCTCCTACACGTAGTGGGGTATTTATTACAACATCTGGACATATTCTAAATGGATTAGCGTGGGCAGCGCCTAGTCCAAAATTAAAGCCGCTTATTTGGATCGTGCATCCACACGAATGGATTTCTACAGCGATTCCATTTTTTTATTTTGTGCTTAACAAATTTGGTTACACCGCAGCAAAAATATACTTGACTCTTCATTATACTCAAATTAAACGAATAAAAAATATTTGGGCAACCCTTGATAAGAAGGGTAGTTTAGTATGTATGGATGGGGCATGCTTGCGCTCTGGAAAATACTTTATTGATCAAAATTTAGCCCCTCCATTGTTACCTATACCGTCCCCAATAATGCTAAGCAGTCCGATGCCAATCCGTTGTAAAAAATTTGAAGATATACTATGTATTGGCTATTTTGGTAGAATCGATTTGCATAAATCGAATGCAATATATACATTTGTTCATGACTTAATGAAAGTGAATCGAGGTAGAGCTAAAAACCTAAAGCTTATCATCGTAGGTGAAGGATATTACACCCAATCTGTCGAGTCTTTATGTAAAAGTTTTAGCATTGAAATTGATTTGTGTGGAGCAATGAAGAATGATGATGGGCGCGCTTTTCTTGCGTCATCATGTGACTTAGGCATAGCAATGGGGACTGCGGCGCTCGGTAGTGTTCTAGATTTGGAGTTTATATAATCTTATCGAAATTTTATTGAAAATTACTAATTTTATAAGGAGTTTTAAAATGGTTTTAATCCCTGTTCTTTGCCCAACGTGTGGTCATGATAAAGTC
>Ga0209573_1003888_pt1 | contig 15552 bp, 15 predicted proteins | sample TNRBio252014_DNA_FD_185870 | JGI IMG/M metagenome (GOLD analysis project Ga0209573, IMG submission 185870) | Wastewater treatment Type I Accumulibacter community from EBPR Bioreactor in Madison, WI, USA - TNR Reactor_6/25/2014_ DNA (SPAdes)... | ecosystem: Engineered > Bioreactor > EBPR >...
TTTCTTTGCATTTTCCGCTCAGGGCGCGGGGTTCCCGGTCAAGTTTGCCTATCCCTCGCTGTCGACCATCGTGCCGGCCAACATCGGCGTTGTGAAGAATGCGCCGAACGCTGTCGCGGCCAAGGCCTTCATCGAGTTCGTCCTGTCCGAAGCTGGGCAGGAGATCCTGTTCGACCCGAAGATCCGCCGCCTGCCGGTGCGCACGGCGAGCTATGCCAAGGCACCGGCCGGCTTGCCCAATCCGTTCGAATTCAAGTGGTTGTCCAGCGAATCCTCGAAATTCGACGTCGATCTGTCGGAAAAGCGCTTCAATGTCGTCGATGCGCTCTATGACCAGCTCATCACCTTCCAGCACGACAACCTGAAAGCGGCGACCAAGGCCGTGCACGAGGCCGAGGCGGCGCTGGCGAAAAAGCCGAATGCGGACGCCCGCAAGCTGGTGGACGAGGCGCGGGCGCTGATCGCGGCCATGCCGGTGAGTGCCGAGCAGGCAACCGCATCGGATCTGGTCGCCGCCTTCAAGGGGGCTGGAGGCAAGGACAAGGCGCCGCGCCAGGCCGAGCTTGAACAGGCCTGGGCCAGCTTTGCCAAGGAGAAGTATGCCGCCGCCAGGGACAAGGCAGAAGCGGCGCTGAAGGCCGCGAAGTGAGCGATCTGGCCCATTCCGGGCCGGTCGTGGCGCGCACGCGGCCTCAGATCGGGGTCTGGGCCATTACGCTGCTGGTCGGGCTGTTCCTTGCGGCCTTTCTGGTGGTGCCGGTCGTCAGTGTGCTGATTGCCGCCTTCCAGCCGAAGGGCGGCGGCGGTTTCACGCTGGTCAATTTCGCCGATTTTTTTGCCAATGACCTGTTCCGCCGCTCGCTGTGGAACTCGCTCTACGTCGGCCTGATGACGGTACTGGTCAGCTCGCTGCTGGCGCTGCCGCTGGCCTATTTCACCACGCGCTTCGATTTTCGCGGCGCGGTTCTGGTGCAGACGCTGGGGGTCATTCCGCTGATCATGCCCCCCTTTGCCGGGGCGGTGGCGATGCAGCTGCTGTTCGGTCGCAATGGCACCATCAACCTCCTGCTCGACGATGCCTTTGGCTTCAAGATTCCGTTCATGGAGGGGCTGAACGGCGTCATCTTCGTCGAATCCGTGCATTATTTCCCCTTCATCCTGATCAATCTGTCGGTTGCGCTGCGCAATATCGACCGGGCGATGGAGGAGGCGGCCCAGAACCTCGGCTCGTCGGGCTTCCGTCTGTTCCGGCGCATCGTCTTTCCGCTGGCGATGCCGGGATATGTGGCCGGGGCGAGCCTGGTCTTCATCAAGGTGTTCGACGATCTGGCAACGCCGTTGCTGCTCAACGTCAAGGATATGCTGGCGCCGCAGGCCTACCTGCGCATCACCTCGGTGGGGCTGGCCGATCCGATGGGCTATGTCATCTCGGTGGTGCTGATCATCGCCTCGCTGGGGGCGATGTACCTGTCGACCCTCTCGCTGCGCGACAAGGACTATGCCACCGTTCAGCGCGGCGGCGGCGGGCTGATCCGCCGGCCGATGGGGCGGGCGACGGCCGTCATGGCCTATGGCACCATCGGGCTGGTGCTCGTGCTGGTGCTGGCGCCGCATCTGGGGCTGTTTCTGCTGTCGATCGCGACGATCTGGTCGTTCGCGCCGCTGCCCGATGCCTATACGCTGGCCCATTACGGCAAGGTGTTCAGCGATAGCGGCCAGTATGTCACCAATACGCTGCTCTATGCCGGGCTGGCCGCCCTGATCGACGTGGTGATCGGCACAGCCATCGCCTACCTCGTGCTGAAGGCCAAGACGCCGGGGGCGAAGCTGCTCGATTACGGCGCGACCGCGGCGCTGGCCGTGCCGGGCGTTGTGCTCGGCATCGGCTTTCTGCGCACCTATTTCGGCGTCACGCTGCCGTCGGGCAAATCTCTGGCGGCGTTCTGGGGCATGATCGTTCTGGCCCTGGCCATCCGTCGCCTGCCCTATGCGCTGAGGGCCTGCACGGCGGCCTTGCAGCAGATTTCGACCGCGCTGGAAGAGGCGGCGCAGAATCTTGGCGCGACACGGGCGCGGACCATCCGCCGCGTGGTGCTGCCGCTGATGACGGGCGGCATCGCGGCCGGGTTCGTCACCAGTTTTGCTACCGCGGCGGTGGAACTGTCGGCGACGATGATGCTGGTTCAGGCCAATGCCGATGCGCCGCTGGCCTATGGTCTTTATGTCTTCATGCAATCGCCGGCGGGGCGCGGGCCGGGCGCGGCGCTCGGCATCATTGCCGTGATCATCGTCGGCCTTTGCACGTATCTCTCAAACCGCATCGTCGAACGCGACCAGACCGGCAAGTCCGGAGCGCCATGAACGATGGAGCCTGATATGTCGCGACAGCTCTCTTCCAATCCCACCGGCATCCTGATCGAGGGCGTCGATCTCGCCTACGGTGCCATCCCGGTGCTCAGCGATGTCAATCTCGATATCCGCCCGGGGGAGTTCTTCGCCTTTCTCGGCCCGTCCGGCTGTGGGAAGACGACGCTGCTGCGCCTGATCGCCGGCTTCAATCAGGCCCGGCGCGGCCGCGTCCTGATCGGCGGGACCGATGTCTCCGGCCTGCCGCCCTGGAAGCGCGATGTCGGCATGGTGTTCCAGAGCTATGCGCTGTGGCCGCACATGAGCGTGGCGCGCAACGTTGCCTTCGGGCTGGAGGAACGCCGGCTGCCGCGCGACGAGATTGCCGCGCGCGTCGACGAGGCGCTGGATCTGGTCGGCCTGAAACACCTGAAGGACCGCAAGCCCTCGCAGCTCTCCGGCGGGCAGCAGCAGCGCGTGGCGCTGGCCCGCACCGTAGCGGTGCGGCCCAAGGTGCTGCTGCTGGACGAGCCTCTGTCGAACCTCGACGCCAAGATGCGGGTGCAGGTGCGGCGCGAACTGAAGGACCTGCAACGCGACTTGAAACTGACGACGATCTTCGTCACGCACGATCAGGAAGAGGCCAACACCGTGTGCGACCGCATCGCGGTGATGGCAGAGGGCATCGTGCAGCAGGTGGGCGCGCCGATGGACCTCTATGACCGGCCGGGGAACCTGTTCGTCGCCGGGTTTCTGGGCAGCGCCAACATCGTGGCGCCGCTGGAGATCAGCGATGGCCGTGCGACCCTGCCGGGTGGCAGCCGGCTTGAGGCGCCCGGCACCGGGGAGGGCGGCCGCCTGATGTTCCGGCCACAGAATGCGCGCCTCGCCGCGCCGGGCGATTCGCTGTCCACCGGACGCATCCGCCTGCCGGGGCGGGTGGTGCACCGCGAATTCCTCGGTGCGATGGTGCGTTATGGCGTCCGTGTCGAGGAGACGGAATGCCTGGTCGACGTGCCGCATCTGGGTGGCGAGCCCGCCTTTGAGGTCGGCGCGCCGGCATCCGTTGATGTCGACCGCGGCCGCGTGCTCTGGCTCGGGGCCTGATCGGTCTTAACCGCATCGCAGCGGGCCGATTGACATCGCCACGGGCTGCGCCAAAATCGATTGTTAGGCGGCTAATGCCGCACAGAACGGGAGGATATGATGGGTCGTTTCGGAGCGGGTGTGGCGCGGATTGTGCTGGCGGGCGCCAGCCTGTCGCTGTTGGCGGCGGCAGCCTCGGCGCAGGATGCCTGTGGCCATCGTGGCGAACTCGATACGCTCTATTGCGACGAGAACAAGGATCTGGTCGCCGACATTCCGAAAGATCCCAAGAAGTTCCGCGATCCTTCGACGCTCGTCTGGGCCTATACCCCGGTCGAGGATCCGGCGGTCTATGCCAATGTGTTCAAGCCGTTCACCGAGCATCTCGAAAAGTGCGTCGGCAAGAAGACAGTGTACTATCCGGTGCAGTCCAACTCGGCCGAGATCGAGGCGATGCGGTCGGGGCGGCTGCATTTCGCCGGCTTCTCGACCGGGCCGACCGGCTTTGCGGTCAATCTGGCGGGCGCCATTCCCTTCGCCGCCAAGGGGCTGGAAAGCGAAGTGCGCGGCTACAATCTGGTTGCCGTGGTCAAGGCGTCGAGCCCCTACAAGGCACTGGCCGACCTCAAGGGCAAGAAGGTGGCCCATACCGCGCCGTCGTCCAATTCGGGCAATCTGGCGCCCCGCGTGCTGTTCCCCGAACAGGGCCTGAAGACCGACGAGGATTACAAGCCGCTGATGTCCGGCGGGCATGACAAGTCGGTTCTGGGCGTCGGTTCGGGCGATTATGACATGGCGGCGGTTGCCTCCGACGTGTTCGACCGCATGGCGACGCGCGGCACCATCAAGCGCGACGACTTCCGAATCATCTACAAGAGCCCGGTTTTCCCCACCTCGTCCTTCGCGTATGCGCACGACCTGAAGCCGGAGCTGGCAGCGAAACTGCGCGAATGCTTCTATTCCTTCCGCTTCACGCCGGCGATGACCAAGGAATTCAACGGCGACGACCGCTTCCTGCCGATTACCTACCAGAAGGACTGGAAGGTGGTGCGCGAGGTGGCCGAGAAGTCCGGGACGCCCTACAACAAGGCTGCCTACGACACCGAATCCCGGCGAGAGGCCGACGCAGCAGCCAAGAAGGCGGCCGAGGCCGCAGCCAAGGCGGCGCAGCAGCCCGCAGCCCCGAAGCAGTGAGGCCGTGATGATCCGTACCGTTGCCGTTCTGGCCTGTCTTTCCCTGACCGCGGCCTCTTCAGCGCTGGCCCAGGGCGCCTGTTCCAACCAGGGGCAGCTTGATGCTGCCTACTGCGATGCCAACAACGATCTGGTCGCCGATGCGCCGGCCGACCCGGCCAAGATGAAGGATCCGGCGACGCTGATCTTCGCCTATTCGCCGGTGGAAAATCCTGCGGTGTACCAGACGGTCTACCAGCCGTTCATGGACTATCTCGGCAGCTGCACGGGCAAGAAGATCGTCTATTATCCGGTGCAGAACAACGCCGCGCAGATCGAGGCGATGCGTTCGGGCCGGCTGCACATTTCCGGTTTTGCGACCGGAGTGGTGGGGTTTGCCGTCAATCTCGCCGGCGCCGTGCCGTTCGCGGTCATCGGGTCGGAGCGCGGGGTTTCGGGCTACAAGCTGTTCGCGCTGGTAAAGGCCGACAGCCCGTTCAAGACGCTGGCCGACCTGAAGGGCAAGCGGGTGGCGCACACCTCGCCGTCGTCCAACTCGGGCAATCTGGCGCCGCGCGTCTTCTTTCCCGATCTCGGTTTGAAACCGGATGAGGACTACAAGGTGATGATGTCGGGCGGGCACGACAAATCGGTGCTCGGTGTCGCCTCCGGAGACTATGACATGGCTCCGGTCGCCTCCGATGTTTACGAGCGGATGGTGGCGCGTGGCGCGGTGAAGGCCGAGCAGGTGCGGGTGATCTGGCAGTCGGAGACGTTTCCCACCTCGTCGTGGTCCCTTCCTCACGACCTGAAGCCGGATCTGGCCAAGAAGATTTCGGCCTGTTTCATGGACTTCAAGTGGACCGATGCGCTGAAGAAGGAATATGCCGGCGAGGATCGTTTCCTGCCGATGACCTACAAGGAGACATGGAAGCCGATCCGCGATGTCGCTGAAAAGTCGGGCACGCCGTACAACAAGGTGGCTTATGACGCGCAGATGAAACGCGAGGCGGAGGCAGCCGCCAAGAAGGCGGCGGAGGCAGCAGCCAAGGCTGCCCAGCCGGCGCCCGCCAAGCCATGACGCAGGCGGCGCCTCTCAAGGCGGTGCTGGCGATCCGGCACCTGCGGAAGGAGTATCGGCCGGGACAGCCGGTGCTGAAGGACATCAGCCTCGACATCGACGGGCGGGGCCTGACGGCGATCATCGGCCCCTCGGGAACCGGGAAATCGACCCTGATCCGCTGCATCAACCGGCTGGTGGACCCCACCGCCGGCGAGATCATGTTCGAACGGCAGGATCTGGCGCGCTTGTCCGGACAGGACCTGCGCATGGCCCGCCGGCGCATCGGCATGGTGTTTCAGGAGTACAATCTGGTCGAGCGGTTGAGCGTGATCGAGAATGTCCTGTCCGGGCGCCTCGGCTACGTGCCGGCGTGGCGGGCCTTTCTGCGCAAGTTTCCCGAAGAGGATGTGACGCGGGCCTTCGACCTGATCGATGCGGTGGGGCTGAACCAGGATTTCGCGACGCGGCGGGCCGACGCCCTGTCGGGAGGCCAGCGCCAGCGCGTCGGCATCGCCCGGGCGATCATGCAGGAGCCGGCACTGGTGCTGGCCGATGAGCCGACCTCGTCGCTCGATCCCAAGACATCGGTCGAGATCATGGAACTGCTGGCCGAAATCAGTGCCAGGCGTGATGTGCCGATCATCGTCAACATCCACAATGTCGATCTGGCGCGGCGCTATGCCGGTCGCATCATCGGCATGACCGGTGGCGAGGTGGTCTATGACGGCCCGCCGGCGGGGCTGACCGACGCGGACCTCAAGCATATCTATGGCGGCGAGGACTTCCTGTGAGCGCCATCGACCGGCCCGCTGCCTTCCCGGTCAACTGGCCGGCCCGGTTCGCCTGGATCGGGCTGGCTCTCTATACCGCCTATGCCACCTCGATCCTCAACCTGACCTGGGCCCGCTTCCTGACCGGGCTGGATAACGGGGCGAAGTTTCTGGGCCGGATGTTTCCGCCCAATATGGCGGCGGACAAGCTGGACCTGATCGCCGTGGGCATGGTGGAGAGTATCCAAATCGCTGTTCTGGCGACGTTTTTCGGCGTGCTGCTGTCGATGCCGCTGGGGCTGGCGGGCGCGCGCAATCTGGCGCCGGGCTGGCTGTCATGGTCAGCGCGCGGGCTGATCGCGGTCTTCCGCTCGTTTCATCCGGTGATCGTCTCGATTCTGTTCGTCAAGGCGGTGGGGTTTGGCGCGCTGGCCGGCATTCTGGCGCTGATCGTCTCGTCGATGGGGTTTGTTTCCAAACTCTTTGCCGAGGTTGTCGAGGAGATGAATCCCAAGCAGGTGGAGGCGGTGCGCGCCACGGGCGCCAGCTTCTGGAACGTTCTGATCATGGCGGTGATGCCCCAGGTGATGGCCAGGTTTGTCGGCCTTTCGGTTTATCAGCTCGATTCCAACCTGAGAAACTCGACCATGGTGGGTATTGTCGGCGGCGGCGGCATCGGGGCGCCGCTGTTCACGGCCTATCAGCGCTTCGATTATGACGTGGTGCTCACCATCCTTCTGCTGATCATCGCGCTGATCATGCTTACGGAACTGGTTTCTGGCCGCATCCGGAGGATTTTCCAGTGAAGGCGGCTCGCACGCGGCGTTGGCAGAGGTTCTCGACGGCCGAGAGGATTTCGCGCGGGCTGCTGTATGTGCTGACGGCGGTGGCCGTGGTCTGGTCGATCAAGGCGATCGATGTGATCCCCGAATTCCTCTACGATGCGCCCGAACAGACGGCGGATCTGTTCAAGCGGATGTGGCCGTTCGACTGGGCCTTCTATCCCAAGGCCATCCATGCGGCGCTGATCGAGACCTTCCACATCGCGACGCTGGGCACGATTCTGGCGATCGTTCTGGCGCTTCCGCTGTCATTTCTGGCGGCGCGCAATTTTACCAGCAATCCTCTGCTCAATTTCATTGCCCAGTTCATTTTCGTCTCATCGCGTTCGGTCAATTCGCTGATCTGGGCGCTCCTGTTCGTGGCGATCTTCGGGCCGGGGGCGCTGTCGGGCATGCTGTCGATTGCCTTTAGGTCCATCGGTTTTGTCGGCAAGCTGTTCGGCGAGGCGCTGGAGGAGGCGCAGCGCGGACCGATCGAGGCGCTGACCGCGGTGGGCGCCCCGCGATCGATGCTGCTGGCGAAGGGATACTGGCCGCAGGTCGAGCCGGCGTTCTGGTCGATCGCCCTGCTGCGCTGGGACATCAACATCCGCGAATCGGCTGTCCTCGGGCTGGTCGGCGCCGGCGGCATCGGCGTGGCGCTCGATGCCGCGCTCAACAACCTCTACTGGGATCAGGTCGGATTGATTCTCGCCGTGATCTTCACCGTGGTGATCTTGACCGAAATCATCACCTCCAGCATCCGCGCCCGCATCATCTGAGCGGCGCGGGCACCGGGTTCAGCGCTGGGCCAGCGTCATCAGGTGTTCGAGGTCGAGCACGCGCACCCCATCCGGCACGTTCAGCAGGGTTTTTTCCTTGAAGAACTTGGAGAAGGTGCGGCTGACGGTCTCGATGGTCAGGCCGAGATAGTCGGCAATGTCCTGACGGCTCATCGGCAGCGGAATCGTCGGCGAGAGGTGGTGAATCTTGGCGAAACGCTTCCTGAGGCTGAGCAGGAACACGGCGACGCGCTCGTCGGCGCTGCGGCGACCGAGCACCACCAGCTGATCCTGGGCGATCATCAGTTCGTTGGCCGCCATCTCGTGCAGGCGGCGCATCAGATGCGGCTTTTCATCAAGCAGATGGGCGAAGCGGACGCGAGACATGCGGCAGACGCGCATGTCGTCGACGGCATCGGCCGAGAAACTGAAACGGTCCGACAGGCTGAGGCCGACGAAATCGCCGGGCAGGGCAAAGCCGATGATCTGGCGGCGGCCATCCGGCAACAGCTTGTAAAGCCGGGCCATCCCTTCGGTGATGTTGAACACGGACGAGGCTTCCTCGCCCTGGCTGAACAGCGTGGTGCGCGCCGAAATGCAGCGTGGGTCGACGATCTCGGCCATGGCGTGCAGTTCGTCATCGTCCAGGGCATTACAGACGCTGAGAAAGCGGGTCTTGCAGTGCTGGCAATTGACGTGACCGCCGTTATCAAGGCAGGGCGGCGTCTTCGGTTGCGTGACCGAATGCCCCAGCGCTTCCGTTTCGCTCTTGTTCAATGGGATGCCCATCGTCCAGCTTTACCGTTGATCCAGGTCAATGAATGCCTTCGTTTTGCATGGGAACCCTACAAAAGTCCAGCAATCTTAAAGCTAATCGGGGTCAGGCGATGGAGGCGCTGTTCGAAGTCAGGCCCATAGATTCGATTTCACTGCGATCTGCCTACGCGCTGATGCAGCTAGCAACACCCGAATTGAGTTTGCAGACTTTCAGAAAGAGTGTCGGTTGCGGGCGATCGTTTTCCCGTCCGGGCGCGCTAAAGGGCATCTTCGACCGCCGCAATTACGTCCATGCGTTGTTCCGCAGCAGCGTCGATGCACGCTATGGTGCCGGGCCGCGCCTTAAAATCTACGATCTACTGTTGTCGGACCTGATTTCGACGAACCTTCTGTCACAGATGATCGATGCGCTCGAAGCGTTCGCACGGTCACAAAGGTGCGACCAAATGACCATCGAGGCCGGGCGCTCGGAAATGCCGAACGGCCTGCCGCTTTCCGATGTGCTTGTTATGCGGGGCTTTTCCGGCGAATCCCTACTGATGGCGCGGCGCATCTGATCGCTCTTGCCGCCGTCCTGACCGATTGTTGCACTGCAAAAGTTGCAGTTGCGCTTTTCCCCGGACCTGATCCAAATGTGGCGCCCCTGTGGCATCGCTTGGGTTGATTTGTGTCAAGGACCCGAGAGTTACGCGGAGTCACAAGCGCAGGATTGAATCAGACCCACCCTTGCGTGGGTCATTCAGATTGGGGAAAAAAATGGCTCAACCATTGACGGGTCGAAAGACCTTGAAAGCCAACGAGATGGCTCTCGCTGGCTTTTTCGCCGTCTTCGCATTGCTCTGGCTCTTCATCGCCTCCAAGGCGACGGAAGCGGCCTACGCTTTCCATGCGTGGCTTTTCGTTCTCGGCAGCGTCGTGTCGATCGTCGCGATCTTCAAGCGCTATTCGGCGCGCCCGGCGGACCCGGCTCCGCAGGAGATCGACGGCATGCCGAATTACAACCTCGGCCCGATCAAGGTTGCGGTGATCATGTCGGTGTTCTGGGGCGTCGCGGGCTTCCTTGTCGGTGACATCGCCGCCTGGCAGCTGGCCTTCCCGGCGGTCAACCTTGACCTGCCGTGGACCAACTTCGGCCGCCTGCGCCCGCTCCACACCTCGGCGGTGATCTTCGCCTTCGGCGGCAACGTGCTGCTGGCGACCTCGCTTTATGTCGTGCAGCGCACCTGCCGGGCCCGCCTCGCCGGTGACCTGTCGCCCTGGTTCATCATCCTTGGCTACAACTTCTTCATCCTGATCGCCGGCACGGGCTACCTGCTGGGCATCACGCAGGGCAAGGAATACGCCGAGCCGGAATGGTATTCCGACCTCTGGCTGACGGTGGTGTGGGTCGTCTATCTGCTGGTCTTCGTCGCCACCCTGATGAAGCGCAAGGAGCCCCATATCTACGTCGCCAACTGGTTCACGCTGTCGATGATCCTGACGATCGCGATGCTGCACCTTGGCAACAACCTGACGCTGCCGGTCTCGATCTTCTCGCCGCGGTCGGTCATCGTCTGGTCGGGCGTGCAGGATGCGATGTTCCAGTGGTGGTATGGCCATAACGCGGTGGGCTTCTTCCTGACCGCCGGCTTCCTGGCCATCATGTACTACTTCGTGCCCAAGCGCGCGAACCGCCCGGTCTACTCGTACCGCCTGTCGATCATCCACTTCTGGGCACTGATCTTCCTGTACATCTGGGCCGGTCCGCACCATCTGCACTACACCGCGCTGCCGGACTGGGCTCAGACCCTTGGCATGACCTTCTCGGTGATGCTGTGGATGCCCTCGTGGGGCGGCATGATCAACGGCCTGATGACGCTGGCCGGCGCCTGGGACAAGCTGCGGACCGACCCGGTCCTGCGCATGCTGGTCGTCTCGGTCGCGTTCTACGGCATGAGCACCTTCGAAGGCCCGCTGATGTCGATCAAGGCTGTGAACTCGCTCAGCCACTACACCGACTGGACTGTCGGCCACGTGCACTCGGGTGCTCTGGGCTGGGTCGGCTACGTGTCGTTCGGCGCGCTCTACTGCCTCTTCCCCTGGCTGTGGAACAAGCGTGAGCTGTATTCGCTCCGTCTGGTCAACTGGCACTTCTGGCTCTCGACCATCGGCATCGTGCTGTACGTCTCGGCCATGTGGGTGTCCGGCATCATGCAGGGCCTGATGTGGCGTGCCTACACTTCGCTCGGCTACCTCGAATACTCGTTCGTGGAAACCGTCGAGGCCATGCACCCCTACTATGTGATCCGTGCCACCGGCGGCCTGCTGTTCGTGCTCGGTAGCCTGATCATGGCCTACAACCTCTGGAAGACCGTGACTTCCGATGCTCTCGCCATCCGTCAGGCTGGCGCTGCTGCTCCGGCTGCCGCGTAAGGAGAACGAAGATGGCTGACACATCTGCAAACGCTCCGAAGTCTGTGTGGGACAAGCACAAGATCTTCGAAACGAACGTCATCGTCCTGATCCTCGGCTGTCTGGTGATGGTCGCGATCGGTGGTCTGGTCGAAATCGCCCCGCTCTTCTATCTGAAGAGCACGATCGAGAAGGTTGAGGGCATGCGTCCCTACAGCCCGCTCGAACTTGCCGGGCGTCGCATCTACCTGCGCGAAGGCTGCTACAACTGCCATAGCCAGATGGTGCGTCCGCTGCGCGACGAAGTGGAGCGCTACGGCGCCTACTCGCTGGCCGCGGAGTCGATGTATGACCATCCCTTCCAGTGGGGCTCCAAGCGCACTGGTCCGGATCTGGCCCGCGTCGGCGGCAAGTACTCCGACGAGTGGCAGCGCGCCCACCTTGCTGCTCCCCGCTCGGTGGTGCCGCAGTCGATCATGCCCGGCTACCCCTTCCTGGAGCAGACCGAGCTGAACATCGACAACGTCATCCTGGAGGTGAAGGCCCAGCGCATGATCGGCGTCCCCTATACGGACGAGCAGATCGCCAATGTCGCTGCCGACATCAAGGCGCAGGCCAACCCGGACGACAAGGGCGCCGACGCTGTTGCCAAGCGGTATCCGAAGGCGGCCGTGCGCAACTTCGACGGCAAGGACAAGGTCACGGAAGCCGATGCTCTGATCGCCTATCTTCAGATGCTTGGCACGCTCGTCGACTTCAAACTCTATGACGAAAAAGCCAACAGGCGCTGAGGAGGGATGAATGGTCGAGACCTACACATTCCTCGCCAAGCTGGCGCAATCGGCGGGTCTGCTCTACTTCGTGGGCACCTTCCTTGCGATCTGCGCCTACGTCCTGTGGCCGCGCAACAAAGCGCGATTTGAAGAAGCGGCGGCAATTCCGCTGAAGGAGGACTGATCCTATGGCCGCGATTCACGAAAAAGATGCCGTCACCGGCACGTCCACCACTGGACATGAGTGGGACGGCATCAAGGAACTCAACACGCCGCTGCCAAGATGGTGGGTGAACCTCTTCTACGTGACGATCGTCTGGTCGATCGGATACTGGGTGGTTTATCCGGCGTGGCCGCTGATCAGCAGCCACACCACCGGCCTGTGGGGTTACACCAACCGGGCCGCGGTGGTTGAAGAGGTTGCCGCTCTGAAGGCCAAGCGCGGCCAGAGCGCCGCGGCTCTCGAAAAGGCTTCGCTGGAAGAGATCAAGAAGACTCCGGCGCTGTCCCAGATCGCCAATGCCGTCGGCAAGGCGGCCTTCGGTGACAACTGCGTCCCCTGCCATGGCATGGGCGGTGTTGGCTCCAAGGGCTATCCGAACCTTGCGGATGACGACTGGCTGTGGGGCGGCGACCTTGCGGTTGTCGAGCAGACCCTCAAGCATGGTATCCGCTCGACCAACGACAAGGACACCCGCATCGGCGACATGATGGCCTTCGGCAAGACCGGTGCCCTCAAGAAAGACGAGATCGAACAGGTGGTCGATTACGTCCGTTCGCTCTCCAAGCTCGACACCAAGGCCGATATCGCCAAGGGCAAGGAGCTGTTCGCCACGAACTGCTCAAGCTGCCACGGCGATGACGGCAAGGGCAACAAGGACCTCGGCGCGCCGAACCTGACCGATGCCATCTGGCTGTACGGCAAGGAGCGCGAGACCATGATCGACGTCGTGACGAATGGTCGCGCCGGCGTCATGCCAGCCTGGGCCGGTCGCCTTGATGCCGTCACAATCAAGTCGCTCACGGTTTACGTGAACAGCCTTGGAGGCGGTAAGTGAGTGAAGCTCGGCACACTGTTGAGGACGAGACCTTTATCGAAGGCCCGTTATACGCCTCGGCAAAGAAAATCTATCCTCAACGTGTGCAGGGCACGTTCCGCCGGTTGAAATGGGCGATTTTGCTGTTCTGCCTGGGGGTCTACTACTTCCTGCCGTTCCTGCGGTGGGACAGGGGCCCCAACCTCCCCGATCAGGCAGTGCTGCTCGACCTTGAAAACCGGCGGTTCTATTTCTTCTTCATCGAAATCTGGCCGCAGGAAGTCTATTATTTCACCGGCCTGTTGATCATCGCCGCGATGACGCTGTTCCTGATGAACGCCGTAGCGGGGCGGGTCTGGTGCGGTTATCTCTGCTGGCAGACGGTGTGGACCGACCTGTTCATGGCGATCGAGCGCCATGTCGAAGGCGACCGCCGCGAGCGCATGAAGCTGGACGCCGGCCCCTGGACCTTCAACAAGGTTCTCAAGAAGGCGATCAAGCACGGCATCTGGTTGCTGATCGCCTGGTGGACGGGCGGCGCCTGGGTGCTCTATTTTGCCGATGCGCCGACGCTGGTGAACGAGCTGATCACCTTCAAGGCCTCGTCGACCGCCTACATGTGGATCGCGATCCTGACGGCGACGACCTATCTGTTCGCCGGAATCATGCGCGAGCAGACCTGTCTTTACATGTGCCCGTGGCCGCGCATTCAGGCCGCCCTGACCGACGATCAGGCGCTGAACGTCACCTATCTTTACGACCGCGGCGAGCCGCGCATGTCGGTGAAGGAAGCGGCGCGCACCAAGGCCGCCGGCCAGCCGGCGGGCGATTGCGTCGATTGTCGCCAGTGCGTCAACGTCTGCCCGACGGGTGTGGACATCCGCCACGGCTCCCAGCTTGGCTGCATCCAGTGCGGCCTGTGCATCGATGCCTGCGACACGGTCATGGCCAAGCTCGGCCGTCCGCAGCGCCTGATTGCCTATGACACCGACGAGGCGATCCGCCATCGGCAGGAGGGCAAGACCCCCGTCTACACGCTGATCCGCGCCCGTACGATGATCTATGTCGTGCTGATCGCCATGATTGGCGGCGGCATGATCTACAAGCTGGCGACGCGCGCCACCGCCGGCATCAACGTCATCCATGATCGCACACCGCTGTTCACCACCCTGTCGGATGGCGGCGTTCGCAACGGGTACACCGTGCGCATCCTCAACAAACGGCCGGAAATTCGCAATTTCGCCATCACGGTCGACGGGCCGCTGAACCCGACCATCGAGGTGGTGGGGGTGACGCCCACGGCTGACTGGCGTCCGCTGGTCGAGGTGGGGCCGGACCAGACACGCGAAGTGCGCCTGCTGGTCTCCGTGCCCAGTACGTCCGCGACAAGTGCCAGCCAGCCGATTACAATTCGCGCCGCCGATCTGTTCGTGGGCGAGGTTGTTACGGTGACCGATCATTTCTTCGCCCCTGGAAAATGACTTCCGACGAGGTTGGTCATGATGTCCTGCTGTGGAGTTCTCGCCATGCCTGTTGAACTGACATCGCCGAAGAACGCCGCTCCGCAGAAGGAGTGGCAGATCACCGGGCGTTTCGTGCTGGTTGCGCTGGTGGTCTTTTTTGCCATCGTCGCGGGGGTCAATGCCGTCATGATGACCATGGCGATCAAGACCTTCTCGGGGGTCGAGGCGCGCAACGGCTATGACCTGAGCCAGGCCTACAACAAGGAAATCGCCCGCGCCCGCGAACAGGCCGGGCGCCATTGGCAATCCGACATCGTGATCGTGCGCGACGGCGGCCCGGTGCGGATCGGTCTGACGCTGAAGGATGCCGCGGGCGCACCGGTCACCGGGCTCGCACTTGAGGCTCAGTTCCGTCACCCGACCGACCGCCGGCTGGACCATACCGTGGCGCTGACCGAATCGGCAGCCGGCACCTACAGTGCCCGCCCCGACACGGTGGCCTCGGGGGTGTGGAGCGTTGCCTTCACCGGCAAACGTGACGGGGAGCGAATTTACAGCGCCGATACGCGCGTAACCCTCAACTGACCATGTCGCTGGCTTTTGACGGAGATGCCGCGCGCGACCTGTCGCTGTTTGTCCGCGCGGGTGATGCCGGCACGGAAGCGATGGATCTGGCTGTGGCCGGCATCAAATGCGCCGGCTGCATGGCGACGATCGAGCGCGGGCTGGCGCGCGAGCCGGGCGTGGTCAGTGCGCGGGTCAACCTTGCCGCAAAGCGCCTGACGGTCGAATGGACCAAGGGCGTCAATTCGCCGGCTCGGATCATCGACAGGCTCGATGAACTCGGGTTTCGGGCCCATCCATTCTCTCCGCAGAAACTCGACAGCGAGGAAGCGCGGGACGAACGCAAGCTGCTGCGCTGTCTGGGCGTCGCCGCCTTTGGCGCGATGAACATCATGCTGCTGTCCGTTTCGGTCTGGTCGGGCAATTTCTCCGGCATCGGACCCGAGACGCGCGACTTTTTCCACTGGCTTTCGGCGCTGATCGCCCTGCCCACGGCCGCGTTTGCC
>Ga0209573_1003889_pt1 | contig 15542 bp, 13 predicted proteins | sample TNRBio252014_DNA_FD_185870 | JGI IMG/M metagenome (GOLD analysis project Ga0209573, IMG submission 185870) | Wastewater treatment Type I Accumulibacter community from EBPR Bioreactor in Madison, WI, USA - TNR Reactor_6/25/2014_ DNA (SPAdes)... | ecosystem: Engineered > Bioreactor > EBPR >...
GAATCCCACCCGGTCCGTTATCCCATGATGGACATATTGCGCTTCTCCCTGACAGTGGCGGTGCATGCGGTCCGTGCCTTCGCTCATGATTTTGGCGCTGGGCCGCAGCCTTCGAGTTGTGGTGTCGAACTGTTTGTCGCCGACTATGGCAACGGACGGGATGACGCCCTGCTTCTGGCCCGGCATTTACGCGCGCTGGCCATCGCGCTGGCCTGTCTGCTGGCGCAGGCGAACTGTTTCGCGCCCGCACCAACAGAAATCTGCGCCATCGCGCGTCGCGCGGTCCTCGGTCCGATTGAGCCCGATCTGGCTCCACTGGCGGTTGAGCCTGCCGTCATCGACACATCATGAAGCGCCGTCTTTTCCTTCTCCCTTGTGCGCCAAAGGTTCACTAGCCCGACCGGTGGTCAGGCCGCGCGGTCGCAGCCGCGCGCACAGCGCGTCGGCGTACGACGTGCAAAGATATATCGCCAGAATGATATGACGCTTATTGACAAAAGATATATCGTTACACAGATATGTCGCATGAGAGACATATCTGAAAGGAAACAACTTATGTTCAAACACAATGCTGGCCACGGTTGTGGCGGTTGGTCGATGGCCGGTGGCGATGAAGACGGCGCTGGTCGCGGTCGTCACGGTCGCGGGCCGTTCGGCCGTCATCGTGGGGGGCCGTTTGGCGGCCGCTTTGGCGGCGGGCCGATGGGCGGGCGCGGGCCGCGCATGTTCGATCCGGGCGCGCTGCGTCTGGTCGTGCTGGGCCTGATCGCTGAGGAGCCGCGCCACGGCTATGATGTGATCAAGGCGCTTGAGTCGAAATTCCAGGGCGCCTACAGCCCCAGCCCCGGCGCGATCTATCCTATGCTTCAGATGCTGGAGGAGGCGGACCTTGTGTCCTCGCAGACCGAAGGCAACAAGCGGCTTTTTGCGATCACCGCGCAGGGCCGGGCCTTTCTGGCCGAGAACCAGGCCGAACTTGACCGCATCAATGCACAGATCGACAAGGCGTCCGACCGTTTTAGCGGGGTTGCGCTGGGCGATGAAGCGCGCGGCCTGATGCGCGATCTGTTTGGCCGGGTGCGCGAGGGATCGTTGTCGCCTGAGCAAGCCAGGAAGGCGATGGATATTTTGCGCCAGGCGCGTAAGGACCTCGGCGGGATCTGACGCGGTCACCCAATTCTTAAGACCCGGCCTTGTGCCGGGTTTTTCATGCGCTGTGCGAATCGTCGATAGTGTGCGAATAGCTCGCCACTATCCGCGAAATTTCATGCCCGCCACGCGCCCCAATCCATTGCACTTGCTCCTTGCCTTCCTGAGCGGCGGGCTGCTGACGTTGATGATCCATTTCAACGGCGAACTTGGCCGCTATGGCAATGCGCTCTTTTCGTCCTGGGCGGCCCACGCTACTGGTTCTATTGCCGCCACCATCTTGCTGGCGCTGCTTTACCTGCTCCATCAGCCTGTCGCAGCGCCGCTGTCGAAGCCGCCGTTATGGGCATATCTTGGCGGCATTTCCGGCGCTGCGACCGTGATGCTGACGTCGGCGGCGGTGAACACGCCGCTGGCGCTCACAGGCGCCATTGCGCTGGGGTTGGCGGGGCAGGTGACGTTCAGCCTGGCCGCCGACAAATGGGGGCTGTTCGGGCTGCCGTCGCGCAAAATGACCTTGCGAGATGCGGGCGCCATCGTGCTCATTCTTGCCGGCAGCGCGTTGGTCATCCTTTTTGGCAAGGGCGCTGCATGACGCTGGCCATCGCCATGGCGCTGTTTGTAGGGGTGCTGGTTGGCGTGAGCCGTCAGTTCAACGGACGGCTCAGCCTGTCGACCTCGCCGATGATCGCGTCCTTCTGGAACCACATTGTCGGCTTTGTTTTCCTGACACTGGTGGGCCTCATCGCCGGTGGCCTGCTGCCTCCCGGCATCAGCGACATACCCTGGTATGTGTGGCTCGGCGGACCGATCGGCGTGATCTTTGTCGCCTCGGGCAGCTGGCTGATCATCAGGATCGGTGCAGTCAACACCGCGCTGCTGGTGATTGGCGGTCAGATAATTTCAGGCGTCGCGCTCGATCTTTTCCTTGGCTCGCCGATGGCCTTGTCGGCGAGCGCCGGCGGCGTTTTGCTGATCCTCGCGGGCGTGGCTCTGACGCAGCGGCGCTAAGCCCGCCGCCGCCGCCGGCCTTCGCCGCCGTCCGGCGGGTTTTCACTGGCGACCTTGTTGCGCATCGGGCCGATGCGCTCGACAATCGTCTCGACGGTCGGGCGCTGGCCTGCGGTCATGTGCCCGTCCAGCGCCTTGCGCATGGCGGCCAGGTGCTGGAACGATGTGCCGCAGCAGCCGCCGATAATCTTTGCGCCGCCATCGACGGCCAGTCGCACATAGTCCGACATCAGCTCGGGTGTGCCGGTGTAGTGAATTTCGGTTCCGCGAAATTCCGGAATGCCGCAATTGCCCTTCACAATTACGGTCGCCTCGGGCTTGGCCGCCGTCATGTCGAGCAGGGTGGCCAGAATGTCCGACGCGCCGACGCCGCAATTTGCGCCAACTGCGATCGGCGTTTCGGCAAGCCCGTCAGCTACGCCGTGAATGTCTTTCGGCAACAGGCCCATCATGGTGCGCCCGGCTGTGTCGAACGAGCCGGTATAGGTGTAGGGCAGGCCAACCTTGATGGCCGCTTCTGCGGCGGCGCGGATCTCGTCGGGCGCCGACATGGTTTCTATCCAGGCGACATCGGCGCCGCCTGCCTTCAGGCCTTCGATCTGTTCAACGAAGGCGGCGACCGCGTCGTCGTAGGACATGGCGCCGAGCGGGATCAGCAGTTCGCCGGTCGGGCCGACCGAACCGGCCACGATGACCTTGCGGCCGGCCTTGTCGGCGACTGCACGCGCCACTTCCGCCGCCTTCTTGTTCAGCGCGAACACGCGGTCTTGCGCGTGGTGAAGTTTCAGGCGATGGCGCGTCCCGCCAAATGAGTTGGTGAGAATAATGTCGGCGCCGGCGTCGACAAAATTCTGGTGCAAAGCCGTGATTGTGTCGGGCGACGTCTCGAGCAGAAGCTCGGGCGCTTCGCCGGCCTCCAGGCCCATGGCGAACAGATTGGTGCCGGTTGCGCCATCTGCGAGCAGAATGCCCTTTTCGGCAAGCAATGCATCGATCGGATTGACGGTCATGACAGTCTTCTTCCAAAGCAGATTAAGGATAACGACATAAGCAAGTCTTTATGTCCAGTCAACGAGACGAAATGAGCGGCTCGCCATTTGTTGATGAAAATCAAAAGCCGGAGGTGAAATGACCCAAGGATCGAACGTCCGAAGGCGTCTCATCCACAAGTTCAGGGCAAACCTGTTGAAGGAGGAAACAATGCGGAAGTTTCTGGCGTCGCTTGTGTTTTTCAGTGGTGTGGCCGTCTACGCGGCGGACGGCGGGCAGACGGACTGCGGCTGGACCATATTGGGTTACCAATGCTCTCTTCCTGCAGCGCCCGCATTTGCGCAACAGCCGGATTGCGGTTTTGAAGGCTGTGGCGTCACGGCGGCCGAAGTGACAACCGTCTACGCTCAAGGACAGAGCGACCATTCGGCGCGTTTACGCGCAATAGGTTGAGTCTGCCAATTCCCGGGCAAAATTCGCTGTCTCGTGGGCATTGACCACGGCCGCGCGGATCAGATTGTCGAAATGCCGAGTGAGCATTCCAATTGGCGTCGGCGCATTGAGCACCAGATACATGTCGCCAACATAGATCGCGGCTCGCAGTGAACCGAAGATGGTGTAGGGCACCGAATAGCGTTGCCTGCCATCGTAGAGATACAGACGAAACGTTGGATAAAGGTCGTCGAGCAATGTCGCCATATGCAATAGCTGCGCGCGCCGGTCGGCGGCCGGAAAGCCATCCCACACGCCCAGGCCGCGCGCGAATATTTCGAGCACATGGCGTGGCATGCACGATTCCATATCGGTCTCGGGCCGCCGGTTGTAGTCGATGCGGCCCCGCGCCTGGCTGGCTTGAACTTCTGGATGGCGCTGGGTGACGCCGGCCTCATAGTCGACAAGCGCGTTGGTACGCAAAAGGTCGGGGATGCCGGCCGGCACGTAGCGAACCTTCGCACCAGCGACATCGGCGTACCAGCGCGCCATGAAACTCTCGCCATAGCCGGAGACGCCTTCCTCGATCTCAAGCACGTCCCGGATTTCACCAGTCAGCGCTTCGTCCTGACTAAGCCCAAGCAGCCAGTCCAGCGACACCTGATGTTCGTCGGCAATGGTCATCAAAGTTTCGGCCCGCGGCAAACGGGTCGTGGACCCCGAAAGGATTTGCGACAGCGCCGAACGATCAATGTCTATGGATTTTGCAAATCTTGTCTGATTTAGCCCGGAGCGTTGCAGCAGCGTCTTGAGCCGCTCGCGAAAGAGGGCCGATACGTCGCGCTTGTCCATTGGGGGCTCGGGTGTTGTTCTGTCGTTCGCGTTGTTGACATAACGTAACAGTTGAGTGCTTTGGTGCGCAATATAAACAGATTCTGCGCTTTCTCGCATGTGTGCGTTTGAAGGCTGCTGACAAAATGCGGCCATGAATCACACAGTTCGTCACTTGACGGAGAGGCGCGCACGGTCGGCAATTCGGTTGGGGGCAATCGAATGGCCAACTGTGGCGCTTATCGTCTTGTGTTACGGGGTTTGGTTGGCGGCGGGCTTGCTGATATGGCCGGTGTTTCCCATCGTTGCCTTGGCTGTTATGGCGCTGACGGTGGCGCTACAGTCTTCGCTGGTGCATGAAGCCTTGCACGGACACCCGACGCGCAACGCGCGGGTGAATGAACTGCTGGTGTTTCTGCCGATCGGCCTGACCTGGCCGTTCCGCCGTTTCAAGACCATGCATTTGCGCCACCACGCTGACGAGCGTCTGACCGATCCGTTTGACGATCCCGAGAGCTATTATCAGGCGCTGTGGAAACACGAGGAAATGCCGCGCTGGCTGCGCGGGCTGTTGCGCGTCAACAATACGATGCTTGGCCGGCTTTTCTTCGGCCCATGGCTTTCGGCGATTGGGCTGATGCTTGACGATATCAGACTGATCGGCGCGGGAGACCGGACGGTTGCGAAAGCCTGGACGATGCACGCGCTGGGCCTGGCTGTCGTTTTGCCGGTCGTCACCTTCGCATTCGGCATGCCGCTCTGGCTTTATGTAGTTGGGGCCGTCTGGCCCGGCCTGTCGATGATTTCGATCCGCACCTATGCCGAGCATCAGTGGTCCGAGGACCCTGAAGGGCGCACGATCATTGTTGAAAAGACGCCGCTGTCGTTCCTGTTCCTGAACAACAATCTGCATTTTGTGCATCACAGCGTGCCAACGGCTGCATGGTATCGGTTGCCATTGTTGTTTCGAGAGCAGCGAGCCGAATGGATCGCCGCCAACAGAGGCTATGTCTACCGGAATTATCTGGCCATCCTTCGCGCCTACGCCTTCAAGGCCAAGGAGCCCGTAACGCATCCGATGCTGCGCCGTACAAGAGAGTGCGGCGGTGCAAGCGAGTGGCAGGCCCGCAGAATTGCCTCGAAGGCTTCTTCTGAGGCTGCTACACCGGCTGAATGAGCCGATTGATCGCAGCCCTTCCTATGTATGACTGGCCCGAGCGGCGGGCGGAAGTCGACGCCTTTTGGGCGACGATCCGGGATCGGCTGCGCGCTGCTGGCGTTGATGCACCCGAAGCGCTGACGCGCAAACACGGCGATCTGCTCGATTTCTGGAAGCGGCCGGATTTGTTGTTTGCACAGACTTGCTGGGGGCCGATGGAGCAGGGGCTGGCAGACTATGTTCAGGTCATCGGCCAACCAAGGTATGACGGCATCGAGGGCGGGCAGGGCGAACTCTATTCCAGCGCCATCGTGATGCGCCGGGCGGATGTAGATGGAGCCGAGTCCGTTGCGGCGCCTCTCGACGGCCGCTCCATCCTGCGACTTGATCTGATGTACGGTGCGAGGTTGGCCTATAATGTACCGGATTCCATGTCGGGCATCATCGGCCTGACGCGCGATCTTGAAGCTGCGGGCGAAAGCCTCGACATTTTTTCGGAGAGGATCGAGACCGGCGGCCACCGCAAATCCATTCGCGCTGTTGCCGAAGGCGAAGCCGATATTGCAGCCATCGACTGCATGAGCTGGGCTCTCGCGATGCTCTACGAGCCTGACGCGGTGGCGAAGCTGCAGGTCGTTGGCTGGACCGCCCAGCGCAAGGGCCTGCCATACATCACGGCCAAATCAACGCCGCGGGAGGTTGTTGAGAAGCTCAAGGCGGCTTTGGCCGGATTGTAGTCTAACCCCGCATCTTCCCGCCATCCGGATCAAATGGCGGCTCTATGTTGATTCGGGCAGGGCGTCGGTGACCGAGAATCTCGATCTCGAACATGCCTTCGCTTTCGTTTTCAGCCAGTTCGGCAGGCACATAGCCCTGCGCCATGGATTTCTGGACAAAATGGGCGAATCCGCCTGAGGTGATCCAGCCTACGACGCGCCAATCGCCATCCACCGTGCCGCGCACGGCTGACGCCCCGGTGGCTGCTTCGGAGCCGCGCACTTCCTTACCCTTTTCGTCAAAGCGCGGCGCTCCGAAATCATGCGTCTTTTCCACCGTGCCGTAGTCTTTCGACACTCTGGCCCAAATTGGCTCATCGCCCATCACGTCGGCATCGGCAGCATCGACAATCATTGAGACGCGACGCAGCTTCGGCCCGTCGGCCTGCTCCTTAGCCGCCGACTCGCGTCCGATGAAGTTGTTCTTGTCGAGCTTGATGAAACGGTCCATGGCGCCTTCGTATGGTCCATAGATTGGACGAAGCTCGCGGAACCAAGTTGGAAAGTTCTTCTCCAGACGCATGGAAAGCAGCGCGCGCATGCCAAAATCGACAATGTCGAACTCAGCGCCTGCTTCCTTGATCGCCTTGTAGACGAGGCGCTGGTAGGCCGGGGCCATCCAGATTTCATAGCCGAGGTCGCCGGTATAGGTGATGCGGTTGACCATGCAGGGCGCGCCGCCCACGGGTATCTCACGGAAATCCATGAAGCGGAACGCCTTGGATGACACGTCTTCGTCCACCAGCTTCTGCAGCAGCGCCTGGCTTTTCGGACCAGCTATCGACAACCCGACCAGCGTCTGGTCGTAGCGATGGATGTGCACTGAGCCATCTTTGGGCAGATGTTTTTCAAACCAGCGCATGTGGTATTTCTGCGCCGCACTCGAGCCCCAGATCATGAAGCTTTCGTCGCCCGTCTTGGCGATGGTGAAATCGCCGATCAACTTGCCGAATTCGTTCAGCATCGGCGTGAGCACGATGCGGCCCTTCCTGGGCATCTTGTTGGTCATCAGATGGTTCAGGAAAGCCTCGGAACCGATTCCAGAGACGGCGTATTTTGCGAAGTTGGCGATCTCGGTGACGCCGACGCCGGCTCGGGTGGCGCGGACCTCCTCGCCGACATGTTCAAAATCATTGGACCGGTGGAAAGAAACGATGTCCTTTGGCTCGGTTCCCTTCGGCGCAAACCAGAGCGGCGTTTCAAGACCCCACGAGTCGCCCATCACGGCGTTGTTGGCCACCATCGTGTCGTAGAGCGGGGTCGTTTGGGCAGGGCGCGCCGCAGGCAGTTCTTCGTTGGGAAAGCGGATCGAAAAGCGGCGCGAATAGTTCTCGCGCACCTTGGCGTTGGTGTAGCGCAGGCTCGCCCACTCACCCCAGCGCGCAACATCCATGCCCCAGACATCGAAGCCCGGATCGCCGTTGACCATCCAGTTGGAGAGCGCCAGCCCAACGCCGCCGCCCTGGCTGAATCCGGCCATAACGCCGCAGGCGACCCAGTAATTGGTCAGCCCCTGCACCGGGCCAACCAGCGGGTTACCGTCGGGCGCAAATGTGAAGGGGCCATTGATGACCTGTTTGATGCCGGCATTGGCGATGCCGGGGAAATGTTTGAACCCGATCTCAAGCGACGGTGCGATGCGGTCAAGATCCGGGGCCAGTAGCTCGTGGCCAAAATCCCACGGCGTGTTGACCGGCGACCAGGGTTTGCAGGCCTTTTCATAGGTGCCGAGCAGGATGCCATTGCGCTCCTGGCGCGTGTAGATTTCACCCTTGAAGTCGAGTACGCCGACCATCTCGCGACCGGTTTCCCTGTTGAAGGCTTCCACTTCGGGCATCGGCTCGGTCAGCAGATACATGTGCTCCATGGCTAGAACGGGCAGTTCGACGCCCACCATACGGCCAACCTCGCGCGCCCACAGGCCGCCGCAATTTACGACATGCTCGCATTTCACGACGCCCTGTTCGGTGATGACGTTCCAGGTGCCGTCCGGCTCCTGCGTCAGCTCCTTGACCGGGTTGCGCAGCACGATCTCGGCGCCAAGCTTCTTCGCCGCTTTCGAGTAGGCGACGGTAGTGCCGGACGGGTCGAGATGACCTTCGACCGGGTCCCACATGGCGCCGACGAAGTTGGTCTCGTCCATCAGCGGAAACATCGCCTTGGCTTCTGACGGCGTGATCAGTTCGGTGTCCATACCCAGATACCGCCCCTTGGCGTGGGCGAGGCGCAAGAAATCCATCCGCTCGGGCGAGTCGGCCAGCATCACGCCGCCTGTCAGGTGCAGCGAGCAGGACTGGCCGGAAATTTCCTCCAGTTCCTTGTAAAGCTGCACCGTATAGGCCTGCAGCTTGGCGACATTCGGGTCGCCATTCAGCGTGTGGAAGCCACCGGCCGCGTGCCAGGACGAGCCGGACGTCAGCTCCGAGCGCTCGACCAGCATGATGTCGGTCCAGCCGGCGCGCGCAAGGTGATAAAGCACCGAGCAGCCAACAACGCCGCCGCCAATCACAACTGCCTTGTAGTGGGATTTCATATCGCTCTTTCCAGCTGCAAAGATGTGAAGGCTAAAAGTCAGTCGGCGCGCCGCCTTCGGCGACACGGCGGATCACAAAGGCGTCGATCTCTTCCTTGATGGCCGGGTCGATGGCCGGAGCTTCATAGGAGGCCAGCCGTTCCTTCCAGACGCGGTTGGCCTTTTCAATCGCGGTTGGCGATCCGGCGAGCTGCCATGTCTCGAAATTGCGCCAGTCCGAAAGAATCGGCTGATAGAAGGCGGTCTTGTAACGCGCCTGCGTATGCGGAGTGCCAAAAAAGTGCCCCCCGGGTCCGACGGCGCGGATGGCTTCAACTCCAAGCCCGTCCTCAGACAGGTCGAGCGGCGTCAGAAACTCGGCGATCATCTGCAACAAGTCGATGTCGAGTATCGTCTTCTCATAAGAACAGGTCAGGCCGCCTTCGATCCAGCCGGCGGAATGTTTAACAAAATTGCCGCCGCCCTGGATCGCGCCCCAGAGCGAAAAAACGCTTTCATAGGCGGCCTGCGCGTCGACAGTATTTGCAGCGCATGTATTGGAAGTGCGATAGGGAAGCTTGTAGCGCCGCGCCAATTGTCCGCCAACCAATTGGGCCTTCATATATTCGGGCGTCCCGAAAGCCGGCGCTCCGGACTTCATATCGACATTGGATGTGAAGCCTCCATAGGCCACCGGCGCGCCCCTTTTTACCATCTGGGTGAAAGCTAGAGCGGCCAATGCTTCAGCGTTCTGCTGGACCAATGCGCCGGCTATCGTCACCGGGGCCATAGCTCCCGACAAGGTGAAAGGCGTGACAACAATCACCTGGCCGCGCGCCGACATCTGGATAATGCCTTCCATCATCGGCACGTCCAGCTTCAGCGGCGAGTTCGTGTTGATGATCGAGATGATTGAAGGTTCTTGAGCGAACTGTTCCTCGGATACGCCGCGCGCGATGCGCGCGATTTCCATACCGTCCAGATTGCGCTCCTTGCCCAGCGAGTAGCAGTGGAACACCTTGTCGGTGAGCAAGGCGAAATCGCGCAGGCATTCGAGGTGGCGGATGGACGGGTGCAGATCAACCGGCTCGACGGGGTAGCCGCCGGTGACATGGATGATATTGTGCATCTGGCCGAGTTTCACCAGATTGCGGAAGTCTTCCTGGTTACCGGGGCGTCGACCGCGATCAGTGTCAGAGCAGTTGGGCGCGGACGCCATTTGCGCAAAGATAAGGTTATTGCCGCCAAAGCGCACATTGTGATCCGGGTTACGGGAATGCAGCGTGAATTCGGGCGGGCAGGAGGCCATGTGCTCCATGATCATGTCGGCGTCGAAGCGCACGCGCTGCGATCCTGACTCCACGTCGGCCCCTGCCGCCTTCATTACGGCGCGCGCCTCGTCATGCAAAACCTCGACGCCGATCTCCGTCAGCACGCGCAGGGAGGCGAGGTGGATTGTCTCAAGCTCGTCATCGGAGACGAGCCGCGTCGGCTCAAGCGGCAGCTTCAGCTGACGGAATGGCGCTTGCTCAAAAGCGCTGGCGCCGGCGGCGCGTTTGCCGGCCCGTCCGCCCCGGCGTTGCCGATCACCTGCTTCGGCAGGATGCAGAGTGTCCGTCATCGAGGGCTCCAGTCTATGGTGCGGCGATATTGGCCCGCGCCGAGGCGCAGCAATCCAGATGCTGCGACCATGACAGCGATCAAAACGACATCGGGCAGGTGCGATTTGGAACTACCGTATGGCGATGCTAAGCCGTGCCGCCCCGTGATTTGGAGATTTGCCTATGACTGCGCCTAAGCTGCCGGAAGATACATTTATCTGGCTGGAAGACCGCAACAGCGACCGCTCGCTGCAGTGGGTTGCCGCGCAGAATGCGATGTCGGTCAGCGAACTGCAGTCGGATCCGAGCTACCAACAGGCGTTCGATACTGCTCTGAAACTGATGACTGCCGAAGACAACATAGCTGTTGGTTCGGAATTGCGCGGCAAGGTCTATAATTTCTGGCAGGACAAGAAGAATGCCCTTGGCCTTTGGCGGCGTACCAGCGTTGCCTCCTATAGAACCAGAGAACCGAAGTGGGAAACCATTCTCGACTTTGATGAGCTTGCGGCAAAAGAAGGCGTCAAATGGGTGTTCAATGGCGCCAGCCGCCTCTATCCTGATTTTTCACGCTGCCTGCTGTCAATGTCACCTGATGGCGGCGACGCCGCAGTAATGCGCGAATTTGACATTGAAAGCAGACAATTTGTCGAAGGCGGGTTCAACGCGCCGGCGTCTAAATCAAGCTACAGCTTTCTCGACATAGACACGGTCATGGTGGGTGCGGCTTTTAGCGAAGCTGACCAGACCAGTTCGGGCTATCCCCGTGTCGTCAAGCTTTGGAAGCGCGGCCAGACCCACGAGCAGGCGCAGCCCATTTTTGAGGTCGACAAGGACGATCTGGCGGCCGGCGGCGGCGTTGACTATGATGGTGACCGCCGTCTGGTGATGATTCAGCGCGTCATTGATTTTTACCGTGCGCATTATTTCTTGCGAACCGATGACGGCGCGAACCGCCGTATTCCACTACCCGAAGATCTGGCTCAGTCAGCTCTTTTCAAAAGCCAGGTCCTGTTTTGCGTGCGCACGCCCTGGGAAACGCCTGGCGGTGTCAACTGTGTACCCGATGCGATCTATTCTTTCGATATTGACCATTGGCTTGAAACCGGGGAACTCGGTCCGGTCGAGACAGTGCTGGAGCGCCGCGATCGCGTTTCGGTCGGCGGCATGGCGAACACGCGCGACCGGCTGTTCATCAATCTGATGGACAATGTGCGCGGCAAGGTCATCGCTGCGCGGCGCGTCAAAGGGAGTTGGAAGCTGGAGACGGTTGCTCTGCCGGAAAACGGCAATGTCGGACTAAGCCATGTCGATGCTTACGGCCAAAGCGTATCTTTCAGCTTCACTGATTTCCTGACGCCGCTTTCGATCATCTGGTCGGATGATGAGGGTGAAACGCTGCAAACCGTAAAGCAGCAGCCGGCCCGGTTCGATGCATCGGGGTTGGTTTCGGAACAATTCGAGGCCCGTTCCAAAGATGGAACGATGATCCCGTATTTTGTTGTGCGCCCGAAGCACCAGAAGGCGCCAGCCGCCGCGCATCTTTATGCTTATGGCGGTTTCCAGTCGCCATTGCTGCCGGGCTATGGCGGCATTCGCGGCAAGCTCTGGCTGGAACCCGGCAATGTCTATATTCAGGCCAATATTCGAGGTGGCGGCGAGTTTGGGCCCGACTGGCATATCGCCGCTCTCAAAGGTAACCGGCAAAAGGCGTTTGATGATTTTGCCGCCGTCGCTGAAGACGCCGTCAAGCGCGGCATCACGACATCGAAACAACTTGGCATCGAAGGCGGCTCCAATGGCGGTCTGTTGGTTGGCGTGGCGCTGACGCAGCGTCCAGATCTCTATGGCGCGGTCATTGTCGATGTGCCGTTGCTCGACATGTTGCGTTATACGCTGTTGCCGCCGGGAGCCTCGTGGATCGCCGAATATGGCGATCCAGCCAAGCCGGAAGAGGCGGCCTATCTCGCCGCCTATTCGCCGTATCAGAACGTCAAACCCGGCACGGCTTATCCGCCGGTTCTTTTCATGACCTCAACCGCAGATGATCGTGTCCATCCGGGCCACGCGCGCAAGATGGCGGCGCGTTTGCAGGAAGTCGGCGACAGCAAGGTTCTATTCTACGAAGAAACCGAGGGCGGCCATGGCGGACGCGGCGACCGCCGTCCACAAGCAGCCCAGACCGCCATGCGCTACGTCTTCCTGCGCCGCACACTCGGGGCGAAAGCTTGAAAACAGACCTTCGTCGGAGCTAGTCTGGCCGTATGACAGTCCGGATGCAGCAATGCGGCGGTATTGGTTGCGCGGCGACCCCATCCGGGGTCACGCGGCACTCTGAGCTATTGCGCCTGTGCGCCCGGATCGGCTTTTCGCCGCCTCTTGGCTGAATCTTTACCGGCGCTTGCCGGAGTTGTTCAGCAATCGAGGTTAAAGCCATGACCTACCAGAACTATTCTCTGCCCCAGCTGCAGCAGTTTGACGCCGCGCACCACTTGCATCCTTTCACTGACCATCGAGAGCTGCGGGAGGCCGGTTCGCGCATCATCACGCATGCCAAGGGCCCCTATATCTACGACAGTGAAGGTGTTGAAATCCTCGACGGCATGGCAGGGCTCTGGTGCGTAAATGTTGGTTACGGTCGCAGCGAGCTTGCAGAAGCCGCCTTCAAACAGATGAACGAGCTGCCATATTACAATTCGTTCTTCAAATGCTCGACGCCGGCGCCGGTCTTGCTGGCCCGAAAACTTGCCGAACTTGCGCCGCCGCATATGAACCAGGTGTTCTTTGGGTCATCGGGTTCAGAATCGAATGACACTGCGTTGCGGCTGGTGCGGCATTTCTGGACGCTGGAGGGTAAGCCTAAAAAGAACCGCATCATCTCGCGTATGATGGCCTATCACGGCTCGACAATTGCAGGCGCTTCGCTTGGCGGCATGAAACCGATGCACAAGCAACTGGGCGGCGCGGTTCCCAATATCAAACATGTGATGATGCCTTACGCATACGATCTGGCGCGCCGTGGGGAAAGCGATCACGACTTTGGGCTGCGCGCAGCCAGGACCGTCGAAGACGAGATACTTAAATGCGGTCCGGAAAAGGTCGCTGCCTTCATCGGCGAGCCAATTCAAGGAGCGGGAGGCGTCAAGATTCCTCCAGCTAGCTATTGGCCCGAAGTGCAGCGCATCTGCCGCAAATATGACGTGCTGTTGATGCTGGACGAGGTGATTACCGGCTATGGGCGCACCGGCAACTGGTTTGCAGCCGAGACGTTCGGCATCGAACCAGACACGATCACGACAGCGAAAGCGCTGACATCAGGCTATCAGCCGCTGTCGGCGCTTTTGGTTGGCGACCGCATTGCGAAAACCCTGGTTGAGAAAGGCGGGGAATTCTACCACGGCTACACCTATTCGGGGCATCCGGTAGCTTGTGCGGTGGCGCTGAAAAACCTCGAGCTCATCGAGCGTGACGAGTTGGTTGAACGGGTGCGGACCGACACCGGTCCGTATTTCGCAAAAATGCTGCGGGAAAAGGTCGCTTCGCATCCACTGGTTGGCGAAGCCCGCTCCATAGGTCTGATCGGCGCTATCGAAATCGTGAAGGACAAGAAGACGCGAAAGCGTTTCGATTCTAATGGAAGCGCTGCTGTCATTGTGCGCGATCACGCCATCGCCAACGGCCTGATGATACGGGCGACTGGCAACACCATGATTCTTTCGCCGCCGCTCATATGGACTCGCGACACAATTGATCTCGCCGCTACACGTATAGTGAGGGCGCTTGATCTGGCGCAAGCTGACCTCAGTCGCTAAGTGTCGGTGAGTGGATGGGCAGCGGGGCGGGAAATATCATGTCAGGCGTAAGACGAGGCAAAGATGCGGCTGCCATTGCCGGCGATCTGATGCTGGCGCCAATGGTCGTCGCCATGCGCCTGCCCATGATGGCGGCCGAAAGCCAGACATTCGCTCCTTGGTCAGGCGAGAGCATGAAAGCTGTGACGGAGAAATACACAGCACTGAGCGAAGGCGTCGCCGCGGCCCAGCTCAGCTATTTCCAGTCAATGGTCAGCTTCTGGCCCGAACTCATGTCGGGCCGCACGCCCTCGTTGCTATCCGGAGCAGCGGCTGAACGTTCGGTCAATGCCGCGCTTGAACCGGCAAGCCGCAAGGTAAAGGCAAACTTTCGACGTTTGTCGCGCAAGAGCTGAACAGAGGCTCAGAAAGGCAAAAACCGCGCTCCTATCTGGAGTCGCGGTTTTGCCATCAAAACGCATGGCCTACGCTTACTTAGTACCTGCGAAGGCTTGGCCCCGGTACGCAATACCTGATCCGGAGCATTCCGTGGCGGTCGTTGTTCCCGCCTCGTTTTCCGTTCTACAGGCACATCCTTACCGGCAAGTTAGCAGGAGCTTATCAAAGTCTAAACGCGGTGCTTTTTTTGCGAGTTTCGCGTTAAAGTTTCGGCGGACGTCAGCTTGTTTCGCCGCGCAGAAAGCGGATTATGCCGGAAAAGTCTGCGCCGCCATGGCCCATGGCGTTAAACAGACCATAGAGCTGTGTGGCTTCGGCCCCAAGCGGCGTGACGGCGCCAGCCGCCTGGGCAGCCTCCTGGCTCAGTTTCAGGTCTTTCAACATAAGGGCTGCCGCAAAGCCTGGTTGATAGTCGCGATTGGCAGGCGACGTTGGCACTGGCCCCGGTACCGGGCAATATGTGTTGAGCGACCAGCATTGACCCGAAGAGGTGGATGCGACGTCGAAAAGTGCCTGGCGAGAGAGACCGAGCTTTTCGGCCAGCACAAAACCCTCACACACGGCCACCATCGAAATCCCGAGGATCATGTTGTTGCAGATCTTTGCTGCCTGTCCGGCGCCGGAGTCGCCGCAATAGACAATCTTGCCGGCCATGGGCTTGAGGATTGGCTCACCCTTGAGGAAGGCCGCCTCGTCGCCTCCGGCCATAAAGGTCAAGGTTCCGGCCGCCGCGCCTCCCGTCCCGCCGGAGACCGGTGCGTCGACCGAAAGATGACCGTGCTTAGCTGCGACGGCGTGCGCTTTGCGTGCCGATTCGACGTCGATCGTGGA
>Ga0209573_1003890_pt1 | contig 15540 bp, 15 predicted proteins | sample TNRBio252014_DNA_FD_185870 | JGI IMG/M metagenome (GOLD analysis project Ga0209573, IMG submission 185870) | Wastewater treatment Type I Accumulibacter community from EBPR Bioreactor in Madison, WI, USA - TNR Reactor_6/25/2014_ DNA (SPAdes)... | ecosystem: Engineered > Bioreactor > EBPR >...
AGGACCGGCTTGTGCCGGACGCCGCGCGCCGGGCGGAACGGCTCCTGGACCTCTTCGGCCTCTCGCCGCGGGCGTCGCATCACCCTTCGGAGCTTTCGGGCGGGGAGATGCAGCGGGTCGCGATCGCGCGGGCGCTCATGATGGACCCGCCGATCCTCCTGTGCGACGAACCGACCGGCAACCTGGATTCGGTCAACGGCGAGTCGATCATCCGGACGCTCACGGACCTCGCGCGCAGGGAAAAAAAGACGGTCCTCATCGTAACCCATGATGATAGAATATCCCGTATCGCGGACCGCGTTCTTCGCATGAAGGACGGGGTTTTTGTCCCATCCATTTAAGAGGTTTTTATGTCGATCCAAATTTTCATAGACGGTAAATTTTTTCCCAAAGAAAAAGCGATGGTCAGCGTGTTCGATCACGGTCTCCTGTACGGCGACGGCGTGTTCGAGGGGATCCGGTCCTACAACGGCCGGGTCTTCAAGCTCAAGGAACACATCGACCGCCTGTGGGAGTCCGCCCACACGCTCATGCTCACCATACCCATGACCAAGGGCGAGATGGTCGAGGCCATCGTGAAGACGCTCAAGAAGAACAGGCTGCGCGACGGCTACATCCGCGTCGTCGTGACCCGCGGCGTGGGCGACCTCGGTCTGGACCCGCGCAAGTGCCCGCGCGCGACCGTGTTCATCATCGCGGACAAGATCAAGCTGTACCCCGAGTCGCTCTACCAGAAGGGTCTCGAGATCATCTCGGTCGCGACCACCCGGAGCCACCCGGAGACGGTCAACCCGCAGATCAAGTCGCTCAATTATCTGAACAACATCCTCGCCAAGATCGAGGCGGTCAATTCCGGCTACGAAGAGGCCCTGATGCTCAACGCTCAAGGCTTCGTCGCCGAATGCACCGGCGAGAACGTCTTCGTCGTCCGCGGCAACGAGCTTCTCACGCCGCCGCCGTACCTCGGGATCCTGCGCGGGATCACCCGCGCGTGCGCGATGGAGATCGGCACGAGCCTAGGTCTCGACGTCCGCGAAGAGGTGCTCACGCGCCATGATATTTACAACGCCGACGAGGTGTTCCTGACGGGCACCGCCGCCGAGATCGTGCCGATCGTGAAGGTCGACAACCGCGTGATCGGCACCGGCAAGCCCGGCCGCCGCACGGGCGAGATCCTCGCGGCGTTCCGCGGGATGACGCGCACCGACGGGCACGCTTTTTAGAATGATCTGCGACGTCTGCGCGAAACAGAAGGCGACCGTCCACCTCACCGAGATCATCAACGACCAGGTCACCAAGCTCAATATCTGCGAGTATTGCGCGAAGAAAAAAGGCTCCCAGATGGAGCAGCACTTCGGCATCGCGGACCTCCTGCAGGGGCTGGCCGACCCCACCGAAAAGGGCCTCGCGGTCTCGGGGGCCAAGGTCAAATGCGTTTCCTGCGGGATGGCGTACGACGAATTCAAGAAGATCGGCCGGCTCGGCTGCGCCCAATGCTACGACGCGTTCCGTGAGTCCATTGCGCCGCTTCTCAAGCGCATCCACAGCGCGGGGACCCACACCGGCAAGGTCCCCAGGAACTTCGATCCCGCGTCATCCGCGCCCGGCGCTCCTTCCGCGCCATCCTCGGCTTCAGGCGATGTCTCCAAGGTCCCAGGCCCGGCCAAGCCGAAGTCCGGATCCGCCGCCGAACCGTCCGTTCCGGCGGCCAAAGGCTCCGCCGATCTCCAGCAGCTCAAACAGGCTTTGAAAAAAGCGATCGACGGCGAGGCCTACGAAGAAGCCGCCCGCATCCGTGACCAGGTCCGCCAGCTGGAAGCCAAAAATAAAAAAGGCGCCGCCTAAATGATGGACGCGCTGCTCAAGCAGACCAGCGAGTGGCTCAAGGGCACCGGCCCCAACGCGGACATCGTGATGAGCTCGCGCATCCGTTTGGCGCGCAACCTGCGCCCCTATCCTTTCTCACATTGGGCGTCCAAGAAGCAGGAGCGCGAGTGTCTCAAGGCGGTCCATGACGCGATCCTGACGGCCAAGAACCTGAAGGGGAGCCTGTTCATCTTTATGAACGACATCTCCGACCTGGACAAGCAGTTCCTGCTTGAGCGTCACCTCATCAGCCGCGAGCACATCCTTCACCCCGAGTTCAAGGCGGTCGACGTTTCCGACCGCGAGATCGCCAGCATCATGGTCAACGAAGAGGACCACCTGCGCATCCAGGTGATGCAGTCGGGGTTTAATCTCCAGGAAGGCTGGAAGATCGCCGACCGTCTCGAGGACGAGCTGTCCGAGACGCTGCCGTTCGCCTATGACGCCAAGTGGGGATATCTCACGGCCTGCCCGACAAATACGGGCACGGGCCTGCGTGCCTCGGTCATGCTGCATTTGCCTGCGCTTGTGATGACCAAGCAGATCAGCCGGGTGATCCAGGCGATCACGAAGCTCGGTATGGTCGTGCGCGGCCTGTACGGCGAGGGGACGGATGCGGAAGGGAACCTTTTTCAGATCTCCAACCAGATCACGCTGGGACAGTCCGAGCTCGAAACGCTCGAACATATCGAAGGCATCATCCGCCAGCTCATCGGTCATGAGGAGAACGCCCGCAAGCAGCTCATCAAGCAGAACCGCGACCTCGTCTACGACAAGATCTGGCGCGCGTACGGCACGCTCCAGAACTCCTACATCATCACGAGCAAGGAAACCATCCACCTCATGAGCATGGTCCGGATGGGCGTCGACCTGGGCGTCCTGGACCACATCACGCGGCAGACCGTGAATGAGCTCTTCATCCTGACCCAGCCGGCGCACCTTCAGCGTCTCGAAGGCAAGCTCCTCGCCCAGTCCGAACGCGACGCCAAGCGCGCCTCGATCATCCGCTCCCGCCTGATCAAAAAAGCCTAGCCGCCCATCCCTCCGGCCAGTCGGCCAGCTCTGTGGGCCGGTCCAGATCGAAGGGGGCACTAGGAATTCTTGGAAACTCGGGTATAATACTAGTTAAGAATGGAGAACAAAGTTTATGTTTAATAAATTTACCGAACGCGCGCGCAAAGTCATTCTCCTGGCCAAACAAGAAGCGAAGCGGTTCAATCACGACTACATCGGAACCGAGCACATTCTGCTCGGACTCCTCCGGGAAGGCGAGGGGGTGGCCGCGGCCGTCCTCCAGAGCCTCAATATGAACCTCGACAACATCCGTCTCGAGGTCGAAAAACTCGTCCAGCCGGGCCCCGCCACCGTCGTTTCGGGCGATCTGCCGTTCACCCCCAAGGCCAAGAAGGTCATGGAGCTGGCGATGGACGAGGCCCGCGCGCTCGGTCACAACTACATCGGTACGGAGCACCTGCTTCTGGGTCTCATCCGTGAGGGCGAAGGCGTCGCCAGCCAGGTGTTCATGAACCTGGGTCTGGACCTGGAGCGCGTGCGCGACGAGGTCATCAAGCTTCTCGGTTCGACCACGCCCGGCCAGCCCACGGGCGAGCCGCGCGAACCCGGCCAGCCCGGCACCCCTTCGGGCGGCTCCGGTTCCGGCTCGGGCGGCGGTTCCACCACATCCAAGACCAAGACTCCGGCGCTCGACTCGTTCGGCCGCGACCTCACCAAGGTCGCCCGCGACGGCAAGCTCGACCCCGTGATCGGCCGCGAAAAAGAGATCGAACGCGTGATGCAGATCCTTGCCCGCCGCACGAAGAACAACCCCGTCCTCCTCGGTGAGGCCGGCGTCGGCAAAACGGCCATCGTGGAAGGTCTCGCGCAGGCGATCGAGGCCGGCGACGTGCCCGACATCCTCAAGAACCGCCGTGTCGTGACGCTCGACCTGGCCCTCATGGTCGCCGGCACCAAGTATCGCGGTCAGTTCGAAGAGCGCATCAAGGCCGTCATGGACGAGATCCGCCGCTCCGAGAACATCATCCTTTTCATCGACGAACTCCACACGCTCGTGGGAGCCGGCGGGGCCGAGGGCGCGGTGGACGCGTCCAACATCCTCAAGCCCGCGCTGTCCCGCGGCGAACTCCAGTGCGTCGGCGCGACCACGCTCGACGAGTTCCGCAAGTACATCGAAAAGGACGCCGCGCTTGAGCGCCGCTTCCAGACCATCATGGTCGAGCCGCCCAGCGTGGACGACACGGTGCTCATCCTCAAAGGCCTGCGCGAGCGCTACGAGAAGCACCACAAGGTCAAGATCCTGGACGAGGCCGTCGAGGCCGCCGCCCGGATGTCCGACCGCTACATTTCCGGCCGCTTCCTGCCGGACAAGGCGATCGATCTCATCGACGAGGCCGGCGCGTACGCGATCCTGTCGCTCATGACCTCGCCCCCTGAGATCAAAGAGGTGGAAAAGCAGCTCGAGTTCATCAAGAAGGACAAGGAAAAGACCATCAAGGAGCAGGACTTCGAAAAAGCCGCCGCGCTCCGCGACTCCGAGCGCGAGACCAAGAAAAAGCTCGAGAACATGAAGAAGGAGTGGAAGGAATCCCGCTCCAGCATCCGGCCTGAGATCACGGCCGACGCGATCGCCCGCACCATCGCCCGCACGACCGGCATCCCGGTCCAGCGGATGGAAGAGGAGGAGATCAAGCGTCTCATGAAGATGGAGGACGAGCTCAAGGGCAGGGTCGTCGGTCAGGACGACGCGATCCACTCGATCTCGCACGCCATCCGCCGGGCCAGAGCCGGACTTAAAGACCCGAAGCGCCCCATGGGTTCGTTCGTGTTCCTCGGACCCACCGGCGTCGGCAAGACCCTGTTGGCCAAGGCGCTCGCGGAGTTCTTGTTCGGCGACGAGCAGGCGATCATCCAGATCGACATGTCCGAGTACATGGAAAAGTTCAATGTTTCGCGCCTCGTCGGCGCGCCTCCCGGCTATGTCGGTTACGAAGAGGGCGGTCAGCTGACGGAAAAAGTGCGCCGCAAGCCGTACTGCGTGGTCCTGCTCGACGAGCTCGAGAAGGCCCATCCGGACGTCTTCAACATCCTGCTGCAGGTCATGGAAGAAGGACGTCTGACGGATTCCTTCGGCCGCAAGGTCAGCTTCCGCAACTGCATCCTGATCATGACCTCGAACATGGGTACGGAGATCCTCAAGAAGCAGAGCGGTCTCGGCTTTGCGACGCCGGACACCATTTCGGACTACCCCGGCATCAAGGCCAAGCTCCTCGAAGAGGTCCGGCGCCAGTTCAAGCCGGAATTCCTGAACCGCGTGGACGAGGTGGTCGTGTTCCGTCCGCTGTCCCGGATCGAGTTGCGCGCGATTGTCGAATACGAGATCCGCGCCGTCAAGAAGCGCCTGGCCGAGAAGCAGCTGGAGCTCGTGCTCGACGACGAGTCCAAGGACTTCATCATCGAGAAAGGGTATGACCCGAGCCTCGGCGCCCGGCCCCTGCGCCGGACGATCCAGAAGTACCTTGAGGACCCGCTCGCCGAGGAGATCATCTCCGGCGGCATCAAGAGCGGTCAGCCGATCCAGGTGTCCGTCAAGGACGCCGAGCATCTGGCCTTCGTTCAGGCTGCCAAGATCGCGGCCTAACGGTCCTTCCTGATGAGACGGAAGCCTTCCTGGCTTCGGATCGCCGCGGCGGTCACGGTCGTGGTCGTTTTGGCGGCCGGAACGGGCGCTTTCTTTTACGTCAAAGCCCGCCAGGGACTTTTGGCGGAGCGTTTCCGTCAATATCTCACCGTCCGCCTGTCCAAAACGTTCGACCTCCAGGTGCAGATCGGCGCTGTCACGGGCGACCCCCGGGGCACGATCGCGCTCAAGGACGTCCGTGTCTCCGTTCCCCGGAAAGGCGCCGAGCCCTTGGATGTCTTCACCTGCGGAGAGGTCCGCTTCCGTTACACCCTCCTCGATTTTTTTCGCGAAAATTTCACGAGCTGGTTCGATGTTATCCTCGACCGACCCGTCTTCTACGCGAATGTTCCATTCAGCGCTCAGGCGCCGGAAGCGAGGAGCTTCGAACTTTTTTCCGGCTTTGTCCAGAAGGTGCGCTCCACCGCCCGCCTCATCATCCGTGATGGGACGATCGCCTGGTTGGGCAAGGAGGGGACGCTCTCGGGCATCGACGGCACCATCGCCAACCGCTCCTTCGACATGACCGTGACGCTCAATCACATGAAGCTCGGGAACTTTGACACCACGACGACCGTCCAGGTCGACGGTCAGCTCGCCGGAGACGAGACGTCCAAGTCAGCTCGGCTCACAGGCTCCGCGGTCACGCGGGGAACCGTGATCAATTGGAAGCCAATCCCCTTGGAATCGCTCGTGCATTTTGACCTGTCTCGGGACCAGTTCAAGGTCTGGGACACCCAGGTTCTGGGCGGGATCGGAGTGAAAGGGTTCGTGGGCCACACGACCCGCCGTGACCTGGACCTCGAGTTCACGGCCAAGGATTATCCGCTCAAGGAGATGCATGAGATCATGAGTTTTTCGGGCGGACAGGGTATCGGCGGGAAGATGAGCGGTCGGCTCAAGGTCCAAGGGGCGCTGACCGAGCCGCGGATGGCGGGCGAGCTCATCATCGAGAACAACACGGCGCCCGGCGCGCGCTTCCGCGCCCTGCAGCTTTTTTTTGAAGGGATTTTTCCCCAAATGAAGATCTCCCGGTCCCAGATGATCCTGACCAACGGTCAGCCGATGCAGTTCGCCAGCGACCAGGAGATACACCTGCGCGAGATGTTCAGCTCCGATACCTACGAGCGTCTCATCACCAGTTCCGAACAGCGGACCGTCACCTGGAAAAATTGGACGCTTTACCGGGAAGGGGACAAGGACACTGTCCTGCTAGAGCATCCGCTGTCACGGCCTGTCGTTGAGGAAGGCTCGGAGGATGGCTCTGAAGAGGGCTCTGACGCGCCTCCGAGCCTGGAGACGCTCCTCGGCGGTGCGGAGAGCGTCCGAATGGAGCTTAAAGACGACGAGCAGATGTTCACACTGCAAAAAAAGGCCCACTTCTGATGCCCGGCCGTGCGGCGGTCGCGTGGGTGGGCACGTGGTTCCTCGAAACGGTCTCGACCGTCGGGGGCATATTCGCCCTCTTGGGCCGGACGATGGCCGCGGCGGTCTGGGCGGGATCGCCCCGCCGCTGGCGCTGGACGCGCGAGCAGATGGTCGCGATCGGGGTGAAGTCGCTCGGGGTCACGGGCGCGATCCTTTTTTTGGTCGGGATGGTGATCGCGTTCCAGACCGCCTATCAGATGCGGTCGATCGGCGCCGAAATTTTGATCCCCGGGCTTCTCGCCGTCTCGATCGTGCGGGAGCTGGGGCCGATGCTGACAGCCCTAGTCATCGCGGGACGCGCGGGCGCGGCCATGACCGCCGAGCTCGGCAGCATGAAGGTCACCGAGCAGGTCGAGGCCCTTGAGGCGATGTCGGTGGACCCGGTGGAACATCTGGTGGTGCCCCGCTTCTGGGCATCGGTCGTCACGGTGCCGCTGCTGACGATCTTTGCCAGCACGATCGGGATCCTGGGCGGCTTCCTGGTCTGTTACGGCAAGCTGGGGATCTCGCCCACCGCGTTCACGAGCCAGGTCTTCAAAACACTGGTCGTCGGCGACATCGTCGCGGGCCTGGCCAAATCCTTCATCTTCGGGATGCTCATCTGTGTCGTCAGCTGTTATCAAGGCTTGAGCGTGTCCGGCGGCGCCGGCGGCGTCGGCCGGTCCACGATGCGGGCCGTCGTCGTCTCCTTCCTGCTCATCATTTTGGCGGACTTCGTGTTCACCGTTCTTTTTTACCTGCTGCCATGACCGCCGCGGAAGCGCCCATCCGGATCCGGGGTCTCGAAAAATCCTTCAGCGGCCGCGCGGTGCTCAAAGGGGTCGATCTGGACGTCCACAAAGGGGAGACGCTCGTGATCCTGGGCCGCTCCGGCTGCGGCAAGAGCGTGCTCCTGCGTCATGTGCTGGGCCTTTTGGAGCCGGACGCCGGCGAGGTCCAGGTCTTCGGCGAGCGTCTGGCGGACCTGTCCCGCGTCCGGCGTAAGGAAATGCGGCTCAAGTTCGGCACGGTGTTCCAGAACGCGGCGCTCTTCGATTCGCTGTCGACGGCCGAGAACATTGAGTTCGGCCTCCTGGAACACCGGATGATGAACGCCCGAGAGGCACGCGTCCGCGCGAAGGAATGCCTGGCGCTGGTGGGTCTGGAGGACGTCGAGGAGCGGCTGCCGTCGGACCTTTCGGGAGGGATGCGCAAGCGGGTCGCGCTCGCCCGGGCCATCGCGATGCGCCCCGAGGTCATCCTGTACGACGAGCCGACCACGGGCCTGGACCCGATGACTTCCGACCAGATCAATGATCTCATGGTAAAATTGAAAAATTCGCTGGGCGTCACCGCCATCGCGGTGACCCACGATATGCACAGCGCGCTCAAGATAGCGTCCCGGATCGTCCTCATGGACGAAGGCAGGGTCCGCTGTATTGAGACCCCGGAAGGGGCGCGCCGTTCGGCCGATCCACTGCTCAGGCAATTTTTAGCCAACATCATCAACCCATGAACACACGCGCCCGACTAGACGAATTCAAGATCGGACTTTTTGTGATCGCGGCGGTCGCGCTTCTGACGGCGGCGCTTTTGCGCCTGGACGTCCTGACGACGAAGCCGCGGCAGGAGCTGAAGAGCCGGTTCAACTTCACCGGCGGTCTGGAAGCCGGCGCGTCGGTCCAGATGGCCGGCGTCCCGGTCGGCGAGGTCCAGTCGCTTAAGATCGTGCGTTCGCCCGACGGCAAGACCGGCGTCGAGGTGATCTCGGGAATCGATCCCGCCGTGGTCGTGCCGGCCGACTCCGAGATCGTGATCAGCACCCACGGCCTTCTGGGGACCAAGTACCTTGAGATCCTTCCGGGTCAGTCCGGACCCCGCCCCGCGGGCGACGTGTTCACGGGCCGCGACCCCGTCCAGATCGACGCGATGCTCGCCGCCGGCGAGCGGATGGCGCGCAAGATGGAGCGGACGGTGGATCTCGTGAACCAGCTGGTCGAGGACCAGGACTTCCGCACCGCGCTCAAAACGAACGGGGAGAACGTTTCGGCTCTCATCTCGGAGCTCAGGATGGCCGCGCGTTCGATGAACGAGATCCTTGATAACGTGAAAAGCGGCCGGGGTCTCATCGGCAAGCTCCTGACGGACGAGGCGGTGTACCAGGACGTGAAGGACACCGTCGCCGACATCAAGAAGAACCCCTGGAAACTCTGGAAAAAACGCTAGGAGCCTGACATGGGCGTCAGTTACATCCGTGTGTTGTTCGCTTTGGCCGCTGTGGTCGTCGGCCATCAGATCGGCAGCGTCATGTACGGCGTCCATTCGCAGTACGGGGCGTATGGCGCTGTCGCGGGCTTGGTCGTCGCCGCCGCCGTCATCCTCCTGGAAATGTTCACCGCGCGCGTCTCGCTCCGCGGCCTGTCCGCCGCGGTCTTCGGCCTCCTCCTCGCCCTCATCATCGCCAACCTGATCTCCGCCGCGGTCGAGACGATCGACATGGACCACGGCTGGAAGACCGCGATCAAGGTGGCCGTGACGCTCATCCTGATCTACCTCGGGATTATTTTTTCGATGCGCGGCCGCGATGAGTTCAACGTGATCATCCCGTACGTGAAGTTCCAGCGGCAGGACCAGTCCGAGGTCCCGGTCCTGCTCGACACGAGCGCGGTCATCGACGGCCGTATCGCCGACCTTGTGCAGACCAATTTCCTCGACGGCTACTTTGTGATTCCGCGCTTTGTCCTCAAGGAGCTCCAGAAATTGGCCGATGCCGCCGATCCGCTCAAGCGCGGCCGCGGCAAGCGCGGTCTTGAGGTCCTGGCCAAGCTCAAGAAAAATTCGAAGTTCGTTTTCAAGATCAACAACGAGGAGTTCGAGGACACCCTGGAGGTCGACCAGAAGCTGATCAAGCTCGCCAAGGTCCTTGATGCCAAGCTCCTCACCACGGACCATAACCTGAACCGTGTGGCGGAGTTCAACGGTGTCCGTGTCCTGAACCTCAACGACCTTTCAGCCGCCCTCAAGGCCCAGCTCCTGCCGGGCGAGCACCTCGAAGTCCAGCCCGTCAAGGAAGGGAAGGAACGCCAGCAGGCGGTCGCTTACCTCAATGACGGGACGATGGTGGTGGTCGAGGACGGCCGTCCGCTCATCGGTCAGACCGTCCTCATCGAGGTCACCTCGGTGTTCCAGACGTCCGCGGGCCGGATGGTCTTCGCCAAGCCCGCCGTCGCCGCCTAGTCGTCCATGGCCAAGGCCCCCCGCTATTTCGCACCGCGTGTTGCGGCGATCGTCCCGGCCGCCGGCCGCGGCGAACGGCTCGGCTCCAAGACACCCAAGCCTCTGGTGAAGATCGGCGGCCTGCCGCTGGTCGTCTACACCCTGAAGTGCCTGTTCCGCGTCTATCCGTTCGCCCAGGTCCTCGTGCCGGTGGAGCCGGAAGCGGTCGTGCTGATGCGCCGCCTGCTCAAGCGCCATGGGCTCGCCAAGGCCGAAGTCCTGGCTGGCGGCGCGATGCGCGCGGATTCGGTCCGGAACGGCTTCGAGCGCCTGCGCGGCGACATCGAGGTGGTCGCGGTCCATGACCTCGCGCGTCCTTTTATCTCGGCGGCCGACGTCGAGAAGCTCGTCGCCACGGCGATCAAGCATGGCGCGGCGCTTCTAGCCCAGAAGGCCGTCGCCACGGTCAAGGAAACGGACCCTTCCGGCGCCGTCGTGGAGCGGACGCTCGATCGCAACCGTATTTTTCTCGCCCAAACGCCCCAGGTCTTCCGGGTGGGCGTTCTGCGCGCGGCCTATGCTAAAGTAGGCGCCCGGTCCAGCGCGTTCACGGACGAGGCGGCGCTGGCCGAAGCGGCCGGGAACCGAATCCACATCGTTCCCGGACCGGCGATGAACTTCAAGATCACGACCCCGGACGACCTCGAGCTCGCGCGTCTGGTCGCGGGCCGCAAAAGGAGCTTTTAAGACCATGGGATCACCTCTGGACCGTCTGCGCGTCGGCTTCGGAACGGACCTGCACCGCCTCGTCAAAGGACGCAAGCTCGTCCTGGGCGGCGTGACCGTCCCGCATTCCAAAGGGCTCGCCGGACATTCGGACGCGGACGCCCTGATCCACGCCGCGATCGACGCCGTCCTCGGCGCGATGGGCGCGTCGGACATCGGCGAACTTTTTCCCGATACGGACCGCTCCTATAAGGACGCCGATTCGGCCAAGCTCCTCAAAAAAGTCATGACCGTCGCCGCCAAGAAGCGCTTCCGCCTCATCAACCTCGACGCGGTCATCCACGCCGAGGAACCCAAGCTCAAGCCTTATAAGGAAGCCATTCGCCGGACGCTCGCGCGCCACCTGGGCGTTACCGCCGACCGTGTGAACATCAAGGCCAAGACCCGCGAAGGACTGGACGCCGTGGGCGCGCGCAAGGCCATCGCCGTGGACTGCGCCGTGCTGATGGAGAAGGGGCGGTAAAATGCCCGTCCGTGTCCAGAACACGCTGAGTCGCAGTCTCGAGACGCTCACGCCGCTCAAACCCGGCCGCATCACGATGTATGTCTGCGGCCCCACCGTTTATGACGACCCGCACCTCGGCCACCTGAGGTCCGCCTTCGCCTTCGAGATCGTCCGCCGCGTCCTCGACGCCGAGGTCGGCGCCGCCAACGTCACGTTCGTCCGCAACGTCACCGACATCGACGACAAGATCATCCAGCGCGCCGCCGAACGCGGCACCGATTGGGCCACGATCGCCAAGACCTATCATGAGGCGTATCTCAAGGACACCGCGCGCCTGGGCGTGCGCCCGCCGACCCATGAGCCCAAGGCGACCGAGAACCTTGAGGGCATGTTCGCGATCATCCGGCAGCTCATCGAACGCGGCGCCGCCTATGCATCGGAGGGGAGCGTCTACTTCAGCGTCCGCAAGTTCGCCGCCTACGGGGCCTTGAGCCATCAGAAGGTGGACGAGATGCTCGACAACTGGCGCGGCGAGACGGGCGACGGCAAGCAGGACGCGCTCGACTTCGCGCTGTGGAAACGCACCAAAGCGGGGGAGCCGTCCTGGGATTCCCCGTGGGGACCTGGGCGCCCCGGCTGGCATATCGAGTGCTCCGCGATGAGCGCGCGGTTCTGCGGCGAGGAATTCGACATCCACGGCGGCGGCAAGGACCTGGTCTTCCCGCATCACGAGAACGAGCGCGCGCAATCGATGGCGTGCTTCGGCGGGCATTTCGCCAAGACCTGGATCCACCACGGTCTCGTCACGATCGAAGGCCGGAAGATGTCCAAGTCGCTGGGTAATTTCCTGACGCTGGATTCTTTTTTGGAAAAGTATCCCGTCGACGTGCTCAAACTTTTCTTCCTGCAGAGCCACTACTCCCAGGACGTGGACTTCACCTGGGAAAAAATGAAGGCCCTTCAGGAAGCCCTGCGCTCGATGACCGACCTCATCGAAAAAACCTCCGCCGAAGCGCCCGAGGGCGGGCCGATGCTCAAACCCGAGAACTTCATGGAGCCGCTCAGGAACGACTTCAACACGCCCCAGGCGCTGGCGGTCCTGTTCGCGATCCTGCGGGAAGGCAATGCCAAGCTGGCGGCGGGTGACATGGCCGGGGCCCGGTCAGCGGCCGGGGAACTGCTCCAGAAAGGCCGCTTCTTGGGACTTTTTGCCGCTGCGCGTTCCGCTGCCTGCCCTGAGATCGAGGAGATCATCCGTCTTCGCGCGGCCGCGCGGGCGAAAAAACTTTTTACCGTCTCCGACCGGATCCGCGACGGGCTGGCCAAGATGGGCCTGCGGGTCGAGGACGCGAAGGACGGGTCGAGGGTGCTGGGACTCAAGCAGGACTTCGACCCCGCCGCGCACGCGCCGGAGCTCCGTAAGCTGATCGCCGAAGTTTCGGGAGAGGTCCGATGAAGCGCGTGAAGTCCGGCGGCAAGGGTCTCTTCATCGTGTTCGAGGGGGTCGAGGGCTGCGGTAAGTCCACGCAGGTCGGGCTTCTGGCCGGTCATTTGCGCCGCGCGAAACGCGAGGTGGTCGTGACGGGCGAGCCCGGCGGCACGCCGTTCGGTCTCAAGCTCCGCAAGATGCTGCTCAACGGCCGCGAACATTTAAAGCCCGAAACGGAAGTCCTCCTCTATATGGCGAGCCGCTCGGAGCTCGTCGAACAGGTCATCGCTCCCGCCCTCAAGGCCGGCAAGGTCGTGATCTGCGACCGCTGGCTCGACGCGACGCTCGCGTACCAGGGGTACGGTTCCGGGGTCGATCTGGAATGGATCCGCCGCGTGGCCAAGGACGTTGTCCGGGGCATCGAGCCGGACCTGCGCTTCTACCTGACGCTTCCGGCCAAAGAAGGTTTGAGACGCGCCAAGGCGCGCGGCAAGCTCGACCGGATCGAATCCCGCTCGCTCTCGTTCCATCAAAAAGTCGAGACCGGCTATCACCGGCTGGCCCGCACCCGGCGCAACACCCACCTCATCCCGGCCCAGAGCATCGAAGGGACCCATGCCGCCATCCGCCGGATCGTCGACCGTCTTATTTGATTCGGTGCGGGGTCACGCCCGCCAGAAAGAACGCCTTTTGGCGGCGCTCGAAGCGGGCCGCCTGCCGCACGCGCTCTTGCTCACCGGTCCCGGCGGCGTCGGCAAGAAGCTCATGGCCGAGGCGCTGGCCCAGGGACTTTTTTGTTCCGCGGCTTCGGGCCGTCCCTGCGGCGCCTGTCCCGGCTGCCGCAAGACCGCCGCTTCGAACCACCCCGACCTCGTGCGCGTTTCGGTGGACCCCGAGACCAAGTCCAGGACCATTTCCCTTGAGCAGGTCCGCGAGCTGAGCGAGTCCTTGTCGAGGACCCCCGGCGAGGGCGGCTGCCGTGTCGTCATCATCGATGACGCCGACCGGATGACGGGCGATGCGCAGAGCGCTTTTCTCAAGACGTTGGAAGAGCCGATGGGACCGACCTTTTTCATCCTCGTCACGTCGGACCCGGGGCGTCTCATGCCCACCATCCTTTCCCGCTGTCAGACGCTGCGCTTCGGCGCTCTCGGCCAGACCGACGCGGAGGACATCCTGCTTGAAGAAGAGGGGATCTCGCCCCGAGAGGCGTCCGACTACGCGCGTCTCTCTCAGGGCAGCATCGAGGAAGCCTTTCTCCTGCGCGACGGCGGCTACCGCGAAGTGGTCGACGCCGCGTTCGAACTTGCGCTCCTGTCGCTTGAGAGAAGCCCTGTGGCCTGGCCGGAGGTCAGCACCGGACGCGACGAGCTCCTGCTTTTGGCCGACGCGCTCATCCGGGTCTACCGTGACGTTCTGCTCCTCTCCGCGGCCGGCGAGACCTGCCGGCTTTTTTTTGCCGACCGGACGGAAGAACTCGGCCGCCTCGCCGCCGCGATCGATGCCGACCGTGCCCAGGAAGTGCTGGAAGCGCTCTGCGACGCGCGCGACCGACTGCTGTCGTACGTGAACCCCCGGCTCGTCTCGGCCCAGCTTTTGTTCGACCTCGGAATTCGTCTCGTCTGATGTTCCCAACGGCGGTCTATCCCCGATGATGATCCGTGCCGCGCACGCGGCGGTCCTCTTGATCCACGCGGTCCTGACCGTGTTCGTGCCGGCGGTCATCGCGCGGTCCTTCGCGTTCCTGGAACGTCCCGAACCGCATCCGATCTTCTGGCTGATGGGCGGGATGAGCCTCGTCGTGGGGGCGGTCCTGTACGTCCAGAGCCATCTGCACCTGGTCGGGCCCGGTAACGGGACCCCGGCGATCTGGGAGCCGCCCCGCTTCCTGGTCGGCGGCGGGCCGTACCGCTGGCTGCGCAACCCGATGTACGCGGCGCTTATTTTTATCACCGCCGGAACGGCGGCGCTCACGCGCCAGCCGGCCCTTCTGGTCTACTCGGGACTTTTGTTCGCGGGTTTCCATGTCTTCGTGGTCGGTTTGGAAGAGCCGTCGCTCGTCCGGCGTTTCGGCGCCTCTTATGAGGCTTACCGGAGCTCCGTTCCGCGCTGGAAGCCCCGCAAACGTCCCCGCTCAAGGCAGTTCCGCGGCGGGGCCGCTTAAGCTACAATAATCCTTCTTCGGGCGTTTCGCCCGTGAACCCGGCCGCTCGACAACGGAATGGAACCATGTCCAAAAAATACTACCTGACGACCCCCCTTTATTACGTGAACGCGCGTCCGCACATCGGCCATTCCTACACGACCGTGGCCGCCGACGCCCTCGCGCGTCTGAAGCGCATGCTGGGCTATGACGTGCTCTTCCTCACGGGCACGGACGAGCACGGTCAGAAGATCGAGCGGGCGAGCAAGGAAGCGGGGAAGACCCCGCTCGAGTTCGCGGACGAGCTCTCGGCCGAGTTCAAGAAGCTGTGGGAAGTGCTCGGCATCTCATACGACGACTTCATCCGCACGACCGAAAAGCGCCACACCGACGCGGTCAAGCACGTCTGGCGCGCGATGGAGAAGTCCGGCCAGATCACGCGCCAAAAGTACGAGGGCTGGTACTGCACGCCGTGCGAGGCCTTCTGGCCCGCGCGCGAGCTCGGCCACGACGCGGCAGCGTCCCGGACCTGTCCCCAGTGCAACCGGGGCCTC
>Ga0209573_1003891_pt1 | contig 15537 bp, 13 predicted proteins | sample TNRBio252014_DNA_FD_185870 | JGI IMG/M metagenome (GOLD analysis project Ga0209573, IMG submission 185870) | Wastewater treatment Type I Accumulibacter community from EBPR Bioreactor in Madison, WI, USA - TNR Reactor_6/25/2014_ DNA (SPAdes)... | ecosystem: Engineered > Bioreactor > EBPR >...
GTGATTGAATGACTTTCAGTCATCATACACAAGCTATCAGCTTGCAGCTTTCAGTCAGCTTTAGCTGAACCCGAGACTTTCAGTCTCTAAAGCATTCTATGCACTTTCAGTGCATAGTGGTTGAATTACATGTCATAAAAATTTTATCTTTAATTATTTATATATTTTTCAAATAGATATAAAATTATATTAACGGGAAAATTATATGGAGCTGTGGCTTCTTATCTTTAGGACTTTCGCTTGTACCCTACATATAGTTGCATAATTAGCGAAATATATACCATATATAGTGATTGAGACCCTTCCAAGCGAAAGTCCTAATCTTGACAGTGAGGCGAACCCCTACTACTTTTTTGAGCATCGGTTCGCCAGCGGTTTGAAACCTTATCGGCCAACTCAAACAGCATTGTTGGCGAAAACCCAGCCTGCAATGCCTGCGGATCGCATCACATTGGACGGTCGCTGCAAGGATCCAGCTTCAGAGCACAAAGGGTTTTTCCTCTTCCAACCAGTGGAGCACAAGATGTTCACCCAGATCGATATCGACGAGGCCAGCGCACAGTCGGTCGTTTCCACCGGCCATTTGCCGCCGGATCATGAAGTCGCGGCCCTGGTGACCGAAGCATACGAGCGTTACAAACCCCTGGATGAAGGGAAGGTCGCGGACTATATACCCGCCTTGGCCCGCACGCCCCGGGAGCTTTTCGGGGTGTGTGTGGTCGGTATCGACGGTCACATATTTGCCGTGGGGGACACGGCTCACGAATTCTCGATCCAGAGCGTGTCGAAGCCCTTTGTCTTCGCTCTCGTATCCCAGGCAGTGGGTTGCGAGGAGGCGCGCCGCAAGATCGGAGTCAACAGCACCGGGCTACCCTTCAACTCGGTGATGGCCGTTGAGCTGAATAATGATCGGACGATGAACCCGATGGTGAACGCCGGGGCGATCGCCACCACCAGCCTGGCGCCGGGCGAGACCGCCAAAGCCAAATGGCGGTTTATCCAGGAGGGTTTGTCCCGTTTCGCTGGCCGCACGCTTGCCATCGACAGGGAGGTGTACGAGTCGGAGGCCGCCACCAACCAGCGGAACCGTGGCATTGCCAAGCTGCTGGAAGGATATGGCCGGCTGTATTTCGATGCGCTGGAGTCCACCGATGTTTATACCCAGCAGTGCTCCCTGAACGTGACGGTCAAGGACCTGGCCGTGATGGGCGCTACCCTGGCTGACGGCGGAGTCAATCCGCTCACCAAGGAGCGCGTGGTTGACGCCGCCATTGCCAAGCGCGTGCTCGCCGTGCTGGCCACCGCCGGGCTGTACGAGCGCTCCGGCGACTGGCTGTACGAGATCGGGCTGCCCGGCAAGAGCGGGGTGAGTGGCGGGATCGTCACCGTGTCGCCGGGGAAGGGCGGACTCGGTACGTTCTCCCCGCTGCTCGACGGCGCCGGGAACAGCATCAAGGGCCAGCGTGTCACGAAGTATCTGTCGGAACGACTGGGGCTTAATCTCTTTGCCTCGAAGCCGGCTGCTTGACCCGCCCGGCCGGAATCCGCGCCCCCGCTGCGCAACAAGCATGACGCCCGATCAGGCCAAAATCCAACCCACCACTGGAGAATGAATGCGATGACAACAACAACCGGCGCAATAACCAGCGCTGAGACGGAAATCCGGGAATCCTGGCTGCCGATGATCGCGATAGCGCTCGGCCAGGCGCTGATGTCCTTCAACGTGGCCTCGCTGCCGGTTGCGCTGAGCGGCATGGTCAACAGCTTCAACGTGCCGCCGACCACGGTCGCCACCGGGATCGTGATGTACTCGCTGGCCGTGGCGGCTTTCGTCATGCTCGGCGCAAAGTTGACCCAGCGGTTTGGCGCGGTGTACGTCTTCCGCGCCGTGGTGGCGCTGTTCGGCGGGGCGCAGGTGTTGATGACCTTCAGTCCGACCGCCACCCATATGCTGGCCGCCCAGCTCCTGGCCGGTATCGCGGGTGCGGCGCTGGTCCCCTCGCTGGTCGCGCTGATCGCGAATCAGTACCACGGCCAGCAGCAGGCCACCGCGCTCGGCGCGCTCGGTTCGGCGCGGGCGGGCGCCGGGGTGCTGGCCTTTCTGATCGGCGGCATGCTGGGCACCTTTATCGGCTGGCGGCCCTCGTTCGGGATCCTGATTGTGCTTTCCGCGGTGGTCCTCCTCCTGAGTTTCAAGCTCAAGCCGACGCGGGGTCGGCCCGAGGTGCAGATCGACCTGTTCGGCGTGTTGCTGACCGCGGCGGGGATCACGCTCATCAGCTTCGGCTTTAACAACCTGAACCGGTGGGGGCTCGGTTTTGCGCGGCCCGCCGCGCCGTTCGACCTGTTCGGGATGTCGCCCGCGCCGTTCATGATCGTCATCGGCATCGTGCTGCTCCAGGGCTTTGTGTTCTGGACGCGCCGCCGCACCGCGGACGGGAAGACGCCGCTGCTCGCGCTGGAGGTGGTCAAATCCGCGTCCGAGCGGGCTGCGGTCTACTCGATGTTCGTCGTGGTCGCGCTGGAGGGCGCGCTCAACTTCTCGGTGCCGCTGTACATCCAGATCATCCAGGGCCGTACCCCGATCGAGACGGCGATCGCCATGATGCCGTTCAATCTCACGGTATTCTTCACGGCGATGCTGATCATCAAGCTCTATAACAAGCTAACGCCGCAGGAAATTGGACGCTGGGGCTTCGCCCTCTGCACGATCGCGCTCCTGTGGCTCGCCTGGGTGGTGCGCAACGACTGGAGCGCGCCGGTCGTCATGATCGGACTGGTGGTGTTCGGTATCGGCCAGGGGTCGCTCGTGACGTTGTTGTTCAACGTGCTGGTCACGGCCTCGCCCAAGGAGCTGGCGAGTGACGTCGGCTCGCTGCGCGGAACGACCAACAACCTCGCCGCCGCCGTCGGCACCGCGGTCTCGGGTGCGCTGCTCGTCGGCCTGTTAAGCGCCTTCATCATCGGGTCGCTGGGCCAGCACCCGGAACTGAAAGCAGAACTCCAGTCCCAGATCGACTTGGACAACAACATCACCTTCGTGAGCAACGACCGACTGCTGACGGCCCTGGAGCGCACCAGCATTTCGCCGGAGCAGATCCAGGAAGCGGTGCGCATCAACGAGGAGTCGCGGCTGCGAGCGCTCAAGATTGGCCTGCTGATCATGGCCGCGCTCTCGTTGCTGGCGATCTTCCCGGCTGGCCGGCTGCCCACCTACAAGCCGGGCGAGATCCCGACGAGTCCGCCGCCGAAGCCCAGGCTCTCGCTGGCGGGGCTGGACGAGCGCCTGACCCATCTGGAACTCCAGATCGGCGGCAAACCGGGCGGGATCCCGGCGAATTCGCCGCTGAAGCGTGAGGGCGATGCGCTGGAGGAGGAAACATGACCTCCACGAGCAAGCCACGTCTTCTCATCCTGTCGCTCGGCGGGACCATCACCATGGCGCCGAGCGACTCGGGCGGGATCACGCCCAAGCTGGGCGCCGCCGAGCTGGTGGCGTCGGTGCCAGCACTCGCCGAAGTCGGCGACATCGACGCGCGGTCGCTGTTTCGCCTGCCCAGCCCATCGCTCACTCCGGCCAACCTGGTCGAAGTTGCGCGCGTGATCGAGGAAGGCTTCGCAGCCGGCTTCGACGGCGCGGTGGTGATCCAGGGCACCGACACCATCGAGGAGTCGGCTTTCCTTCTCGACCTCCTGGTCGATTCCGACAAGCCGGTGGTGGTGACGGGCGCGATGCGCGGTGCCGATGCACCGGGGGCGGACGGGCCTGCCAATCTCCTGTCGGCGGCCATCGTCGCCGCCTCTCCGGAGTCGCGCGGTCTGGGGACGCTCGCGGTCCTCAACTACGACATTCACGCGGCGCGTTTCGTCCAGAAGTCGCACACCGCGCTGCCCTCGGCGTTTCTCTCGCCGCTGGTGGGGTCGATCGGCGCCCTCATCGAACGGCAGCCACGCTTCTATGTGCGAGTGAAGCGAAACCCCAATCTGTCGGCAGCGGAGGGTCCACCCGCGCCGGTGGCGCTGGTGAAGGTCGCGATGGGCGACGACGGGCGTCTGCTCGGTTCGCTGCCCGGCCTGGGTTACGCGGGCGTGGTGATCGAGGGGATGGGCGCCGGCCATGTGCTCGCGGACGTCGCTCCGATCGTCGGCGACCTGGCCGCGAAGATTCCGGTGGTGCTTGCGAGCCGGGCGATGACGGGTCCGGTGTTCACCCATACCTATGGGTATCCCGGCGCCGAGATCGATCTGATCAAGCGCGGTGTCATTCCCGCAGGTTACCTCTCCGGCCTGAAGGCGCGGCTGCTGCTCGGACTCGTCATGCGCGGCGGTGGCAAGGGTGGTAAAGTCGCCGAGGCGTTAGCGCCCTATCAGTAGGGACCCAGATCAACATGCCGGCGGCATCCTTCGATCGTGACCAAGATACAATGGCGGAAGAAGGATGCCTTTTTCAGAACAGGTTTCAACGAAGAGGATGTAAAATGAGTGACCTTATTTGTTTGGCGTTCAAGGAATTGGACACTGCCGATCACTTTCTGAACGAGCTTAGGGCGTTGCAGAAGGAGTACGTTCTCGAACTTGAGGACGCCTGTGTGGTGGTTCGTGACAGCGACGGTAAAATCCATCTTAAACAGAGCGTCAATCTGGTTGCGCTCGGAGCCAGTCAAGGAGCCTCGCGCGGTATGCTGATGGGAGCGCTCGTCGGCCTGTTGTTCATGAATCCACTGGCCGGCTTGCTGGCGGGCGGGCTGATCGGCGCCGGGTCCGGCGCCCTGCAGGGGAAGCTGGCCAATTATGGGATCAACGATGACTTCATCAAATCGCTCAGCAGCACCATCGAACCGAATAGTTCAGCGATCTTTCTTCTCGTCCGCAAAGCCGTCGAGGACAAGGTGATGCCACGGTTGTCCCATTACCAGGCGACGGTCCTCAAGACCTCCCTTTCCGACGAGCAGGAAGAGAGACTGAAGGCAGCCCTTTCGCAGGCCGCCTGACCCTTTCGCGCAATGTTGAGGCGCCGCCGTGAGTCTTTGTCATCGTCGTCCATGACGCCGCCAAAGACTCGTGAGACTCAACCAGCCCATCTCTAAATAACGAGATCAACGATGCAACGAGAAGCGAAAGCGACACACCGGCAGATGCTTCATCAGTTTGCCGCTCTGTGGGCGAAAGGAATGAAATCAGTACGGCGATTGACGATCAGGGATCGTATCAATGGTTGATTGCTGCGTTTACGGTGGATGAACGATGGATTTGAAAAAGACGCACGGTGGAAATGCAACGCTCACTGCCTCGGAGGTTCCGAATGAAAATCGACCGGACGGTTTGGCGCACGGTCCTGCTGATCCTCACGTTCCTGATCCTGCCAGCGGCCGAGGCCGGCGAGGTTCTTGATGGCGTCAAGTCACGCGGGCAACTGCGCTGCGGGGTGAGCGAGGGCATTCCGGGATTCTCGGCGCGCGATGCCGACGAATCCTGGCGCGGGCTGGATATCGATTTCTGTCGTGCGGTGGCGGCGGCGGTCCTGGGTGACCCGGACAAGGTCGAGTTTGTGCCGCTGCGCGCCTCAACCCGGTTCCCCGCGTTGCAGACCCGCAAGATTGACCTGTTGATGAACAATACCACGTGGACGCTCACTCGCGAGGCGGTGTTGAAGGTCCAGTTTCCTGGAATTCTCTTTTACGATGGACAGGGCTTCATGGTCCCGGAGGCCGCCAACATCACCACGATTGCCGACCTCAATGGCGAAACCGTCTGCGTCGAAAAGGGAACGACGCACCAGCGCAACCTGGCGGCCTATTTCAATGCGCACGGCGGGTCGGTGAAACCGCTGGTGATCGACTCGGCGCCCGAAGCGGCGGCGGCCTTCTTCGCCGGACGCTGTCGCGCTTACACCTCGGACACGGGCCAACTGGCCGCCATGCGGCTATTGGCGCCGGAAAATGCACCGGCCTTCGTGATTCTCCCCGAACGGATATCCAAGGAACCGCTCAGCCCTGCCGTCTGGGGCGGTGATCCGGAGTGGACCACGGTGATCCGCTGGGTACTGAACGTGCTGATCCTCGCTGAGGAGTACGGCATGACTCGTGACAACCTCGACGCGGTCATCGCCGAGAACAAGAACCCCCTGGTGCAACGATCCGCCGACGAGCGCGACCTGATCGCTCGGTCGCTGGGCATCACGCCCCGCTGGGGGACGCGGGCGATCCGGGCCGTCGGCAACTATGGCGAGATCTACGAGCGTAACGTCGGGCGCGACAGCCCGCTCCAGATCGAGCGCGGTCTCAACCGGCTCTGGAACCAGGGCGGACTCCACTATGCTCCACCGATTGACTGAGTGACGCCCTGATGACTGACTTTCAGATTTATCTCACCATCGGCGTCTTCGCTGCCGTGATCCTGCTGATTGCGTTCGACCTCATCGACATGATGGTCGCTGCCCTGCTCGGGGTCAGCGTCCTGATCGCGTTCGGGATCCTCGACGGCAGCGATTTAATGCCGATCGTGCATACCGCCGGCGGTCCGCTCGCCCTGCTGTTCGGCGGCATGGTGGTGGCGCGGATACTCGACAAGACGGGGGTCTTCGCATGGCTGGGCGAGTACATGCTCCACGCCACCGGCGGCAGCGGCAAACGACTGCTGCTGCTCATCGTCGCACTGTTGTTGCCGCTCAACGCCTTTCTGCCAAACGCCACCGTCGTCATCTTGGTCGCGCCGATCATCATCCGCGTCTGTCAGGTGCTCGAGGTGGATTTCGTCGGACCGCTGATCATCACGGCGATCGTGAGCAACGCGGCCGGCATGCTGACCCTGGTGAGCGACCCCGCGACCTTTCTGGTCGGACGGGCGATCGGGGTGTCGTTCATCGATTATCTGCGGATGGTGAGCCTGGGCGGTCTGCTGGCCGCGCTGGTCGTCGTGCCCTTTTTGCCGCGCCTGCTACCACAGGTCTGGAGCGTGCGAGCGACCCTGCCGCCCAGTGTGCGCGTCGCCATCAAGCATCCCGCCTTCCTGATGTTGTCGCTACTCGTGGTTTTGATCATGGTGGCCCTGTTCATCATCGGAGAATCCTTGCCGATCCGCATCGTCCCGCCCCAAGTCGCGATTATCGGGGCTTCGCTGGCGCTGCTCGTGGTCTACGGCGTGCGCGTCGAGCCGGTCGGCGAGGTGATCCGCGACGTGGACTGGAAGACGCTCGTGTTTCTCGGCGCCATCTTTACCCTGGTCCAGGCCTTCATCAAGACCGATCTGCTGCAAGGCCTGTCGATCCAGTTCTACGACTGGTTCGGGGTTCGGTTTACGTTAGTGGCGCTCGTGACCTTGGCCAGCATCGGCACGATTGGGTTCGTGGTCGCCAATATCCCGTTGGTCGCCGCCGCGCTGGTGATGATCCAAGGCTACCTGGTCGCGGCCCAGGCGGTTCCGGAGATCGCGCTCGCCTCTGGTTTCACCGACTGGCCCAACGTCACCCTGCCGGTGTTCGTCGCGATGATGTTCGGCGGCACCCTGGGCGGCAACGCCACGCTGATCGGCGCCTCGGCCAATATTGTGGCCGTGGGTATCTGTGCTTCGCACGGCCGGCGCGTGAGCTTCATGCAATTCCTGCGCATCGGGCTGCCGATTACGGTGGTGCAGTTGGCGGTTGGGGCGCTCTATGTCTGGGCGCTGACCGCAATTCTGGACTAGGCCTTTCGCCCGGATGCCGCTACGCAGCATCCGGGCTTCGTCCCCTCATTCAGGGAATCGCCTGGCGGCGTCCATCTTTCCGCCCTTCATTTTTTCTTAAGGTAGAAGGTCAGCACGGCGATGATGAGGGCAACCGGACCGCCGAGCGCGATAAGGTCGCGGCTTCCGTCCCATGCGACCGCCTCACGGAGGAAGAGCACGGCCAGTACGGCGATGACCAGACTGATAAGGTTGCCTTTCAGGTCGTCGAGATTGTGGACCTCAAGCCAGCGGGGCACGGGCAAGGTGTCATCGATGAAGAGGGAGTACAGGCCCAGGCTCATGATATAGACGGCGATGGCGATCAGGAATACGTCAACCGTTTCAATCAGCCCTACTGCTCTGTCATCTTTATTCTGATGGATACCAGCTTTCAACTTTCTGAATTTTCAGGGATTGAACCAATCAAAATCTGACTGACAGAGCACTACGGCAAGGGCCTTGGCGATTTTGGGCGACACTGCGCCCTCCCGGACGACATCCGCTACCGCAGTGGCGATGACCAGCGCCTCGTAGACAAGCAGCGCGAGTGAGGTGATGAAGGTGCCGAGGATGGCGATGTACACGATGTACTTACTGGCAACGAGGGCATGACGTAGCATCAATCGAATTCTCGGGCAATGGGCGTGTTGATCGGTTTAACACGAATGGAACCCTCGGCGCCCCGTTCTGTAGTAGTAATACCGTTTACCGATAGATTTTGTCTTTTTCAGATCAAAAACTATCCCGTTCGTCATACCCGCGAAAGCGGGTATCCCGTTTTTCAGCGGTTGTCTGGATTCCCGCCTTCGCGGGAATGACGAAAACCTATTGAGAATGGGTATAAGGCGTTGTCCGAGTGTTCCCGTGCAGGTTCTTTCAAGGTTCGGCGCAGCAACATGGAACAAACTGTGAAACCGGCGATGGCCGCCGCCCACGCCCGGTTCAAAACATAATGATTCCCCTGTATCGTTCGGTGAAGGGGTCGAATGACGGTCAGTTGTACCCGTGGTGGGGGGAAGGATGGTGCGACCAGCCCCGGGTTTCATGCGCGCGCTATCCGATGTATTCCCCAAGGCCCTGACTAATGCGCTGAAACAGTTTGAAAGCGCGGTTCAGGAGTATAATCGCGCTGGAAAATCCACGCCACCGAAACCCAATAGCAGGGTACACATGAGCCATGAATGAACGACTCCAGGCATTTGTATACGGCGCCGCCCTGGCGCTGATTATTGGTTGGGTGCTTTACATTGGGCAAGATGTTTTTATCCCCATCGTTTTCGGGATACTCGTGGTTTACGTGATCGTTGGCCTTACACGCCTTCTGGGCAAGGTTCCATTTTTCGATAGAATCCTGCCTCTTCAGGTCCGCTATTCCCTGTCTATTTTTCTCATCGCGTTCGGACTTCTTGAATCTGTATACCTGTTGATCGCCAGCATCGATAGCATTGTGGCGGTTGCGCCGCAATATCAGGAATCGCTGCTCAGCACCATTCAGAAATTTGCTGTTTTTTTCCATATAGAAACCGAGCCAACCTGGACTACCCTCCGCCAGGATCTTCTGGCGCAAATCAGCATCCAGAGACTGATTGGGGTGATGCTCGCCTCCGTATCCTCCATCGTTGTCAGTGTGCTTGTCGTGCTCCTCTATGCAAGCTTTCTGCTGATCGAGCAGCGTTCGTTTTCCGCCAAGATCGCCAACCTGTCCAGCGACCCACGCGATGTCGCCCGGATTCAGCAAATCACCACGGATATCAACGCGCGCATCGGGTCGTATCTGGCGCTTAAAACCTTTGTCAGCATCTTGCTGGGGGCGATAAGCTGGGTCGTGATGGCGTTCGTCGGACTTGAATTCGCCGGGTTCTGGGCGGTGCTGATCGTACTGTTGAATTATGTGCCTTACATCGGCTCGTTTCTCGGCGTACTGTTCCCGGTGTTCATGGCGATTGTGCAGTTCGGAAATCTGAACGACGTTCTTGTCTTGTTGTTGCCGCTGACCATCGTCCAGTTTCTCATCGGCAATTTTCTCGACCCCTACATCATGGGCAATTCGCTCAATCTCAGCCCTTTCGCCATTCTGGTGAGCCTGACGATCTGGTCAGGATTGTGGGGCATTCCAGGCGCTTTTCTGGCGGTCCCGATCACGGCGATCATGGCCATCGTTTTTTCCGAGTTTGCTGGAACTCGACCAGTCGCCGTTCTGCTGTCGCAAAACGGCCGAATCTGATCCCGTCGTTCAGGCGCCGCTCGCGATCCACGGGCGCGCGCCGCGCTATTCGCGGGGTTCGCTGCAATCCGGATGGATTGCTTACAACCCCAGTTGCTCCCATAGCGCATCCACCCGCTGTTTGACCTCTGCACTCATCGCCAGCGGTCTTCCCCATTCACGCTGAGTCTCGCCCGGCCATTTAGTGGTCGCGTCCAGGCCCATCTTGGAACCCAGTCCCGACACCGGCGAAGCGAAATCCAGATAATCAATCGGCGTGTTCTCAATCATGACCGTATCCCGCGCTGGATCCATGCGCGTGGTCATCGCCCAAATCACATCTTTCCAGTCGCGGGCGTTCACGTCGTCATCCACGATGATCACGAACTTGGTATACATAAATTGCCGTAGAAACGACCAGACGCCGAGCATGATCCGCTTGGCGTGGCCGGGATACTGCTTGCGGATCGCCACCACCGCCAGTCGGTAGGAACAGCCTTCCGGCGGCAGATAAAAATCGACGATTTCGGGAAACTGCTTTTGCAGAATCGGCACGAACACTTCATTCAGCGCCACGCCCAGAATCGCCGGTTCATCGGGCGGGCGACCGGTATAGGTGCTGTGATAAATCGGCTGCTCGCGATGCGTGATGCGGTCGATGGTAAAGACTGGAAACCGGTCGACTTCGTTGTAATAACCGGTGTGATCGCCAAACGGTCCTTCCAGCGCAGTTTCACCGGGCTGAATATGCCCTTCCAGCACGAATTCCGCCGAAGCCGGGACTTGCAGTTCACTACCCAGGCAGTGCGCCACCTCAGTGCGGGAACCGCGCAACAGTCCGGCGAAGGCGTATTCCGACAAGGTGTCGGGCACGGGCGTCACTGCCGCCAGAATCGTCGCCGGATCCGCGCCCAGCGCCACCGCGACCGGAAACGGCTCACCGGGCCGGGCCTGCTGCCACTCGCGAAAATCCAGCGCCCCGCCGCGATGCGCCAGCCAGCGCATGATGACTTGATGACGGCCAATCACCTGCTGACGGTAGATGCCCAGATTCTGCCGGAGCTTGTTCGGCCCCCGGGTGATGACCAGCCCCCAGGTGATCAGCGGTCCGGCATCTTCCGGCCAGCAATGCTGCACCGGCAACCGCGCTAAATCCACGTCCGCCGCTTCGATCACCCGGTCCTGACACGGCGGCCGGCTGACCTTTTTCGGTGCCATGTCCAGCACCTTTTTGAAAACCGGCAGCTTCTCCCAAGCGTCACGAAATCCTTTGGGCGGCTCCGGTTCCTTGAGGAACGCCAGCAGTTTGCCAATCTCGCGCAACGCTGCGGCGTCGTCCGCGCCCATACCCAGCGCCACCCGCTTCGGCGTGCCGAACAGATTGGCGAGCACTGGAAGGTGATGACCGGTGGGATGCTCAAACAGAATCGCCGGCCCACCGGCGCGCAGCACCCGGTCACAGATTTCGGTCATTTCCAGCCTGGGATCGACGGCTACCGTCACCCGCCGCAATTCGCCCAACCGTTCCAGTTGGGCGATAAAGTCGCGCAGATCTTTGTATTGCATTCGTTGGCGCTCGCAAGGATTCAACGGATGATTTTACCGGCCATCCCGACTTCCGCCAGATAGTGCGGATACAGCGCATAGGCCGGCTTCAGGATCGGCAGCAGTTTCAAGGTCTTGGGCACATTGCCCCTGGCGACCACCTGACGGCGGGTCAGCGCCGACACCAGATTGACCCGGCCATGCCAGAATGCATGAGCAAAATCGCCACTCATGCTCATGGTGACTTCGGGCGTACCGGTGAATTCCGCGCCCCGGTAGATTTGCACTTCGTCGCCCCGGGCATCGATGGTCATGGTCGCTGCGGGAGGATCAAAGGCGAACTGGACGCACAGCCCGGACGCCTGCAACGGGCCGCCGATCTGTGGGTCGCTCTTTAGCCGCTCGAAGAAGCCGCCCAACACCCGATACAGGGTCTCGGCATCCTGGAAGACGTTGCGTATCTCATCCGCCGCCGCGCGCTTCCCAGCGGGCCGCAAATCCGCTGTCGAAACGGGCAGTGGCGTCACCGCTGTATCGTGCAGCGCACGGACGATGCGCGCCACCGCTTCCCGCTCCGGTTCGCGCGGGTTATACAGCATCGACCCATCGGTCATCGCCGTCTCGACCACCTGTTCCAGCTTCGCCAGGCCGTCTTTAATCCCGGCATCGCGCAAATTCAGCGGCATCCCGGTCAGGTGCGCCAGTTGCCGGTTCAGGGTGCGAACATAGGCGACGCCGGCCTTGGCCGCCTGGCGGCGGAAGCGGCGATCCAGCGCCCGCAGCGGTCGGGCCAGCGGCGTCGCGAAGCCCAGCCCGCCATAGCGCAGCAGGCTGTCCAGCGCCGCGCCCGGTCGGGGGAAAGCCACGCCCAGCGCTTCGGCGATGTCGGCGTAGCGCTCCAGCCGCGCGTCCCGGTTGTAGTCCATCACTTCCGGCAGCACCAGCGCGTTCGCCAGCCCGTGCGGGATATGATAGACCCCACCCAGGGCGTGAGAGATGCCATGCACCATGCCCACCATCGAATGTGAGAACGCGATGCCGGCCAGGCAACTCGCCGCCAGCATCGCGCCCCGGGCTTGCAAATCCTCCGGCTGGGCGCAGGCCCGCAGCAGGTGATCGCGAATCAGCCGAATGGCTTGCAGCGCCAGTCCATCGGCGGCGGGCGACCATTCCTTGTCCACGTAGGCTTCAATCGCATGGGTCAGCGCATCCATGCCGGTCATGGCGGTTAGCCTGGGCGGCAGGCTACGAGTCAGTTCGGGATCGAGAATCGCCAGATCCGGCAGAAACTGGGTCTCGGCAAACGGCAGTTTCACATCGTGGTCGGGATCGGCGATGACCGCTACCTTGGTCACTTCCGAACCGGTGCCGGCGGTGGTTGGGATCAGTAACAGCGGCAGCAGGGGCATCGGCCCGAGCAGATACGCGCCCATGTGGTCCTGCACCCGCCCGCCCTTGACCATCAGGAGGTTGGCGACCTTGGCGGTATCCAGCACGCTGCCGCCGCCCAGGCCGATGATGAGATCGCAGCCGTGTTCCCGCCCCAGCGCCGCGCAATCCTCGACGGTCCTGATCGTGGAATTGGGCGGCACCTGATCGAAGGTCGCGACGATCTCGATAGCGGTCTGGCGAAATCCGGCCTGGACCCGTTCCGCCAGTCCGGCCTGGACCAGGATCGCATCCGTGACCAGCAGCGCCCGCCGGGGACCGTAATGCGCCACCGCGTCGCTTAACTGGTTGATAATGCCGATGCCATAGATCACGCAGGTCGGCAGGGAAAATTCGAAATAGTCGGGCAACATGGGGAATCTCTCCAAAGACGCAGGCGTTTGAGCATAACGGTGCGCTCCGCCTCCGGCTTGCCCGAAAGGGTCGGTACTGCGCAACGGCCAGCGCCTCCGCTAAACTTCAGAAACCTCCTTGACTCGGGTGAACCGTCCCATGTCTGTTCGATACGCCGTTTTGCTGGTTCTGTTGCTGTTGACGAGCGCCCTGCCGGTTGATGCCGGCAATGGCTGGAGTGTGGTGGCCTATCCGCTGGCTGGGCCGCCGCAGGTCATTGGCTCCTACGCCGCCGGGTGCGTTGCCGGCGCGGCGGCGCTGCCACTGGTCGGCGACGGCTATCAGGTGATGCGCGCCAGCCGCAACCGCTATTACGGGCATCCGCTGTTGCTGGCGTTCGTGGAGCGGCTGGGTCAGCAAGCAGCGGCGCGCGGGGGCCGGCTGCTGATCGGTGATCTGGGTCAGCCGCGCGGAGGGCCGATGCCGAACGGGCATCGCAGCCACCAGAGCGGTCTGGATGTGGACGTGTGGTTTTTGCAGCAGCCGCGCGACCGATTGTTGTCACGGGCGGAAACGGAGCGGATCGAGATGCCGTCCATGGTGCGCCCCGCTGAGGGCAGTCTGAATCTGACGCGCTGGTCGCCGCGCTACCGGGATGCGTTGAAACTGGCGGCGCAAGCGCCAGAAGTGGATCGTATCTTTGTCAATGCGATTATCAAGCAGGCGCTGTGCGACAGCGAACTCGACCGGCGCTGGCTGAACAAGGTGCGGCCGTGGTGGGGCCACGACGCCCATTTCCACGTTCGGCTGGCCTGTCCGCCCGATTCTGACCAGTGCCGTCCGCAGAAACCGTTTCCGCCCGGCGATGGTTGCGACGCCGATTTGGCGAATTGGGTCCGGGACATCGTGCAGGCCACGCTCTCGCCCAAACCTCACAAGAAACCGGAACCGCCGTCGGCGGATCGGTTGCCGACGGCCTGTGATGCAGTGCTGAACAGTCCGATGGCATGGCGGCAATGAAAAATCCCGCTGACTTTCCTTCAGGCGGAGAATCAGCGGGATGCGGCGTTTACGGAAAACGCGAAGGTCGGTGCGCCGGCATCGGCCTTGGTTGTGGGTAAATGTTCAGTCCCCTCTCCCCTATTCATGGGGGAGAGGGTTAGGGTGAGGGGGTCAGCGGTTGAATCGACTGCCCTCTCCCCCAACCCCTCTCCCGCTGGCGGGAGAGGGGAGTGAGCGGTTACGGTTGTGGATGGCGTTATTCCCCGGTCTACGGAGCCGTGGCTTGCAACTTGTTCACCACGGTCACGGCACCACCCGAGAGAGTGGCGACATGCCAGTACGGACCTGAGCCGGTGGCGCTCTGGGCATTCACGAGGGCCTTGAGCGTCGGACCAAGGTATAGACGCGCCTGAACCAAAGGCTGGGTGACATTGAGCGTCGTCTTGTACCTGCCCCACTCATAGTAATCAGAGTTGATGTTGTCCAGCAGCGTATAAATCTTATACGTTTGGCCGGCTTGGGGCTTGATGACGAAGTTGTGCCCCGGTCGAAAGGACATATACACATTAGTATTACTATCCGACGCATACGCCGCATTATGCGTGAGCGCCATGAAGGGTGATCCCGTCAGGGAACCCCAGTTGCTAAGAGAAAGGGTCCCGAGCGAACTGGATTTCACGTAGGGTGAAAAGAACGTTCCCGCCGTCGTATCCCAGTTGTAGGGAGACCAAGCCGGTTTACTGGGATAAGTCCAACCCGCTTCCGCGCGGCCGACATGCCAGGACCGCCAATCAAGAAGTACGCTCCATTGACCGGCCGGACGATTCTGGTTCATGAAGACCGGTTTCGTATAGGGTACGATCTGGTTGGCCGTTGCGGTTGCGGCCGCGGCGGGGGCGCTGAAACCGGTTTTGGCGTAACTGACGACGTAAGTCTTTCCGCCAGTGAGTCCCTTGAGCCTGAAGAAGCCTTCACTGGGTAGTGTTCTAGACTTGGATGTGCTATATTTTTAACTTTGAATTCACTTGGGTATTTTTAATTCTTTTAAGGAGTTTCAATATGGTTTTAATTCCTGTCCTTTGCCCCGTTTGTGGTCATGATAAAATCTCAAAACGTGGAAAAACAGAGAACGGAAAACAACGCTATTTTTGTCAGTATCCAGAATGCTCTATCAGGACTTTTATTTTAGACTACGATTATAATGGCTATTTACCTGAAGTCAAAAAGAAGATCATTGATATGGCGATGAATGGCAGTGGGATTCGGGATACTGCGCGAGTTTTAGAAATCAGTCCGACCAC
>Ga0209573_1003892_pt1 | contig 15532 bp, 13 predicted proteins | sample TNRBio252014_DNA_FD_185870 | JGI IMG/M metagenome (GOLD analysis project Ga0209573, IMG submission 185870) | Wastewater treatment Type I Accumulibacter community from EBPR Bioreactor in Madison, WI, USA - TNR Reactor_6/25/2014_ DNA (SPAdes)... | ecosystem: Engineered > Bioreactor > EBPR >...
CAAATTGGTATGGGTCATTGCCTCTTTCGCCACAGTAAGTCTATGTTGCTCAATGTAGGACTTTAATGAGCAGCCCATTTCCAGCCTGAATTGTGTGGTGATATTGTGGTCACCGAGGCCACAAGCCATAAGCGCTTGGGTGCAGTTGAGTTCGGGATCAAAAAGATGTTGGTGAACATAGGTCAATAGTTTGTGGAGATTATATTTACAGTTCGGGGGGGGGATTATGGCTCAGATGATTTTGTAAAATCTGGTGCATGGCGTCTAAATCTGCATGGTGGTCGGCAGAAGTTCGGTGGATATGTCTTGTCTCTGTATTCATATAGATCGGTAATAAGTCGTTTATGAAATGGCTCTATAATGTGAAAAAGAAGAAACTAAACAAGTGAAAAACACCTTATCATGGCATTTGGATCAATTTATCCACAACTATTTATCGCTTATATCGTTTTATTATTACTAAAGTGTTTTATGGTTGTATTTGTAAATATAAAACAATGATGCATACTTAATATTGAAGATAGAATGAAGAGATGCGATTTGCCAAAGCCGTAAGGATTGGTCATTTTTTTCTTCTCAAGGGATTCCTCGTCATAAAACGCCTTTGCCTTTTGTGTGGCGGCATTGCGTTGTTCTTTTCGTCGTGCATAAAAGTCATCATGCCTATTGGGATCAGAATCGTTGAGGAGAGCAATCCGCCTGTCATCGTAGCAGAGAGGCCGAGCCAAAAGTCATTGGTTTCTGGGGCTACCAAAACCGGCATCATCCCAACGACGGCGACCAAAGTAGTCGCCCACATGGGACGTAGTCTTTTTCTAATCGCCAACAGCATTATTTTTTTCGTTGACGGGCTGGATGGTTTCGGTACAATGTTGTATAGGTTGCCATGAGCAGGATACCATTATTAACCGCAACACCCATGAGTAACTTATTGAATTTGCATTGCTGGTTTTGTGTACCCATCATAAATAAAATCTATCATGCTGTAAGATAGTGCTTCGTCCGGATTTTGCTTTGATTGAATATGATAGCCATATATAAAATTAAAGTGTCTGTCTAAAATCATTAAATATGGTAAATTGAAATCAACTTTTTTGTCTGTTTGAATATCTACCAATTCATAGAACATATCCTTTGATCGAGGAAAACGTGCTAAAAAGGTTGTTTTATCTTCATCTATGGAAATACCTGTAGAAATCAACTTAAAATCAATGTTGTTGCTAAATAATGACTTTTTGGTAATATAGTTAACCATATTATCAAATCTATTTGAACATCCTTCTTTTTTAAAAATAATATAAATTTGTGGAGAAAGAGAGCCGTGTCCTTTTACCTCGTCAGTACCCCATTTCTTTAAATCAATTTTCAACACTTTGAATGGTTGAGGTTTAATGAAATTTTGTTCTGTTTTTGTACTATGGAATTTGTTCATGTGATCTTCGCTCTTCAGGTATGCAAAAATCAAAAAAATATTTGAAAATATTAAAATTAAAAGAAATATTCTAATTGGTGTGATAGATTTAAAAGTAATCATTGCAATTTGAACCTCCGAAGTTTAGGATTGTCATTAGAATTGGATTGTAATGATGAAAAATCAAAACTGTATAAAAAATTATCGTCACTGTAAATAAAAATAGGTATCGTTAAGTACTCAGTATTTTCATGAATTATTTTGTCGAAGAATGATTCTGAAATGTTCTTCCATTCCTTTTGTAATAAATCATAGACAAAAAATGAAAAATGTGCATAACTTTTTTTATCCGTTTTGTTAAACATTTGCATGATGTATCGGTTTTGTAAAATAAATACTTGTTGCAGTTTAGGATTGAGGTTAACGTATTGCCACCGCTCTTCGGGGTCTTTCTGAAGAAAATTCTTGGGTAGTGGTGGCATGGTATGGATAACGCGGAGGTTATTATCTTGAACAGGGCTTGTTTTACCAGATGTTGCATCTATGGTAAATATCTCTTCAGAAATCGAACGTAAAAGAAGCAACTCGCGTTCACCTATTTTCGTAAAATATGAGGACAATAATCCTTTAACCTTGTACGGAAAATATGGATCGTCAATACCACCCTTGTTGGCTTTTCCAATAAAGTGTTTAGTAATTTTATTTAAATTTTCATGAAGAGAATAGTAGTCTGCACCATTTAAATCATTTGGAGTGTTAATATATATTTTCCCATTAAAATAAACAACATCATCGCTGTGCATCAAATTGACATTACTGGCTTGATTGATAACATTTCCACTGTGATCGTAGCGAATTACTTTTCCACTCATTCCATCTAATACATACACAAATTGCTTGTTTACTTCTAAGCCAGTTGCTTGTACATATTCTCCTTGGGCTGCACCTTGATTGCCAAATGGACGCAAAAATTTTCCTGACACCAAGCTAAAACATAGTACAGGTTGGCCAAGCCCGTACACAAAGAGTAAATCCTGATATACTTTTACCTTAGCGTTTGGAGCCAAAACCAAACTCTTTTCTGTGGCCTCTAAAGCAATAATGTCATGAAGTTTTACATATTTATCTAAAGAAATATTGTTGGATTTAGGAATTGTTCTTTGTTGAGATACCGAACCAATATTTGACTCACCTCCATTCTTACATGAGGCAAAAATAAGTATCGCAAAAATATAGAAATAGAATTTCATGAATTAATTAGCAAAGCATATGGTTATAAATGATGTGCTATTTAGAGGCTACATATTAAATTCGGGAATATATATTTTCTTAAATAGCACATCTTTTATCGTAATTTAATGAAAACAAGTTACATCATTGCACCATGGATTTGGAGAATGATGCCAATTGCCTGGTGCGCAACCTTCATTTTTGATGCCCGAACTTGCAGAGTAAGACTCGCAAACATGCGTATTTATCGTCCTTGGTCGGGGAACCAAGTTTTGACGTGAAGAAGTGCCTGAGCCGCTGCCAAGACCATAGGAGCCTTGGCCACTATAGGAATTGGGTCCCACTGAAATATAGCATGTGTATGACCACGCTGTCCCATTCCTAAAATGATGTATAGCACCGCCTGTGCCTCCGCCACCTTTTTGACATTCTGCCTCCCCTCCACCTGCATCCTCTAAGTAACATTTTGCCCATACCACTTGCAATCCAATGTTGAATATCAACAATGCAGTAAGTAAGTAAAATGATATTTTTTTGACCACTCTCATAGTGCGACTCCAAAAATTTGGTGTTATATAAATAATTTATTGAGACCTTAGTTGGTCTTGTGACAAAGATACAAATGATATAGTTGGATTATATACCGTTTTTTTCTTTTATTTTTTCTGCGCTTGGACTTTTCTGCACATTATCTCTATACCCAGAAGGTTTTATTTTATAAACACGATAAAATGCATTTGTCAACGTAGATACATTGCTGTAACCTACTGCGTCAGCTATGAGGTATAGAGGCAAATTGGTATGGGTCATTGCCTCTTTCGCCACAGTAAGTCTATGTTGCTCAATGTAGGACTTTAATGAGCAGCCCATTTCCAGCCTGAATTGTGTGGTGATATTGTGGTCACCGAGGCCACAAGCCATAAGCGCTTGGGTGCAGTTGAGTTCGGGATCAAAAAGATGTTGGTGAACATAGGTCAATAGTTTGTGGAGATTATATTTACAGTTCGGGGGGGGGATTATGGCTCAGATGATTTTGTAAAATCTGGTGCATGGCGTCTAAATCTGCATGGTGGTCGGCAGAAGTTCGGTGGATATGTCTTGTCTCTGTATTCATATAGATCGGTAATAAGTCGTTTATGAAATGGCTCTATAATGTGAAAAAGAAGAAACTAAACAAGTGAAAAATACCTTATTATGTCATTTGGATCAATTTATCCACAACTATTTATCGCTTATATCGTTTTATTATTACTAAAGTGTTTTATGGTTGTATTTGTAAATATAAAACAATGATGCATACTTATTATTGAAGATAAAATGAAGAGATGCGGTTTGCCAAAGCCGTAAGGATTGGTCATTTTTTTCTTCTCAAGGGATTCCTCGTCATAAAACGCCTTTGCCTTTTGTGTGGTGGCATTGCGTTGTTCTTTTCGTCGTGCATAAAAGTCATCATGCCTATTGGGATGAGAATCGTTGAGGAGAGCAATCCGCCTGTCATCGTAGCAGAGAGGCCGAGCCAAAAGTCATTGGTTTCGGGGGCTACCAAAACCGGCATCATCCCAACGACGGCGACCAAAGTAGTCGCCCACATGGGACGTAGTCTTTTTCTAATCGCCAACAGCATTATTTTTTTTCGTTGACGGGCTGGATGGTTTCGGTACAATGTTGTATAGGTTGCCATGAGCAGGATACCATTATTAACCGCAACACCCATGAGTAGAACAGCACCGATAAACGCCCCTTCGGCAAAGTTTGCTCCTGTAAGAATAAAGGCCACTGCGACACCCATGAATGCAGCGGGAACAGAAACCAAAACCAAAAACGGTGTAATCCATGATTCAAAAACAAAAACCATCACCAAATAAACCAAAAAAATCGTGGCAAAAATGGCCCAACCAAAAGACTTGGTCACCTCTTCCGTAAAGAAATTATTTTTGCTCATTTCAATGCGATAGCCCGCAGGAATAGGCATTGCTGAGATTTCCTCTTCCAGAAAAGTGTATGCAAGATCGTAAGGCCCACGGAAGTCAACAGCAATGGTACGTTTGTATTGCTGGTTTTCACGGATGATGTCAGAAGGAGCGGTTTCGAAGGTATAAGCTACCGTTTTGCCTAAAGAAATCGCTTTTTGAGAAGAAATTGGAAGCGGGATTTCAGACAAGCGAGCGATGTCGGTTTCCGGAAGTTTGCCCATTACCAAACGAATAGGCAGGCGATCTTCCCCGTTCAGGTCTGCAAATGCAATGGGGTAACGGGCATTAAAAATAGGAGATAGGGCCGCAGAAAGGGCCTGTGCGGTTGTCTGGGATTGTATTTGTGCGTCTGGACGCCAGCGATATTGTATAAATTGTCGTTTATCGCTTTGGTCAAACGACCCCACATCAATGTCCACCTCGGCAACACGCACGTTTCGTTTTAATTGTACTGCGAAGCGATTGGATAAGGCTTCCAAATCCTCAAGATTAGGCCCAAAGACATCCAATCTTAGCCCTTGCATATTTTGGCTAAAGTGGGTATAGTACCCCTCTGGAAGTAATCCGCTAACCCCAACCCCAATCCCGCCCAGTAAGACAGCACGTTGTATAAGGTCTTGGCGAACAGCGAACGGCTCGGCGGTGATAAACGACGCATCATGGAATTTGACCGTTAATTGGGCGTTGCCCTCCATGACATTCACGATGGTCTGTTTCACGGCCTTGCTTGCAAGTGCGATCTGTTCAAATTGGTGGATCAATGAATCTGAACGGCTAATGGGGTTTCCCGGCGGAAATTCTAAAGAAACACGAACTTCAGGACTTTCTTTGTACTTCCATGATGCTCCAAATTGGGTGTCTTGAAAAAAAACACGGGTCAGCCCCCCAATAAAAGGTTCTATATCGTATCGTAGATCCGCGATCGTTTCTGAGCCAATAGTTTCATTATACAGAACCCGAAGTCGGGTGTCTGGCGCATCCGGCAAGGCATTCGTTGCAATTTTAAGAGTGTCTGGTAAGATCCACATAGGAACACCTATTATGAATACCAAAACAAATAGAGTAAATCTTGGGAATTTTCCCGAAAACGTGTAAGGGAATAGCGTAATTTTACGGATCATTGGACTCTTTTGAGTCGAAGAATGGCGGGTAACATCTTCGGTCAAAAAACGCCCAAGCACGGGCACAATAAGGGTTGCTGAAATCAAAGAGGCAAGAAGGGTAAGCGCAATGAGGATTCCCATTGGTAAGAAGAGTTTCTGCAATGTATCACTTAGATAAACCAAGGGTAGCAAAACAACGCAGGTGGTCAGGGTTCCACCCAATAGGGGCATCCAAACCACCGAGAGTACCGCTTTTACGGACACTTCTAAAGGCTCTTTGGGCTTTCGTAAGCGCGCCCATTCTACCACTACCACCACCGCATTATCAGCCAACATACCAAAAACCAAGACTAATCCACCTAAAGTAACCAGATTTAGTGTAATTCCAAGAGGGTAAAGCAATAAAAAAGAGATTGAAAATGCCCATAACACACTGAACAGTACAACGCTAGCCATACGGATGCTTTTCAGGAGAAACAGCAAGACGAGCACCACCAAAAGTAAACCCATCCCCCCTTGCCAAGCCAAATTGCGCAATTCTTCGCGCACACTTTCGCTTTTGTCGTCGGCGACCAAAACCCGAACTTTAGCGGGGAAGTCTTTTTTCTGGGTTTGAAGGGACTGGCGCACCAGATCGGCGGTTTGAATCAGGTGCGAGCCATGTGTTCTATCCAACTGCAAGGTGACGACATTTTGCCCGTCAATACGACTAATACTCTCTACGGGGGCATCTTGCATATCAAGGGTTGCCAATTCGGATATAAGAATAGGTTTATGGGGTGTTCTGGAAGAGGCATCGGGCAAAATAGGAAGGTTTGCCAAATTTTGAACCCATTGCTCGGCAGGACGCATCAATAAGATAGCATGATCCTTCATTCGTAAACGGCCATAAACCTCATCATTTAAACTTTCATGAATCGCTTGCTTTATACTGTTGGCCGAAATTTTATACATGGCCAACTTCGCAGGTTCTAAGGTGATGCAAAGCTCACGTAAGGTTCCGCCTGAAACCTGAACTTTTCCAATACCCGGAATTATCCTTATTTTGGGTGCAATTTTGTCCTCCGCAAGTTGCCTGAGGGCATCTGGGGAAAGGTCACCTACCACTTGCAGGGTCATAAACCCTTGTTGATCACGCAATTCTTCAGGAATTTCCTTGGTCAGGTAGGGATAAACGTGCTCTGGTAGGGTAGAGCGTATCATGGCAATGCGCTCATTTACCATGGCGGCAAAAATGGCCGGATCGGTATCCTCCGAAGTGGTAAGGGTAATAAACGACCTCCCTTCCTGAGAGAGGCTTTTTACCGATGTCGTTCCGGCGATGTCTTGGACGGCGCGCTCCAAAGGGGCCGTCACATATCGCTCAATCGCTCTTGGTGTCGCACCCGGCCACGATGCATTTATATGTAATTCAGGTAGCTCTATTTGAGGGAGCCACTCGATGGGTACGCGGGTAACAGACCATGCCCCCCATAGGATAATGGCAAACGACCAAGACAGAACAGCGGTCGGACGGTTATACCAATGGTGCAAAAATGTTTGCATGTTCAATACGTTTTACCTTGGTGTAAAGAGGGCTTTTTGAAAATGTATTCCTCGTATATTTACTCAAAATGGTTTATAGTGGTAGTGATAAAATAAAGATTAAGTTGTTTATTTATTATAAATACATTCGTCTGTCAAAATCAAGGGAAATTGCCCTCTTCACTAGTGCTAAACCTGTGTTTCATTTTCTTGCATCAGACTTTCATACAAAACCGGAACTACAAAAAGGGTAAGTACGGTAGCGATTGTCAAGCCGCCGGCAATAGAAATCGCAAGGGGCATACGCAATTCTACGCCTTGTCCGAAGTCGAAGGCAGATGGCAACATCCCTAAAACTGCTGTAATGGTATTGATCACAATGGGTCGTGCGCGGTACCGTCCGGCGAGTAAAATGGCCGTTCGGATATTGTGCCCTTGTTGGCGGGCATGATTGATAAAGTCAATTTTGAGAATGGCGTCATTATCAACAATACCTACTAAAACAATACATCCCGTAAGACTCATAAGATTGATGGTCATGCCTGTGATCCAGAGCGTAAACACAACGCCTCCAATAGCCAAAGGCACAACGGCCATAATAATCAAGGGTTGTTTAAGGTTCTCGAACTCGGCAACCAAGATGAGGTAAACCAACAAAAAAGAAAACAAAAGTGACCAAATAAGTGCTTGTAGGCTTGAAAGAAAGGCTTCATTGCCACCATGTACATCCGCTTTTATTTGTTGAGGAATGTTTTGATTAATGATGCCTTGCATGGCTTCCGTTGCACTGCCAAGATCCGCATTTGGCGCAACGTCAGCGAGAATCCTAACCACATTGGCTTGGTCATACCGAAAAAGAGCCGCTGGAAGCTCGACAAACTTGGCCTGCACAAAAGTGCCGATGGGCAAGAGGCTTCCCGTAGCGGAAGGTATTTTTTTGTCCAAAAGTTTTTCGATCCCATCAATATCGGTTGTTTTCAAGACAATCGGGATAGATTCATTGACGCTACGCAATTCGGTCGTTTTACGTCCACGAGCAGCGGATTCTATGTAATTGCTTAGGCTTGATCCGGCAATACCAAACCGATGTAGGGCATCACGGTTAAAGGTCAAGGAGTAGGCTGGGATATTAACAGCACTGGCTTTTCGGATATTTCGGAGCGTGGGTTCTTTGCTTAGGCTTTGGATCAGCTTTGGAACCACGTTCTCGGCATCGGATCGTTTATCTGCACTAAGGTCTAGATATAAATCTGCGTCGGTTGTTGTAAGAATTTCATCCAATTCACTTGGCTCTGCCTCAATTTCCCATTGCATATCCGAAGGCATTTTAAGGGCATATAGATATTGCAGAACGTCAGGTGTGTTTTTATCGGGGGATAGGATGAGCGTCAAGTCTGCTTGGTAGGGCGGGCGAGGATCGGCGTCTAAACGAGTTTCATCCCGCTCTCCAAGGTCGGACAAGGTATGTTCCACCGATTTTGAGCCATTGATCAAGGCTTCCACGGTTTTTGTTCGTTCTTCTAAGAGGGGCAGGTCTGCATCTGCGGGTAAGGTAACCCGTGCCCGAATCCTTCCTTGATCTGTTTTAGGCACAATTTCCCTACCGAGCATCAGGGACATAGCGCCTGCAATGAGTAAAAAAATCCCACATCCAATTAAGACCTGTTTTTTATGACTTAAAGCATGTATAAGCAACTTTTCATAAGCATTCATAAATATGCCTAATTGTTGGTCAATCTTATTTGGTGTCGAAATTTGCAGTGTTTTTTGGGATCGTGTCTTTCTGCCCATGAGCAATGGAACCACAAAAAGGGCGACCAATAGGGAGGCACTTAGGGAGCATATCACGGCCAAAGATTGGTCGCGGAACAGCCGTCCCGCCAAGCCTTCAGCAAAGGTGATGGGGATGAAGACGACTAAATTGGTGAGGGTAGAAGAGAAAATAGAGGGTGCGACCTCGGCGGTTCCTTGCAGTGCAGCCTCTTGCCATGTTTGCCCTTCCTCGTGCAAGCGCATGATGTTCTCGATAACAACAATGGCATTGTCTAAAATCATCCCGACACCAAGCGCCAAGCCGCCAAGAGAAATCAGGTTGAGCGTTACATCAAAGACGTCAAATAGCAAAAACGTGAGCAATAAAGAAAGCGGAATCGTAATGCCCACAGCTAATAAAATCCTACGTTTACGTAGAAAGAGCAGTAATACCAATGTTGCACATAGGCCGCCATATAATAGGGCCTGCGTGACACCTCCGATGGCGTTTTCAATGAAGGCACGATCATCAGTCACCACTTCTAAGCGAACTCGGGGCAGTTCTTTTGCAAGCTCTTGCAACGTCTGGTCCACTTCTTCGACAGCGGTAACGGTATTGGCATCGGGTGTTCTTTCAACCAAGAGCAGCAGCGTTTCTTTGCCATCGAGGCGAACCATACCGCGTCGTTCTGCAATGCTTTCACGGACGGTAGCCACATCTGAGAGTCGAATTGGCGTTTTTCCCAGATTTGGAATGAGGGTTTGGCCAATTTCCGTCAGATTTTTGAACTCACCACTTATTTCTACCGCATACTGAAAGGGGCCACGACGGATAAAACCACCGGGGAGTGCAACATTTGCCGCGGTTAAGCCTTGCTCCAATTGCTCAATACCCAAGTTATAGGCCGCCATTTTATCCGGCTCCACCACCACATCAATCCGCCGATCAAAACCTCCTGTTACCCGGACCCGCGAGATGGACTCTAATTGCTCTATCCGACGTGCAATAACTTCTTTACCAATCTGCTTAAGTCCCAATAAGTTGCCTTCTTGTACACCCTTTTCAGAAAGGGCGATATACATAATGGGGCGATCACTGGGGTCTATCCTCAGGACAATTGGGCGATTGGCCTCTCGTGGAATGGTTTCGCCTAAGCGGTCTAATTGTTCCCGTACTTCAAGCGCCGCCAAGTCCAATTTGGTGTTCCAGCCAAAATCAAGACGGGTAATACTTCCACCCAATTGTGAGCGAGATGTGATGCGTTTTAGGCCCGTAGTACCTGCCACCGCTTGTTCGATCGGCTCGGTAATGCTACGCTCCACCCGTTCGGGAGCAACATCTGGATATGCCGTCCAAATCATCAAAGCTGGATAATTTAGATTGGGCAATAAAGCAACGGGCAAACGCCACCAAGACACCGTAGAAATAAGGATAAGTAACACAAAAAATGCACTTATCGCAATGGGGCGGCGAAAACTCCAAGCAATCAGGCTTCGCAAGGTGATACAAGATTGATATAAAAGTGAGATTTCTGTTTTAAATATACAATTACAATATAAGACTTAATTCATTCTTTTCATAACAAAGTGCGGTTTTCTTTGAGAGAAAGAACGATCACTGATGTGGGGGGAATCGGTGATCGTTCTCAAATGCGATCTTGTGCCCACTCATGCATGTGCCTGATATTCACCTTTCCAGCTGTTAGATATTTTTAAATGCGTAAGCCGTAACGCTCATTTTATTTTCCCCTTTAGATAGTTTGGCCGTGTAAATGGTGTTATTTTGCGCACCCAAAAACAATTCTAACTTGTTAAAGGCTTGATTATAAACAACTTCACCAGTGTTAATATTCATCACCTCCATTAAACTTTCAAAACCTTTTGTGTTTTTAGGAAGACTGCTGTATGCGACCAAAAAGGATTCATTGAGTGGGGCAATTTTCCAAAGTTTACTCCACTTGCTTTGAAATTCTTCTTCCTCTTCTTTTGAAAGTGTTTTTTCTGGGCGCTTATCTTTTATCGTTTTAAAATTGGCTTCATCAAGCTTAATTTCATTTTTTAAATCCCCAGAAGGTATGTTATATTTAGATAATTTATAATTATAAACTTGGTACGCAAATAATTCGTCTGATGCTTTAGATAAATAGAATTTTGCACCAACATATGAGAAATCCTTGTTTTTAACAATATTAGAGGATAGTCTGAAATAGGATTTTTCATGTTCTATCTCGGGATAAAGTCTGTAGTGATGGATTAGGGAGGGAAGGCGCTCAAAAGGATCCGCAGAAGAATTGCCACCAACAATTAATAAAGAGTCACGTAGTAATTCTATGCTTGAATTGTAGGCGTTTAGGCCGGGGATGGTAAATTTCTTTATGAATTTGCCCTTCTTGTCATATATATTAAATTTGAAAAAACATCTTAAAACAATTATATTTTCACCAATTGCCATTTCAACAGGCATAAAAAATTCTCCAGGCCATCCCCCATTTTCCCAAATTCAAATAAGAGTTTGCCTTGTATATCAAGTGCTTTTATTTTTCCCAATTGTGCGTCTAAAATCCATAAAGTGTCGTTTCTTACTTTGAAGTTATTGGGGTAAGCAATCTGATCAACTTGAAATTCATGCTGTTTAGTAAGCTGATAACTTGTGTTTCTTTTTTCAACATAGGGTTCATTATTTTGTCCGCATCCTTGTAGGAGCAAAATAAAAGTGGCTATGCTTACGATGGTTTTTATAATTGAGAAGTTCATATGTTTGTTTATTTATGGATTAATTGAGGGATGTTGATTCCAAATTGAGTTCACGCAGGATTTGATCCATATTCCCCTTTTGATTAATCGGATGCCAAATCCCTTTTATTTTCCCGTTTCTTATTGAGCCAGCCTTTAACTTGTAAGCCTTTAACATGTGTATTGAGTTAATCAAATCGAAGCCTGCCGGCGGCCTTCTTTTGTACGGCCAAAAGAAGCAAAAGCCAGTCCCGGCCTGAAGAAAAATCTCTTCGCCTACGCTGCGGATGCCCGATGGGACGAATTGAAACCCTGCGCTCTTCCTCCCCGGCAAGGCAATTCGCCCTCATTCATCGGGATCGGTGGCTGAGCCAAGTCGAAGCCATCCTTGCTCCGGCGGATTTTTCTAAGAGCCGCCCTGCCAAGCGAGCATCATGGAAGAACTCACGGGATTGCGTAAATGCTGGTTTTCAAAAGGTTTGTTCTACTTTTGAATAAACGACCCAGCCCCATAGGGGCGACATCTTAATAGAAACCCGGTTCCGAATGCACGGCAAAGCCCCGTAGGGGCGGCATCTATATATGACGAGGAATAGCTGGTTTAACGTAGCCAAAGCCCGGTGGCTGAACTATTAGGCGGATTTTTCTAACAACCACCCTTCCATTCTTGAACAACACAGCATACTATAAGATAGAGGCGATCTCAATATTACTCAAGCTTAACAACCCGTATAGCAGGTAATGATTTTGTTCGATCATAAACATAATATAGGTCATTTTTGTCTTTTGCTTTAGGTATGAGAATTGGATTTTTAATTTTTGTGCCATTCTTTAGCTCAAGCTCATCAATTTTCCCATAACCAATGGATTTATTTGTTTTTAGGCTGAATATTTCGGTTTCTATAAATAATGGCTCTTCAGCATTTTTATTGGTTGTGAAAAAATGGATCAGCTCTTTGCCTTTCTTTTGAATAAATGCGCTGATACTGGATTGCTCAATTTGTACCTTAATATCTCCTGCGCTGTAATTGTATTTTTGACCTTCCGCTACTTTTGTATAGGGAAAGTCTAATGATGAATATCCTTCAATAGTCTTAGTTTCACATTTATTATTTATCATTTTAATTAGATATATCTGACCAAAATATATTTGTGGTACATATGCAAGGAATCCATCTTCACCAGAAAGTTCTCCCGGAAAAGTAGGAATAAAATCAGAAAATATTTCATCTTCACTGTGCTTTATTTCCGAAAACTTAAGGCAAGTAAGTTGTTTACTTAGGCTATCCGGATTAACGGTAAAAATAAAGTCATTTTTTGATTTTTCTTCATCAAAATTTAGCGCAAAAAAAGTATTGTTGACATGAGCAAACCTTTTATAAACGGAATAAGTTGAATTAATTACTCTTGTGGCTAATAACTGTCCTTGTAAGTTTAGAATAGAATGTTTTAGGCCATGCGTATCTGAAATGTAAATTTTATCATTAAAAATGTCCATACCCTTAATTGACATGAATTGCCCTGGTGCATTACCGCGACCACCTATGCTTCTTATGAAACTTCCATTAGGATTAAAAATTTTTATTTTCAAGTGTTATTGCATCCGCGATATAGATATTCCCTGCTTCATCTAACTTAATAAATTGCGGCACTCCGACGATGCTTTTTAAATCAGATTCATTTCCAATTTGGAATACTTCTATTGCTTTTAAATTTTTGGAAGGAGGTTTTTGCTTATTTGTACCCTTGCATCCAGTAAGGATAAAAATTGAAACCAAAATTAAACATAGTTTAAAAAAACTGAAAAATGAATTTTGCATAGCGATATGGGTTAAATGTTATTATAATCAAGAATCAAATATCTGAATCAGATTTTGCAAAGAAGGCTTTGAAAATTTTGTCATTTACAATGATAAGTGCCTGTCTGTTGGGTGCAGCCATAGTCATGCTGCCAGTAGCCTTCTTTAAGTTCGTCATTCGTTTTTTAATTGATACACATTTAGCCCCCATGTTGTTTTAGCACCACATTGCTTACATGCTGCAAGGTCTTCTTTAGAAGGGTTAAAAGTCGTATAAAAAAAGTCGTTTTGGTCTTTGCCTTCAAGCCACGCACGGTTATCAGATAATACATACCTTAAAATATTGTTTTTTTGGTCATAAATATTAATCCCAATGCGTTTTTTTGAAAGATTAAAGCGATGAAAATTAAGTGAAACAGAACCGAAGTTTGTTTTGAATAAGTTTAAGACAACTGAATATTTTCCACTTTCTTTGATCAATTCCTTTGTGTTTCTTGTGTCTATATCTTCTTTGGGCGCTTTGAAATTAGGTGATTCAAACTTAACAGTTTTTAATTTTTTGCCATATTGGTCATAAACGTAAAATCCATCAAAATATTTTTGTACAATCAAAAGATATTCCCCATCGGTATCTATAGGTGTCGAAATAGAAAAGCCATTCCGAATGGGAAAAGGATCATCTATTTTGAAACGAGATGTTTTTGTTCCAAGGGAATCACTTTTATGTACATATGTTTCGGTGGGGGTTTGTTCTTTAAAATAAAAGTTTCCAGTAGCATCAAATGCCAATTTATTATTCGGCCCAGCCGATAAGGTCTTTCCTTTAACGATACACTCTCCAGTATGTGAGAACCAATAAATTTGACCAATTTTTGTTAAAACCAAGATATTGCCGCTTTTATTAAAGTTCGCAGCAAATGGACTCCAGTCGTGCCCCGGATGACACGTATCTGGCGATATATTTTTAATTAATTTGCCTTCTTTAGTTACAAGAATAACTTGTTTAGATACAAAATCCAATAATAAAATATTTCCATTCTTATCAAAAAGGAGGGAAGAAATACCGGTAAGTTTAATCTCTTCATCTAAATAGATTTTTCTTTGTAGTTGAAAGGCATCCTCAAATGAAACCATCTTGCTGGGTATTTGTGCATCGTTGGTGCAGGAAGCCAAGAAAAAAAGTCCCGAGATAAAGCATAAGCGCGATAGGTATTTGCGTGTCTGCATTGCCACTTTGAAAAGATTAAGGTGTGAAAAAATGGAAATATGTACAAGGCAAAAATACATCATAAAGATATTTATGCGAATGCCTTAAGAGAAATCCTTGAGCAATAACGCATAAATATCTTTATTTTCTAAAGCGCTTGGTCTAATTGAGTAGGCAAGAGTCATGGGCACAAGAATCTCCACAATCGGCAGTACCACACACAAGAAGTATGCCCGGAGGTTGAGGACACTGATAATGTTCAATTTCATGCATACAACGATTGGGTGCACTGGCTGCTTCGGCCTGTTGGGGCGAGAATGGTACAACACTTCCAGCCATTAAGAAGAGGCCATAAAATAGCTTTTTCATAGCGTTACTGTAGTTTAATGTTTAAAGACTTGTAAAGTACAATGCGTTATGGCCATTACACTAAGTACACTTATGAATATAGCACCATAAAATCAGATTGCATTCATTTTATTCCTCATTTTTTTCAGAGTTGTTGTTTTTTCTCTTTCTCTGAATTCCTGTGGTGTTTGTCCAACGTGTTTTTTGAAGTTCATGCAGAAGGCATTCACGGCATTATAGCCCAATAAGCTGAGCGCAATGTCGGACACCGTACATTCGGTTTCTTGTAATAGGCGTTTGGCCAGTTCTATACGGTGATACGTTTTATACTGACGGTCATGAGGTTTTGTGATTTTCAATTTTGTGCAAAGGTTTGGAAATTGAGTGTCAAGAGGGATTGTAGCTCCTTTTTGTATGTTTCATCGGTATTGATTTTGGCAACCGTATCTCGA
>Ga0209573_1003894_pt1 | contig 15526 bp, 14 predicted proteins | sample TNRBio252014_DNA_FD_185870 | JGI IMG/M metagenome (GOLD analysis project Ga0209573, IMG submission 185870) | Wastewater treatment Type I Accumulibacter community from EBPR Bioreactor in Madison, WI, USA - TNR Reactor_6/25/2014_ DNA (SPAdes)... | ecosystem: Engineered > Bioreactor > EBPR >...
AATGTGAAATTCCATTACAACTGAAATCACCAATTGAAACAGGTGATCTAATTTTTATCATTGTTTTAACAGATCGGGTATCGGAATGGTGATATTCTGCGCAACCACCATCATGAGTTCAATCATCAGATCTTTAATTGGCGAAAATCAGTTTTTTAGCAGATTGTAATTACAACTCAGTTTAAGATCAGGGTACAGCTCAGTGGATAATATCATTTGTAGTGTCAGGGTTGTGTCGTTGGTCAAGGTTCCTCTTGAAGCGAAAAAAGTATATTTTACCGAATCGATTCCCTGCTTGATTTTCAATTCCTGATCATCGATATAAATGGTATCCTGCAAAATATGTGCTTTTAGCCTGAATCCGCTGAGAGAGGAAGAATTTTCCATATCAATGATGACATCGAATGGTGGTTTTTGCGGTTCAGGTACGATGCTCAGTGCTGTCAATTGGTTCTCGACTCCGCAATTGATCATTCCGGTGTAATCGCTGATGAATTTGTCGTATTCCTTTTCTTCGCAGTTTTCGCCATAGTAGCCGTTAGGACAAGTTTCTTCGCAGGATGTCCAACATAATCCCATCAATAAAAGGGGGAAAAGCCTGAATAAATGAAAGGTCTTCATAGGTTTGGATTGAATTCCCGGTAAGAAAAGAAATGCTTGATCTCAGAATTTGCTGATAATGATTTACTACTTTTAATACTTCAAAAAATCAGCAATTGAATCGAAAAGTCATGTGTACTCTGATCGTCATTCAGCTAAATACACAAAATATTTGGCAGTCCAAAACTTTTCCGGAATGGTTAAAAATATAAAGTTAAGTCAAATTTTTGAAAGTGCAAAAATGAGACAGATAATTAGAATATCGACGTTTATATTCCCTGATTTTCCTGATATTCTTATACATAATAATGATTATCAGGGTATCTGTGTATGAATTTGATTTTGGCATGAACTGATGTATTGTTGCATAAAGGTGGTGTCGCCAAATGTTAAGGCGGTAAAAAAAATGTTGAAGGATTGGATTAAAGGATTAAAAATTCATTATTTTGCATTTTATATCAGGTCTGTGATCGTTGTATTGCAGCATGTACACTAAACTTGATACCTATGGAAAAAAATTCTTTATTCTCCAGACCGGAGGAATCCATTGCTGAAGCATTGCAGGACAGCACTGAGCAGTTGTCTGAGCTCATTGTGTACAATGATGATTTTAACACTTTTGATTGGGTTATCCAATGTTTTATAGAGATCTGCAACCACACATTTGAGCAGTCTGAACAATTGTCCTTACTGATCCATTATAAAGGAAAAGCAGTGGTAAAAACGGACGTGCTGGAGGTTTTACAGCCTATGAAAGATGCCCTTGTAGACAGAGGACTGTCAGCTGTAATTGAGAGCTTTCAGGCAAAATAGGTTTGCTACGCTTCCGGTAAGTAACATATCCATGATATTCACCCGATTTTATTTTGTCATTGTTTTGGTGATGTTATTTTATTCGTCATGTACAGTGGTGAAAAATTATAACTTAGAGGATTTTGGGGTTCAAATACTGAATAATTATTTTGAAATATTCGACAAGCCAATAGTCTACGCCAAATCACTGACCGACTTAATTTTTTCGGGCAATAAGGTGGTTTTGTCTGAAACGTATAAGCCTTTTCATTGGAATCAAAAAAGTTTTCTATTGGAGAAAGTGGGAAATTTTTCGTTTGAAAACAACGATTTTGGCGGTTCATTCAGTCAGGAAAAAGATGTTTTGTGGATGAAAACCGTTGATTAAGACGTTTCAAAGCTAAGAAAACCAATCACGTAAACTTAAAACATCAGTCTGAATTTAAGCAAGATAAAAAAAAGAGTTGTAAGAAAATCTTTACAACTCTTGTTTACCAGTCGGGATGACTGGACTTGAACCAGCGACCCCGCGCCCCCCAGACGCGTACTTAGTATTATCTAATAGTTTGTAATATTGCCCTAAACCTATGTATATATTGACATTTCATTAAATTAACTTTGTGTTATTTTGTGTTATTCTATGCAAATATAGTATATTTGTATGCAAATTGTATGCAAATGACTAAAATTAGTATTTCAATTTTTTTAGATAAAAGATATAAAAAAATAAACGATACATTCCCCGTTAAGCTAAGAGTGTATCAGCATTTAATGCCATATGAAGGAAAGCAAAAGTTATATTCAACCTTGTTTGATTTAACTGAAGCTGACTTTAATAGTATTTGGAATACGGTTAAACCCCGAAATGAACATAAAGAAATCAGAAAAAAATTACAGGCACTCCAAAACCAAGCAGAAGAAACAGCAAATGAATTGAAGCCATTTTCATTTGAAGCTTTTGAAGCAAAAATGTTCCAAACTGTAAATACTGATTATTCAGATTTGTTAACAGTATTTGCAGAGATCATAAAACAAAAAAATGATTCCAGGGCATTTTCCACTGCAGAAAAATACAGATCAGCAAAAATATGTTTACAACGGTTTTTGGGGCATAAGGGGAAAAATAGTAATAAGCTACCGATTGAAACAGTAGATGTAGATTTTTTAAAAGGGTTTAAAAACTATTGTGAAAACATAATAGGGCTTGCCCCGGCAACAATTGGTATTTATATAAGAAATTTAAGAACAGTTTATCGTTTAGCAATGGAAAAAGGGGCAATTTCAGATGAGCATTACCCTTTTGGCAGTAAGAATTTTCAAATACCTTCAAGCAATAAAGTAAATAAAGCACTTACAGAAGAACAATTAAAATTGCTTTGGAAAACAGTACCTCAAAACGAAAGTCAGGCCATTGCAAAAGATATGTGGTTCTTTTCATACTATGCGTATGGTATGAATACAAAGGATATTTGCGAATTAAAGCACAGCTCAATAAGTGAAAACTATTTTTATTATGTAAGGGCCAAGACAAAGAACACAAAAAAAACAAGAACTGAAAAACAGGTTCCGATTAATCAATCTTTGAATGAAATAATCGAAAGACGTAAAATTATTGATTCTGAGTACTTGTTCGGTATTCTTAGCGAAAAGGACACCCCCGAACAACAGCATTCAAAAATCAGTAACTTTAATAAATTAATAGTAAAACATTTTAGATCCTTTGCCAAAAATGCAGGTATTGATGAAAAGTTAGCCAGTCAGTTAGGAATTTACCATGCCAGGCATTCATTTGCAACCCGCGCGATTAGAAAAGGAAAATCAATTGCTTTGATTTCGGAAATACTCCATGACGGTAATTTGAAAGTGACACAAAATTATATTAACTCTTTTCCTAAAGAAGAATATAAAGAGTTAAGTAATGATATGGAATTAAATTAGATACGGATTATTATTAAATTTTACTTGCAATGAAAAATTTTGATTTAATTCAAATTAATAATGAATTAAAAGGGAAACCAAGCATTACTGCAAAACTGGATTATTGGAAAAGAGTTATTGAAGAATTTATAAATAAACCTTTAGTCAAAGAATTTGGTGAAGAATCAATCCCTGAAAAGGAGCTTGCTTTTAAAGAACTTTATGAAAAACACTTTGCAGAAAAAAATCATGTAACATCCTTATATATTCCTGAATCCATTTACATTGAACATTTCTCAAACAACGATAAGGATCCTGATTTTACATTTTGGTTTTTGCGGTTCAATGCTCAAAATCGTTTTGAAATTGATAAATCGAGAAAATATTTAACTAAAAAATTAGATACTTCGCTTGCTGAAAAATTAATCCGACCTGAATTAAAAAAACTGAATGACTTTGAAAAGAATGCCGATGACTTATTGCATGAGGGAAAATTTGAAATTTTCGAAAATTATTCAAATTCTCAATATGCAAAAGAAATTGAATATTTTAGGATTAAAGCAGATTATTATAAAAAGTATACCCTTCCTGAAGCACTTGATATATTTAGTATTCCTGTAAAAATGTATTCTGAACATATATATTTAAAAAAGTTTCTTGAGGACGAATTAGTAAAACTGTTGGATGTCATTCCACAAAAGCAAAAGGAAAGCAAAATCATTTTGGAAACTGAAGAAAATGAACCTGAAAGGAAATTTTCACAGGCTCAAATTGCTTTGCTATGTGTTTATAAAGGCATTGATTTAACTGATGAAGTAATTTGCGAAAAAATTTTGAATGAAAACAATTGGACTTCAAAACAAAGTTTATTGGATCATTATAATTTTTTCTCCTTTACTTCAAACAGAAAAGCAGAACCGGATTTTCCCACAGCTAAAAAACTGAAAAACAAAATAAAGTTGTTTGAATCTGTTATCGATTTATTACCCGATGATTTCAGACCTAAAGCCAAAGATGAATTGGACATATTGAAAATTATTTACGAAAATAACTATTTATAAAAAAGTAACCAGTTGCCAACCGGTTACCACCGGTTAACCAATTTTATTGGATTGAATATTTGTGAAAAATTTAACAAATATGAATAATCCATTTGAAATAATTGAAGCCCGGTTAAGCAATATTGAAACCTTATTGCTTGACCTGAAACACCCACCAAAAGAAAACATTACCACAGAACCCCAGGATGAGTTTTTAACGATTCAGGAAGCAGCCGAATTTTTAAGCCTTGCAGTACCTACTATTTACAGTAAGGTATCAAAAGGTGAATTGCCATTTATGAAGCGATCTAAGCGTCTTTATTTCTCTAAAAGCGAATTGTCAGAGTATATTAAAGATGGAAGGGGAAAAACGAATGCTGAAATTGTGTCAGGTGTAAAAACGTATTTGAAAACCAAAAGAAAAGGGCTGAACAATGGAAAATAACCAAATGACCAGCCCTGTATCTTATCTTAAAGGACAATGCAAAGATAAGTATTTTCAGGCACAAATACAAATAGTTTTCAATGTGTTTTATTTGAAAATGATCCTTTTATGGTCCTGGTATTTTGATAACTTCAAAATCATTGAGCCATGAAAGTAAATCCAAACTTTGATGATCTATACCAACCGGAGCAGATTTTTAAGCACCTGGATCAATTACAAACCACCCTGGAAGCAGAAAGCAACCCATTTCCAGTTGATGCATTCCCGGAACCTATTCAGGAAATAATTAAAACCACAAATGAAACGCTGAACTTTCCAATTGACTTTATAGGAGCTTCAATTTTATATGCAGCTTCTGTTGCAATTGGAAATACACACAGAGCTGAAATATTTCCAGGATTTGATCAGAATGCAGTTTTGTATATGGCAATAATTGGAAAGCCCGGAACCAATAAAACACACCCTTTAAAATGGGCACTTAAACCAATTGAGGATAAGGATAATTCAAATTATGCTTTATGGGAGAAGAAAAACCGAGAGTTTGAGAAAGTTATTTCAATTCCCAAAAAGGAAAGGTTAGGAAATGAATTTGATGATCCAATAAAACCAATTTGGAAACAATATCTGATAAATGATTTTACACCTGAAGCACTGGCAACCGTACATAAATTTAATAAAAGGGGTTTAGGAGTTTATACAGATGAGCTGGCCACCTGGTTTAAAAATTTCAATCGATACAATAAAGGCAGTGAACAGGAATTTTGGTTAAGTGTTTGGAGCGGCCACCCTATCAAAATAAACAGGAAAACAAGCGATCCGATAAACATTGCATTGCCATTTATTTGCGTTGCCGGTACTATACAACCGGGATTAATCAAAGACCTTGCAGCCAACAGAATTGATAATGGTTTTTTAGATCGATTACTTCATGTATTCCCTGATAATCTTAAAAAAAAGCCCTGGAGTAAAATAAAATTGCCACAAAGAATTTTTGATAATTGGAATATGATCATTTCAAACTTACTGGAAATGATACCTGAACAAAACGATTTTGAAAACTTTGAACCACAGGTTTTAAATTTTGCACCCCAGGCAAAACAGATTTTATGTGATTGGCAAAACGAACTAACAGAAAAAAGCAACCAAACTGATGACGATGTTTTAAATGGTATAAATGCAAAAATTGAAATGTATGCTATCCGATTTGCCTTGATTATTGAATTGATGAGATTTGCATGTGGTCAAAGCAATAAGGGATCAATTAGAATTGAAGCGGTGCAAGGTGCATTGAAATTAGTTGAATATTTCACAAAATCAGCATTAAAAGTACATTCAATTATTTCAAATGCAAACCCAATTGAACAGTTACCAGGATTGAACCAAAATGTTTATTGTGCATTGCCTGATACCTTTACAACCGGAGAAGGGGTAAAAATTGCTGAAAATATAGGAATGCCACAAAGGACATTTAAAAGATGGCTGACTGATAAAAAGCTATTCAATAGGAATGCATACGGTGAATATGAAAAGAATTATTAATAAATATACTTGGCACACTTGGCACACTTGGACCAAACTTTATACCACTTGTGCCACAAATGCCACTTGTGCCAAGTGCCAAACAAAAAAAAATGATCAATGAATGATTACCCGTACAAATTAACTTCAAATAAATATCCTAAAATCAATTGTCCTTATTGTGGTGCCGTTAATCACTGGCAAAGGTATATAGATACAACCACCGGGCAATTATTACCGGATCAATACGGTAAATGCGATAATGAAAACAAATGCGGAAAATGGAATGATCCTTATAAATTAGGATACGGAAAAAATCAAATGGTCCGGGACCAGGAAAACAGTTTGCAATACCAAAGCAATTGGACACCACCGGCCCGGATCATTGAACAGCCACCAAACCCGGATCCGGTTTTCTTTGATTTTGAAACATTCAGACAAACGCTGAACCCGGAATTTTATGAAATGAATACCTTTTTTCAAAATTTATTAAACCGGGTTTTATTTCCTTTTGACATTGACGAAGTAACCAAAGTAATTGAATTGTATAGATTAGGAACCATTTCAAACGGATTGCAGGCCGGTGCAATTACCTTTCCATTTATCGACATTCAGGAAAATATCAGAACTATCCAGGTCAAACAATTTGACAAAACGAACCACACCACCGGAACAGATTTTTTACATTCCATTATTGAGAAACAGCACACCCGAAATAAAAAGCAGTTGCCTGAATGGTTGGAAGCATACATAAAGCAACAAAAATTTGTTTCCTGTTTATTTGGTGAACACTTATTGAAGGCAAACCCCGGCCAAATAGTTGCCCTGGTAGAAGCACCTAAAACGGCAATTTATTGTTGGTTGTATTTTAATAAGCACCATATTACAAAAAACTGGATTTGGTTGGCAGTTGGTGCAATGGGCTATTTTACTTTTGAAAGAATAAAAGTTTTGAAAGGTCGATCCGTCTTTGTTTTTCCTGATTTATCAAAAGATGGAAGCACGTTTAAGAAATGGGAAACCAAAGCCAAAGAATTTGAAAAACGATTGCCGGGAACCAAATTTAATTTTTCGGATTTTTTAGAACAGTTTGCACCAGAAACAGACCGAATAAACGGAAATGATATTGCAGATTATTTGATCAAAACAGACTGGCATAAATACAGGACTGAAACAAAGCAGATACAAACACCACTGGCAATAGTTGAACCAACCGACACCCATGTACAACAAAATATTGAATCCGTCAATCCAATTTCTAAAGATGAAATTTTCAATCCGGGACCATTTAGCCGACCAGGCAGCAAGGAACCCCGGCAAAACTGGAATGATCAGATTAAAGCCCTGGAAACGTTTTTTGAAAATTATCAAATACCCTGTGATCCGGTGAAGTTAAGCAAATGCGAAATAATTACAGACGTTCAATTATTTATTAAAAGCCACCTGGAAATTATCAAAGATAAAAACGGATGCAAGGCATATTTACCCGACTTGGAAAGACTTCAAAAATTAATGATCCATTCCTGAACTTTTTACTTTCCAATTTTACAAGCTATGCACGTGGGTAAGAGAAATATTGCAGTATATTTGTAGTATTACATCAAATAACATTCACCATGAAAAATTCAGTACTTTTAACCATTGCGGCAATTATTTTTTCTTTACAATTGATTGGTCAGGAAACTTTACGGGATAGCCTTTTTACAAAAGCGCCAGTTATACAGGCTACTGTATCAGTTAATTATGCTCAAATATGTCCCGTTGTTGGTTATGCTTGTCGTTGTGACTTTAAAAGTATAGACATTGGCAGACCTGTAATTGTAAGTGGAATTTATCAATGTGACTTGCATCGACCAAAATATTTTTTTGAAATTGTTTACAGAGGTGAAACTTGGTTCATTGAAAGAGAATTTTTACATTTTAAGGACGATACAAATTATTTCAATAAAATATCCCTATTTTCAGATACAGAGAAAGCTGTTTTTAGAGAGAAAGCTCAATTGATAGGTCAAAATACATATCTTAAACAATTAGAGCAAATTCTTGCATTTTTTGAAAGTTGTAAAACTAAAGGACTTGTTATTTTAGATTGGAATGTTTATGATGAAAGCGAATTTACAGAAGGAACCAGTTTTAGAATTAAGTTTTTCAATCCGACAAAAAAAATTGTTAAATATATTACTACCTCAATTGTTGGTTATAATCCTGTTGGAGATAGAGTATATAATAGTACAATTCAATCCTATACCAGCAAAGTAAAATCAGTTGGGCCAATTAAACCTGATTCATCTGCAGAATATGAATTTGACTATGTTTGGTTCACAGATTTAGTTGAAACGGCTAAAATCACTTCAATTTTTGTTCAGTACATGGATGGAACAACAAAAACAATTGCAAACCCTGATTCAATCCGTCTAAAAAGACCTCTTTACGAATTAATGCAAGAAAGTGAAATTGAATAAATTTAGATAGATAATTTTTAGATTTCTCCGAATAATTGGTTTGATTTTATCATACTTTTCCCCTTTTTGAATTGTTAATGAATTGTAATATATTTGTTACTGATTAGTTGTTTTATTAGTTGCTTTAGATTTGCTATTAAGATGCTATTAAGTTGCTATTAAGTTGCTATTCAGTTGTTATTGAGTTGTAAATGAGTTATTACAGATTTGTAATAGGGTTGCATTAGGATTGTTATTGCATTGCTACTCGCTTATGTTTGACTAGTAATTGACTTGTTATAAATAGCCTGAAACGCATTTAAATGCACTCTGAGTGATTTTCTTTCAAAGTATCTATGTACCATTATGCTAATTCACTTTAATTGTGTTTTCGCTGTAATTGGCTTTTTAGACATTTTTTCATAACCCTATTAGACAACAATAAAAATAAGGAAAACTAAATTCTATTTCCAATAATTTGTAAAAGGATGAAAGCGATTCTTTGCATATATTTGTAGTTACATAAATAAAATTCATTATGAAAAAGATTTTAATGTTTTTGGTTTTGGCACTTGGATTATTTCAAACGTCTTTTGCTCAGTGTAAAAAGAATGTGATCCTGAATGAAATTGATGAATTTACCGGATATAAAAAGGTAATAATTGGTGATGAAATTGCATTGGTTCATACTTTGGTTGGAACCAAGTGTAAAAATTGTAATATGATAGGCCGTATTGCCATCTGCAAAATTGATGAAAATTATTCTGTTAGGCTACATTTATTTCACGGTGATGTTTGGTCTGTATCTCCCGGAAATACTGTTGAAATAAAATTTATGGATGGTACGGTTGACAATTTTGTAGTTGAAAATTCAATGGTTGCTGACAAGAGATCCGGGGATAAATCAATTGTTCCTTGGCACGGTGTTGTTTTTTTTGTAATACCAAAGGAATTTTTATCTAAACTTCAGGAAGTTGAACTTGATAAATTAAGGGTTGAATTTAATGACCAATTAGGAACGGCCCGTATTTCACGAAAAAAACAAGTCATGGAGTGGGCAAATTGCATTGAAAAGATGTAAAACTTCCAAACTTGAAAACTGGTATTTTCAGGAAAGACATATTTTAACCCTGTATTCTATGCAAATTCTATGCAAATAAAAAAAGAGTCATGAAAAAACATTTCACAACTCTCTGATTATCAAGTCGGGATGACTGGACTTGAACCAGCGACCCCGCGCCCCCCAGACGCGTACTCTACCAAGCTGAGCTACATCCCGATGTCCGTATCTGTCAAAACAGGTGCGCAAATATACGAAAAAAAACAGAATACAAGCCTAATTTGCGTCTAAAACAAATGTGATGAAGAACTTCTCTGTGTCTTCTTCAGGAGCAACCAATTTGTATCCCGCCCGAACACCCATGGACAGTTCAGCGATCCTCAGATACCGATTGTCAAACAGCAATTCGATGCCGGCAGATTGCAACTGACGCAGTTTATTGGTTTGTGTGAAGTCCCGGTCAAACCCTATGTCATAGAAAAGATTGGCCCTGATGCGCTTAAAATATACCAGGGGACCAATGGCAAGGTCAGGATACCAGATTGGGAAGCCATAATTGATCTTGGGACTGAAAAACTGATCCGACAAAAACGACGCACCAAATCCCCGAACATAATAGCTGTTATCGAGCGGATGATATTCATTATTCGTATCAGCATATTTATAATCGATGATCAGTTGCGTGAAATGGGTTGCCATCAAGCCCGGCAGATTTACCCTGAGATTGCCAGAAATATTGATTTTATCATCATTATTCAGGGTTTTGCTCAAGGTCCAGTTTGTGTCAAAAGAGTATGGTGCTTTGATACTTCGATATGCTTTTTTCCGTGTGGCACTTCCCTGCAATTGGATAAAACCGGTATGAAAAACATCCTTTTCAAAATAATCATTGGCAGAAAGCATGGATACTCCATAGCCTAAAACCGGATTAAATCCAAAGCGGTAATTTCTTTTAATGTAGTTTAATGGGATAGAGACTGTACCATATATTCTGGATTCATTCCAACTATCTTGATCACCTTCAACCCCTGTTTTTATCCGGGTTCTGTTGATCAGGCTATTGTATCCGATTTTGAACAATGGCAGCCAATTTCCGATGGTCATATTGATATCTGAAAAGAATAAATTTTCATTGAAATTATATCCTGGAGACCATTCCAGGCCATATTTACCCAGTTTATCATTGGCCGCCAGGATAATAGAAACATCGTTCAAACCGGGATTCAGCAGCCAGGTATGCAGCGTAAGTCTGGACAAACCAGGATGATACTTTTTAACTGGAAATTGTTTATGGGGAATTTGATCTACGATCGGTCCGTTTTCACTGCGGGTAATAGACACCAGCGCTTCGTCGTTCCGTTCATTGATCATATTTGGTCCTTTGCTGAATGAAGCAAATGGTTTTCCTTCCTGCCGTTTTAAAACCAGGATCCTTTTCTGGTTGAATTCAGTATTTACCAGTGCAATCTGACCGTTTGGACCTGCTTCGGGCATATCTGTCAGGAATGGGGTTTTGACCGGTAAAATGAAGAGTTCTCCTGTAATCAAATGGTAGGACATGACATCATTCAAGCCTTTATCCCTTCCTTCATTGGCCAGAAAATATAATTTATTTTCAATGATGCTTAAATCCTCAAAAGAAGGAGTTGAAAACGGGATCAGTAATTTGTATTCCTCAGAATTCAGGTTGATATTGAAGATGGCATTGAGGTTGTTTTTTTGTGCTACGAGGGCAACCTGAAAATTTCCATTCCATTCAGGAAACCTGAAGTTGTATCCATCAGGATTGGGTATCTCTTTTATAATGCTGCCTGTCGATATATCCAGGATTTTTAAGGAATTCTGCATCAACTCGTTTACTTCGATCACCATGATCTTTTTGCCGTCAGGACTGATCACCGGTGCAAAAAATTTGGTTTTATCTGTCAGTTTAGTGGTTGTACCCGTGGTAAAATCGTATTTCCAGATATTGGAATAGCTTCTGTCCGACCATCTCGGGTCAAGGGCTATTTCAGACCAGACCAGGTTGTGGTCGTTGACATCATATTCTCCCATTCCAAAACCAACGGGTGTGATCTTTGTTTCATCACCGCTCTTCAGGTCTATTTGAACAAACTGCGCTGCATCATTGAAACTTTCCCTGATAGCAACCAGTTGGTCAGCCGACCGGTATCGGGGTTTGGAGTAGGTTGCCGGATCAGATTTATCAAGAGGACTTTGATATATCGTATTCATTTCTTTTTTCATTACCTGTGGTTTGGTACTTTCCATCATATTCCGGTAAAATGCCGGTGTCCTCATACCGGTACGTTTCTGAAGCGCCTTTGAAAACGGGTAAAAACCACCTTTATAAGCAGCTGCATCTTTAAAAATACCAGCCCAGATGTCATTCCCGTATTGCTGGCGGCCAAATCTTACCAAATCGTACCCCAGCACATAATGATCAGGAATAAAATCCCTGTATGACCCGTTGACCATTTTTTCATACCCGAAAGGTTTTTCCAGACCAGCGATGGTCCTCAGTTCCGCGCTGAAATTTTTAATCCTACCTCTGCCAGCATAGCTGAGGGCAGTTTCCTGCATCACCGCATCGCCTTCAAAAAACCACGGCGGAATGGCCAATGAAAAAAATGTGCCCCAGACTGCTTCCCCTGTCAGGTAATAAGCCCATTTAGTGATGCCATGAAGCGTGTTGCTGAACTGCAATGCGTGCCTGTACTCATGAATGGACAAAATGTCCAGCCAGTCGGTCGTGCCAAAAAATGATCTTTGTGGAAAATTGGTATAGAATTTTGAATGGAAAGGCGCTGTGGTCACATATCCATTCGAGATCACAGTCTGATTGAGCAGAAAAATATCAGTTTTCCTGAATTCATTTCCTATGGATTGGCGGTTATTGGCAGCCTGGAGATGGACCATATTGACTATTCTGTTAGCCTGATTTTCAAGTCCTTTTGGAAAAACAAGTCTTACAGTATCGGTGTTGATCTGTTGCCAGTCCGTGCCTGGGGGAACAGATGAATCCGGGGTAAATAATTGTCCTGACAGATGGCTGACAACAAACAGCATCAGGATGGCTGAGTAGATTTTTTTCATAAGCCCGACTTTTTAATTAATATACCTTTTTTTTAACCTCTAAACCAGGTATTTGTTTCTCAATTCGAGCAACTTCTCTTTCAAAGCATAGACATCTTTCCATTTTTCACCCGGAGTTTCTGAACGCCAATGCAGGCTCATTGCATTTTCCCCTGATTGGATCTCCAGACTGTTCTGAGTTCCGGCTTTGGCGGAAGTACTTTCAGGCATCGGAATGAGACAATTATCCATAAACTTTACCAGTTCAAAAAAACTTTCAACCGGCAGGTCATAAATCTGAAAATCACCAAAAAGCACTTTCTGAAGTTTTAAAGTACAATGATTTTTTTCGCTTGAATAAAAGATTTTTACAAAAGCAAATTCATCGCCACGGGCTTTTAAAGTGATGTCAACATCGGTAAATTTTGATTCCATATATTTAGTTTTAAATTCTTGCCAAACCTAAAAAAACAGCATGCAATGATACGGTAAGTACGAACCAGATCTTTTTTGCAAGGGCTGGTTTCACATTGAACAATTTGTATTGGATCAGATCTTTTTTGCAGGATTGCATGCAATCTCCGCAATAAGTGCAGGTTGTGCCCGGTCTGCCTTTCCTGAGGTCTTCCGGCGACAGCGCATCATAAGGACAATGAGAAAAACACAATTGGCAGTGTGTGCAATCGGATTGAATAATTACCCTGAAAGGATTGACAAATTTGAGGTAGCTCACCATGACGCCTACAGGGCAATACTCAGTACAATGTGACATCAGACCTTTTTTCCGGGATCTGAATAAAATTACCAATAAACCTCCGATACCAAAGGCAGCAGTCAGAATGATCACCCACACAGACGCTGCCTGAAACAATCTCAACAACATGGCAATCAGGATAACCACGAAAAGTATGGTCCATCTTATTTTTTTCTTGTGGTATAGTGTTTTTGGCTTTTTATTTTTTGCCGAGGCTAATCCGTCCAATGCCCCAAAATAACACAATTGGGCACACCATGCCGGGCCACTTAGTATCAGGGTACTTAAGAAAAGTATGGGCATAAAACCGATCTCCAGACGGTAAACAGGACCTGCTAAAATGACAGCCGGAATGGGAAAATGCAGCGTGCCGGTCATTAAAAATACTTCCAGACCCAATAATCCAAGTATCAGCTGACCAAAAAAAACGACTGAGAATATTCCCCAGATCCGCAGGCGCCATTGAGCGGTATTCCTTGAATTCAACATTTTGAACACGATGAATCCGGCATAAAAACCGAGCAATATGATCTCGATCCAACCATAACCGGGCATCAATCTTTCCAGCATCAACATAGGCCTGCTGACCTGGGTATGTACCGGGATCAGGATTGCAATTACAATTAAAAATGCAATGGCCGGAAATTTGAATTTCGAATACATAAACATTTTTTCCGTCATAAAGATAATGCATTTTTGTCAAAATAGCTATTGTTTCGGATGATGTTATATTCAATATTACCAACTTAATTTTTTCTGTCAGCTCACCGGCAGAATGGTTTTTCTTCGTGAAGCGCAAAATTTCAACTATTTTAAAAATAATGTTGATTTTAATTCACATGAGCATTGATTTTTGTATCTAATTATTGTATATAATTTTGTTTTATGGAAAATCCTATTAAGAAATTTATATTTCGTACCTTATATTGGTATATCAGTACGGTGGACAAAAAAGGTGAGATCATATTTCTCAATTGGGGATACGATGATCACAAAGAGCGCATTCCGCTGGGAAAAAAGGATGAACCAAACAGATACCCTATACAGTTGTACCACAGATTGGTAAGGGATGTAGATTTGAGTGGTAAACACATCGTAGAGATTGGTTGCGGACGCGGTGGTGGTTTATCCTATATAGCCAGGACTTTCTCGCCTGCCAGTGCATTGGGTGTTGACCTTGAAAAAAGAGCCACTGATTTTGGGAATGCTCACTATAGGATTGATGGCATGCGGTTTTTGCAGGGAGATGCACAAGATTTACCACTGCAGGATGAGAGCTGTGATGTTGTCATTAATGTGGAATCTTCCCACAGATACCCGGAGATGCCCAAATTTTTGGATCATGTATATAGAATACTCAAACCGGGAGGTTATTTCCTGATCACAGATTTCAGGCGGACAGATGAGATGCCCGCCTTGTGGAATTTATTCAATGCCTCCGATTTTACTTTGATCGCTCAAAAAAGGATCAACGAGCAGGTTGTGCAGGGTCTGACCAACGACAGTCGGAGAAGGCTGGATTTAGTCAACAGATACATGCCTGCCATACTGAAAAAACCAGTATACAATTTTGCCGGGATCAAGGATTCAAAAATATATAAATTAATACATTCCGGAGAATTGGAGTACTTTATGCTGGCATTTAAGAAAAACGGAATTGCGACAGCATCTGCCCCACAGTTTTCCGGTTATTCCAGTACTTTGAGCTGATCTCCGGTTGTATTGATCAATTGCCTGTAGCTCTCTTCTCCATAACCCGGTTGATCCGGCCTCGGTGGGATATGATCAGAATAACCATTGTTGAGCAATTTGTATCCATCCGTTTTTTTGACATTCCCGTCAAAATATTTGGCAAATAAAAATCCGTACAGTTTCCTCCAGCTA
>Ga0209573_1003895_pt1 | contig 15522 bp, 12 predicted proteins | sample TNRBio252014_DNA_FD_185870 | JGI IMG/M metagenome (GOLD analysis project Ga0209573, IMG submission 185870) | Wastewater treatment Type I Accumulibacter community from EBPR Bioreactor in Madison, WI, USA - TNR Reactor_6/25/2014_ DNA (SPAdes)... | ecosystem: Engineered > Bioreactor > EBPR >...
GTGCTCAAAGACAAGATGGTGACTTTAAAGGTTCATGGGACCCTAACAAAGGTAGCCACATGGAAAAAGGCGGACGCGTACTTTTCACAGCTTTCTTATGCTTAAGCTTAGAAATTTACTACCGCTATAAATCAGTAATGAATTAAAACTCTCTCCCTTAAAGTAGGGGCTTTATGCCCCTGCTTTTCTTTTTTCCTCCTGCCGCTAAAAATAACTTCACTGTACTAGAATTAAGTAAAAAATGACCAGTTGTAAAAGCCTTCATTCAAAAATTAAAAAAGATTAAATTTTTGAGACTAAATGTAAAAAAATAATATCATGCCATTATGTTATCTGCAGATTTCTCTGCAAATAAACCGTTTCTGCTACGAACATATCAAAGCCTTTCTGCCAAATTTAATCAAAATTACAACCTTTTTCTGGGTTTTAGGCTTTCTTATTTTCATAGCTTTACATTTAAAAAGTTAATTAAAAATTCGCCGAGAAGTTACAAATGCGTTCAAAAAATATTTTTTATTGGCTTGTTCCCCTCTTACTTGTACAAAGCATTGCCATAATTATTTTGATTTATTATTTAATGGACCAAGACAAAAAAAGCATCTCTGACGAAGAGCCTGAAGTAAAAACAGAAATTGTCTCTAAACAAAAAACCAATTCAAATCAAAGAGTTGTTTCTGCTTCCCCCACTACAAATCAAAACAATAAAGGAGATACTCAAAATTCAGAAGCTTTTGAAATAGCAGAAGAAGCAGAAGAAGAAATTGTAAGCGTCAGTGAAAGCGATAAAAAAGAAAGTTTTGCACCTAAAAGTAACTCAGGAACTAATGCAATCGTTAGGCGAGGTGGTAATCGCAATCAACAAAATGCTCAGCCTATTGTAGATCAGCAATTACATGCAGCGAACCCTGTCAACGAAGTTCCAAACACCGACAAATCAATTCCAAAAGATAACAAAACCGTTACAGTTCAAAAAACAACGACAACACCTAAAAAAGCAAAAGAAGAGCCAACACCAAAGCAAAACAATCAAGTGATAACAAAGACCACTCCAGATAATAAACCCATAACCATACCTGGTAAAACACCTGGCCAAGCCGTAGAAGCGGCACCTGTTTATTTTGAAATACCAGAGCTAAAAGACGAAACGGGGGTATATTCGCAACGCACTAATGAAGGAAGGACCGAAGCTGTTTATGTAGGCGGAGGCTCATTAGTAACGGAAGGGGCTGTAGAATGGGCACTTTGGTGGTTAGCAAATAATCAGGAACAAGACGGCCGCTGGGATAGTCAAAGACACGAAGGAACAGCTGGCTTAGAATATGATCTTGCGGTTACAGGTGCTGCAGTTATGGCCTTTTTAAGTGCAGGCAAAACAGACACAGCTGGCGAATTTAATTTAACGATACAATCAGCTTTAAAATGGCTTGTGAAAGTTCAGAAAAAAGATGGGTCTTGGGATAAAAGAAATTACTCAAATTCCATTTGCACTATGGCTGTAACTGAAGCAGCTTCTATGGGTGTGGGTGGTGAGGAAATCAGAAAATCTGCTGTTTTAGCAATGGAATATATTTTAAAACAGCAAAATACATCTGGGTTTTTTGATTATACGGGCAACACGAAAAGAGACGATATGTCGGTTACGGGGTGGTGTGTCTCTGCATTAAAAAGCGGTGCTATTGCTGGTATAAAGAAAAAGGAAATTGGCGAATCCTATGAAAAACTAAGAGAAGCATTCGATAATTCTGAAGGGTTGAAAGACATATCGCCTACTACTAAAGGGCTTGCATGGTATACCCCAACAACTATTGGTTCAGGCATTAAAGGCGGTGCCTGTCAAGCAATTGCAATGTTTGTAAGCCAGCAAATTGGTCGTGAAACCGGAGAATTTACCCCGTGGCTAATTGCAGCTGCTGATGGACAAATTGCCACTATTCCAAAAACCTATGCAAAAGCCAATGTTTATCGCGTTTATTATGCCTATTTAGCACTACGCGCAGTTGGTGGAAAACATTGGGAAGCATGGAATGAACCTGTCAGCAAAATTCTAATTGAAGCTCAAAGGCTAGATGGGAATTTCAAAGGGTCTTGGGATAAAAACGGAAGCTCAATTGATAAGGCGGGTCGTGTCATGTACACGGCATTCAATTGCCTGTGCCTAGAAATCTATTACCGCTATCCAACTGTTTTTTAAATTGTTTTCTTTATCAATACGCTGAAATTCTCGCTGCTGGTCTAAAAATAGAAATTAATTAGCATAGCTAAAACACTACCATATACTTTTATTCAAATCAACAATTAGCAAGTACTTGTGTGCAAAACAGGGTTGTCTTCGCCTTAAGCACCGAAATGACTCTAAACAGGTTTATTTAGAATATTAAAAATCGACAAATAGGCAACTTTTCCCGCTTTTATTTGCAACAAGACTTAGTTTTTCAAAAGAGTAATTTTCTTTTCTCACTGAAAACTAATGATCGCATAAGTAAGTCTAAAAAATTAATAAAAATTAAATAAAAAATTTTGACTTTCCTATGATCCTTCTTAGCATGGCTCTTTTAACCCATAGTTAGGCCTTAAAATCGCTTAACTTACAACTTAAAAAATTTTGGAGAGGTACAAAAATGTCCAATGAAGAGTTAAATGATGAGCAATTGGAGAACGAAGAGTTTAACGAAGAGGGTGATCAGGAATCAAACAAGAAAATTGGTGCAGCCCCTATTTGGATTATTTCCATATTACTACACAGTATCGTTATTGCTGCTCTAGCTTGGATTCTTATCGAACAAGCTAAGAAGAAAGACGATCTAATTATTACACAAAAAATCATGGATGAAGCGGAAGAGCCTCTTGATGAGAAAAAAGAAATTGATGTGGTAAAAGAAAAGGCAGAAGTTGTTGTAGAAACTGACACTGTATTGCCACCTCAAGTTACAAACGAAGAAGTTACAGATCATAATGAGACACCAAACGAAATGGAAAACGCAACTGCTGAAGGTTCAGAAGAAGCGATTTCTGATTCACCACAAGTAGGCTCAGGCTTAATGGGTAACATTGGTGGTGGAGGTGGTGGTGGTGGTTCTTTTGGTCAAAGAACTGGTGGCGGCAAAAGACGCGCTGTTATGAAAGGTGGCGGTTCTAAGGCTACTGAATCGGCTGTTGATTGGGCTTTATGGTGGTTAGCAAATCACCAAGAGAAAGACGGTCACTGGGATTCTGGTAAATACGAAGGTGCTGGTACACCGGAATCAGATAGTGCTTGTACAGGTGCGGCTTTACTTGCGTTCTTAGGTGCTGGTCATACTGATAAGGCAGGTAAATGGAAAGCAAATGTAAAAACCGCAGTATCTTGGTTAGTTGCTGCACAAAGACCAAATGGCTCATGGGATAATAGAAATTACTCAAATGGTATCTGCACAATGGCAATAGCAGAAGCTGCTGGTATGGGTTGTGGCGGTTCTGAAGTAAAAAAATCAGCGGAAATGGCTGTAGACTATTTGCTAAAACAACAAAACACTTCTGGTTGCTTTGACTACACTGGCCCATCTGCAAGAGATGATATGTCTGTTACAGGGTGGTGTATTATGGGTCTTAAGAGTGCCTTATTAGCTGGCGTAAAAGAAAAAGAAATTAAAGCAGCATTTCATAAATGCGGCGAATTCTTAGATAAAACAGAAGGAACTAAAGATAACACTTCAACCTCAAAAGGTCTAGGCTGGTATACACCAAGCACAGTTGGCTCAGGTGCACCTGGTGGGGCTTGTCAAGCAATTGCAATGTTAGTGCGTCAGTATTTAGGCTGGGAAAGATCTGCACCATGGTTAGAAGCAGCATCAGATGGGCAAATTTCAAAAATCCCTGCTAACTACGAAAGCGCTGATATCTACAGAGTTTACTATGCTTTCTTGACATTGTTCCAACAAGGCGGTAAACACTGGACAGCATGGAATGAACCAGTAAGCAAAATGGTGGTTGGTGCTCAAAGACAAGATGGTGACTTTAAAGGTTCATGGGACCCTAACAAAGGTAGCCACATGGAAAAAGGCGGACGCGTACTTTTCACAGCTTTCTTATGCTTAAGCTTAGAAATTTACTACCGCTACAAGTCAGTAATGCATTAATCTTTTAGAAAAACTCCAATGAGGGGGGCATTCATTGCCCCCCCTTTTTTTTTGCCCTAATATTCTTCGCAAATTCAAAACAAATTTTAAGTGCCGTCGATCTTGTGATAGCTAATGTTTTTTCTTATGTTTGCAATTAAAAAAAACGCCATCCTTTTATCGAATCGCTTGATAGGTTACGCCTTTTATTAATTCAGAGAATTCACCGGATTTAGTTCTTACGGTGATAGGTATAGATTGTTGCCTAAAGCCATCTATCGTAATATTAACCTCAAAATGCAAATGCGGACCTGTTGAATAGCCCGTATTACCTGAATAACCAATTAAAGCCCCCTTTTGTACTTTATCACCAATTGAAAACAAAATTCCTTTCTTTTTTAGATGAAGGTAGTTTGCAATCGTACCATCATTATGCAGGATACTCAAAAAGTTTGCATCATTCCAATATTTTATGCTTGGCCCACCAACATTTGAATTCGATTTACAATTCACAACCATTCCCTCGCGAGCTGCAACTATGGGTGTTCCAATTGGCATTTTGAAATCATATGAATATTCGTAAGGGGGCTGATGACTTATGTCCCCATTGTACCCTTGGGAAAGCTCAAACGACGAATTAGTTTCAAAAGGCAAATCGTAAACAAAATTCAAATCGGGTTTTGCATTGGAAATCACAGCACGCCATTTAAAAGTAAAATTATAATGCCAAGATTCTGTTGAGTTAATTTGTTTTAGCGTAAATAATTGTACTTTGTCAGCACCTATAGAGGTAAAAGAAAACGGAAATGAAACCTCTGAACTCAAATTTTTCGAGTTCATCGAAATTGTAGTCATTGTTTCAAATTTATTGGTAGTAGTAATAAAAAATGTAGCACCATCTGCATTTTTTTGGACAGTGACGAAAATTTCTTTGAAATTCTCATCTGCAAATTTTTTTGTTTTACTATCACAACTAAGATAAATAATTAATAAACAAGAAAGGGTAAAAACTAAAATCGCAATTTTCATATATTCAACTTACTTAAATTGACTGATTTTACTTCAAACTAATTGATAAAACAAGCACTAACCAAAATTAGGGTCAAAAAATTGAATCAACATCTAATGCCATACGATGTAAAAACAAAAAAAACCAGTACTGAAAAAAATGAATAGCACTTGCACCCCCTACTGCTTTCAATAACATTGCATGAGATTAAAACTATTGTAAGATTAACCTTTTGCTGTTAAAAATTAACAAAAATAAATTCTGGTGATTTAAATTTAAGTTCGTGAAAATTAAAAATATTTTTTTGAAAATTTAATGATGTCAGCAAATGAATCTATTTTAAGTGTATTTGATAAATCGGTTGAAATAGGTTTAGGGTGGAAATCTGATGATACGCGTGCTTCTGGCTATCGAAAATGTTATTTTTCTGAAAATGCAGGCGCAAAGATACAAACCACTTTTAAAGGTTGTGCCATCTCATTATTAAGAGGTTCAATCTGGCAAAGTCTACCAATAGTAGATGGTGTAGATTACGATTTGCCGAATCACCCTAATCCTTTACGCCCCGTTGAACCAATCGATACAGAAAAATATATTATAAAAATTGATGAGCGTCCGTCTTATATAATTAATTTAGGGTCTGAACATTTAGAAATACCATTAGCCGAAAATTTGTCTCTTGAGAATCATACACTTCAAATCGAAGCGACTGGGCCTGGGCAGACGACAATTCTTGGTTTTAGGATATTGAAATCTGACTACGGCAGTATTCAAGGAAAGGTTAACTCCGAGTGTGCTTTATATTTAAATGATATTCGAGTTACATTAATGAAAGACGGTCAATTCTATGACAAGAGATTAGCGCGCAACCCAAATACCTGCGATATCTTATTATGGGGGTTAGAACCTGGTAATTATGACTTAACTCTGGAAGCAATAGGATGGCAACCTGTTGTTGTAAATAACTTAAATGTAAAAGCGAATAGTATAACGGTTTTTCCTAATGTAAAATTAGTAGCAGAAAAAATTCGGCGAGTAGCCATACCAACAAAAAGCAAAAGAACGCGTTTCTTTCGCCTTGTTAAATTTGGTCATCTTGATACTTGGACGCAAAGAAATGCCGAATATTTAGCAACGCTTGTGCAGCTTACAAATTTTTATGACCCAGATTTACTATTAATTTCAAATGAGGCAAATTGGCAATATGTGAGCGGCGCTTTAAATAAGCTCAATGCACCTTATATGATAACTTCTGGCAATCATGGCTTGCCAGGCTTTGAAACATACTATGGTGAAAAATTAAAAAAAATAGATATTGGGGACATCACCATTGTTGTCTATAATGCTCCTTGGTTAGGGCCTGTGCCAGAAATCGAAGCTGCATTTAATTCTTCTCCCCAAGCATCCTTTCGAATTTTACAAGGGGTTGAAAGCGATATCGATCAGGAATGGGGCAAATGCTTGAATTTAGATATATACTTGTGTGCTCATGCCTATGACAAATCTCACGCAGAAACTGCACCTTGGCTACATTTAGGTAAAGAATTTCAGGTCATTGATATAGATTTAGAAACTTATCAAACGGTAGTTATTAAATCCCCGCACACAGGTAAAACCAGTCGCGAAAAATACCCCATATCAAGAGAGTTTCCTTTTGAACCCATTAGTTTTACTCCAGCCAATAACGGCGAACACACTTGCGTAAAAGCTAAGGTAATAAATCCCATGCTTAGTGATATTAAGGATAACCAATTATGCTTTATAATGCCAAAGGGTAAGTATTCTGTATCAAACGGTCAAATTCAAAAGATTTCAGATACAACAAAAGACAATAAATGTAAAGTTGAAGTTCGTTTTGATATTTTAGCGAGCACAACTTTAGATATAGAAATAAAAGTTAATTAAATAGCAGGAGAAAACTGATGGAAAATAATTTCAAAAATAATGCAATAGCCTTTTGGCTAATTTGGTTTGCTATGTTTAGTGCGTTGTTTATGTATCAATTTTTTCTTGCAGGCGGTATACCTTCTGGCAAAAATGTATCGGAACCCCCTGTGATCTTTATGTGGATAATAGGTGTATCAGTTTTAGTTGCTAGCGTTATTCGTTGGGTAATCATTCCAAGGCAAAAGAATTTCCAAAATTTGCTACACTTAATGATTGTCGGCTTGGCATTATCTGAATCCATTCAATTTATTCAAATTTTCATTGTAGGGAAAAATTACCCTGAAACCCAACTAACCTTTTTTGCCATTAGCATTTTAAGCGTAGGGCAATTTATTCCATTTTATGCAAATGCCAAAACCCTACAAAACAAACAAAACACCCACCCATTTAAGCAATAGCCAACAAAAGGTAAATCTCTTGCTTCGCAAAATCAGATGGAAAGTAAAATTTTAGCTATAATGCATTTAAAACCCTAAAAATTCAACTCATTCAGATATATTTGCTCTTACCATTTACCCTAAAATCAGCAGGTGCATTGACTCAATACTTTTAAAGAGTGTGCTGCGCTCATGATGTGTCTTAGTAACACTTTTCGGCGAACCGTAATTGATAACATGCGTAGAGACGGGTTTCAAACCCGTCTCTACCACTCTCTCATCATCAACCCCAAAAACTAGAGTTCTTACAAAAAACACACCTTTATAAAAACTTCACAAAACCACATCATAGGACGAATGCACCCCTTTAAAAGTAGAGACCGCACGGCGTGTAACGATATAGTGCGTCTCTACTTTTTGATTTTTTATGAAAAAATTACGATAAAAACCTCTTCCATACATTTTGGACTCAAATATAAATATGTATATATCGCTGCTTTTATATGTAAACTTTTTAGTAATTACTCAGCGATCTAATAAGTTGGCAGCCAGATCGTGCTCGATTTGGCTGCCCAAAAAAATTCGCTGAGATACAATTTTTTCAGATAAAATTCTGCACGCAGGCCCATTCAAAAAAGCGGAATTTTATTAATTTGGCGAATTTTTACCCACGACGCATTTTCAAAAACCACAACTTTTGGGTTTTTTGTGCAAAAAGCCAAGCAAGCTAAGGCAGTCAAATCGCTGGTTTTGAGGCAAATTAGCAAAATTACTTCTTATCTTTAAAAAAAAGGGGAATGCGCGTTCGCGCCTAGTGTCAAAATAAAATTGAGAAATCTTTGACAAGCGGAGCAGATCGCATACAATCGATTTTTTCAAAAATAACCTGCTTCAAAAAGGGACAATAAATGACAATTAAATGGCTCTTATTTTTCTTGTTTTGCACAACCTTTGCTTTTGGTGATGAACCACAAAACAAAAACCCTCTTGCTACTTTACCAAGCAAAGAAGGGGCTAATATCGAAAAATTCAAAACTATGGAGGATAACTCTTGGTTAAATCTTGGTCAAGCTGCTGCATGTGATCGGTTTCCGAAAAAAAATGTTGCGTGTGGTCGTGCATGGGCAGGCCAAATGACTTATGCCTCTTCATTAGGGGGCGCGTTTTTCTGCGGTACTGGAGCTCATGGAGCTACACCTGATGGGTACTATATGGATGATTTATGGTTTTACGATTTGAATGCCCATAAATGGATATGTCTATACCCAGGAGCAACTTCTGAAACGCAACTAAAACTAGATGAAAATGGCTTTGAAGTCACCTTAGATGGCGTGCAAAACCCTGTTTCGTATTTGTCACACGCCTATTGCAACACAACTTTTGTGGAACATCTCAATAAATATATGGCAATTCATCGACCATGCCCCTGGTGGACGAAAGCCCTGCCACAGAGGGCAAAATGGCTTGGCATTCAAGAAGGCGAGAAATTGTCATACAACTACGGAAAGCTCAATATGAATTGCCGACATCCGATTTTTTGGAATGCAACCAAAAATACTTGGGAAAGAACCTTTGTAAAAAATAAAGGTGGCCCAGAAGAAAGTTTTTGTGGCACACTTGAATATATACCTTCGATGAAAATGGCTCTCAATATTTACAATGGTAAAATCTGGTTCTATGACTTTGAGAAAGAAGAGTGGGCAGACTCTAAAATTACAAAAGGCCCTAGTGGCTATGATTCAAATGCCTGTTTGGATCCGAAAAACGACATGCTATATTTGACAGCCGAAAAATCATTTTATGTTTTGGATATTAAAGAAAAAAAATGGAAATTGATTGAAGCGGAAGGTCAACCCGAAAAATTTGCATCTACAAACGGGAATTTTATTAATTTTGATGCTGCAAACGAAGTTGTTCTTTATTGCACCAATTTAGATGATATTTGGGTTTATGATATCAAAAAGAACAAATGGGAATTCATGACAAAAACCGCACCGCAAATACCATGGAAAAAGATGAATTCTAGGTACTTAATGCCCCATGGTTTTTACGATGTAAAAAATAATGTTCACCTAATCTATCGTGCTTCCGATAGCGGGTATAACGATGCAACATGGTTAGCCTACCGTTATAAAAACAAACCAGAAAAAGAAAAGATAAAGGAATAATCAGAAACCTCAAAATGTTAGCAAGAATGGCCGCAATTCGCTGTTCTTGTCTAACGATCGGGGCTTACTTGTATTGAACTTCTAATGCCACTATATAAGCATAAGAAATCTAGTCCATTGTATACTTGTACTTCATCAATTGAAGCAGGTATTTTGTTGCGGTGCATTAATCGAACCCAACGGTTATCTTCGTTCCAACCATTATGATCTTTGCTAAAATTATTAGGCAAATGATTTGATGGGGCATCCAACAGTTGTTGAATAGCCATATTTTGTAATTTTGAATGAATAGGCAAACCTACAGAAATGGCGGAACTAACAGCCAGACCATTTTGATAACGCCAAACATATTTACGCCAATGTTTTTCATCGCACTTGTTTGGGCGCATTGAAATCAAAGCTGTCTCTAGCATTTGGGTATAGAATGGAGCATAAGTTTTACCGTGATGATTTTTTGGTGAGTACTCTTTCAATTTTTCATAATTCTTAACGGAAAGCTGATTGATTTTACACAACCAGTTTGTGCCTTTATACATTAAAACCCAAATCACTTTACAATAAGGGTTATTCACGCTCGGGTCATTCCAATAACGATTGATCTCTACATAAATCCATTTTAAAGTGAATACATACGGCCCTCTTCTCACCTTCTTGTTTGGTTGGATTTCTGATTGAATTCTAAAATTGTTTTTCGCTAAATACTCAGTTAACAACTGCAAAGACTTTTTAATATCAACAATCATTTCCCCTAATCCCTCAACTTTGTTTTGATCTAACTGCGACAAAGTTTTTAATGAAAAATAAAATCCGTAATAAAGAGCTGATGATTGACTGCCACTCATCTCATTAGAACCTCCACTTGTATTTATAAAATCAGATTCCACAATTAAATCTTTCATTTGGCCAACAGTATCTCTCAGAAAAAAACCATCAAGACCAGCAGTGGACATTTTGTCGTTTAATATAATGCCATCTAAAACTTGCCGTAGTAATTTGCGAGTACGGTCTGCTTCCTTTTGGTTGTCTTGTTTCAGATTAAATATCAAATCATTTGAAAGAAACATCAAAGCTTTACTGGCATATATTGTTGCATCTGCAAATTTAATTTTTTTATAATTTTCTAAATAATTCTGATCCTTTAATTTTTCTGGCGGAATATAGATTTTTTCTGGCACACAACCATTGAAGCGATTTTGACCTTCATCTAAATAATATTTAAAAAAATATTCGCGATAATGCTGGTAGGTATTGTCTATCTTTTGAGCTTCTTCTTTATGTAATACTCGAATCGTTGCACCTTTTTTTTGCACGCAGCAACACAGAAGCAAACTCAAAAAGATTAAAGCCAAAAATTTGTTAAATATTTTATTCATTGAATCCTTTGTATTTGAATGAAGGCAAAGCGATTCTAACATCAATTTAGCTGATTAAAATAAAAATGGGAAGGCAATAAAAAATATAAGAGACGCAACTCAGAAAAGTTTGCGTCTCTAAGAAATATTAGCTTAAAAAGTTGTTTTCGGTTAAATAACGGTAACTTGAAGCCAAACAATCAAAGGGGTCGCGTGGGCAGGTATCTTGTTCCACAATATACCATTTTACCCCCGCTTTATGACAAGCCGGTATTATCATTTGCCAATCTAAATTCCCTTCACCAATCGCAGCAAATGCTGAGTCATTTCCAACAACTGCATAATCTTTAACATGAATCACCGGCACGCGACCCGCAAGTCTTTGTACCATCGTGATGGGGTTTGTTCCACCTTTCCATAACCAATATAGATCCAACTCAAACGCCATTTTTTTAGGGCATTGCTCAATCAAAATATCAAAATGAGTTTTACCTTTTTCATATTTTTCAAATTCAGAAGCATGATTGTGATAACCGAATTCAATACCAGCCGCATTGAATTTGCTAACAACAGGGGCAACAATTTCAGCAAAATGTTCAAAGGCACCGGCCTTCTTCCCATAAGGTTCATCGCTCAATGACCCTAACGCCGTATAATTACAACCCAGTTGCTTATGAAATTCAATTTCTTGCTCAGTTTGGTTGACATAACTAGACCAACCTCTATGGGTTGCAATACACGCAATACCGTGATCATCCATTATTTTACGGGCTTCTTTGGCTGTCAGCAAAGGTTTATCCCCATTCATGCAGCCAATACCAGAAAGCTGCACAGCCTTATAGCCAATTTTTTGAATCTTTTGAATTGTTCTTAAAAAGTCCTTTGGAGATTTTACAAAATCTCTAACAGTGTACATCTGAACAGCAATTTGATTACGCATGAACGCTCCTATTTGGTTTTAATTCTTGATTGATTTCATCAACTAACTTCATAAATTTTCTACCGTATTCTATATAATTGGTATAGCCATCTATTTTTGTCGTCGCATTTTTATCGTGAAAAGCAGATGCCATATGTGGCTCCATAGAAAAACCGCCTTCATAGCCATTCATAAGCAAATCTTTAACAATTCTTTTGACTTCAGCAGTCCCCTCACCAGGAAAACTATAATCACACTTTTGAGTTTCAAAGTTATATTTGCCATCTTTAATATGAACATAAGCAATGTGTCCTTTCACTTGCTTGTAAAAATCCCATGAAGATTGTTTTGGGTAAGGTTTGGGCTTAGTGCGATCATCGCTAAAAACAGGGTTTCCTGTATCAAAAACTAATTTCATTCCTGGTATGCGATCAATTAGCTCCAAAGTGTAACACGCCCCCATACCCCCATAATTCATACAGTTTTCATGAACTGGGGTCAAACCGTTTTCTAAAAATAAACCTACTATTCTCTTTAATCTTTCTACTCTTTTCTCTAACATTTGTTTTTCTGGTGGCAAATCAGGCAACACCGCATAACTCATCATGCGTACTAATTTGGTGCCTAATCGCTTCATACGAACAACAGCTCGCTTTGCCTCTTCAAATGAAGGGTCTTCTTCTTTGCTAATATCTTTACTCCAATTCCCAATCGCTGAACCAAAACAATTTATTTTAATGCCTGCATCATTTAATTGTGAGCAAGCCTGATCAAACTGTTCATCCGAAATATTATGGATATTTGCCCCTCCAATATTTCTAGATTCAATATATTGCCAACCTAGTTCTTTTGTAGCTGCAATTTGTAATTTTAAATCCTGTGAAGCTTCATCTGCAAAACCTGTGTAATACATAAATTCTCCTTTATTTTTTATTTTTGGATGAGCTTTTAATTTTATCATTTAATAGGTTAAAATATACATCATCATCAAAGTTGATGTCAACCCAATCGTTTTGCCAAGCCGACATTAAAATAGCATTAGCTAACTGCAAACTGTTGATACCTTCCTGCCCGGGTGCAATTAATTTTTCGGTACCATTGATTGCGTTCACCCAATTCTGCATTATACCTTTATGTTCTGGTGCCTTTTCATCAAAAGTATAGGTCATTTTACTTGTACCTGGGCTAGCCCAAGCTTCTTTATTTTGACTATTCCAAGCTCTTTCACTTTGTTTGTTTTGCCAAAAACTTAAATCATTTCCTTCGATGACAATTTTTCCTTTGTCACCAATAATCTCCAAACGGTTGGTGCCAGGGTACTCTCCCGTGGAAGTTATCAATGTGCCTGTTGCGCCACTTGCATACTCAAAATACGCCGTCACATCATCTTCCACTTCAATCGAATGATATTTCCCAAAACTACAAAAAGATTTAATACGAGTAGGCATACCACACAACCATTGCAACAAATCAATATTATGAGGGCATTGATTCAACAAAACACCACCGCCTTCACCTTCCCATGTTGCACGCCAACTTCCACTATCGTAATACGCTTGAGTGCGATACCAATCTGTAATGGTCCAATGTACGCGTTTCAAATCACCTAAAGCTCCTTCTGAAATAAGCGTTTTTGCTTTGATATACATGGGTCGTGTTCTTTGATTAAACATAGCCGAAAAAACTTTGCCAGAACCTGAGGCTGCATTATTTAATTCTTTAACATGTTTAGTATAAACCCCCATTGGCTTTTCTATCAGGATATGCATATTATTTTTCAATCCTTTTATACCTAATTCAGGGTGAGAAAAATGCGGTGTAGCTATAATGACACCATCTACTTTTGAGTTCTTAAAAAAATCATCAATAGAATCAAAGGTTTGCACCTTCGACCCAAAAACTGTTTTTGCCTTATTAATATTGGCTGAAGATAAATCACACACTGCTGCCAGCCTACCACCTTTAACGCCACCATCAAATATAGTCTTAGCATGACTAAACCCCATGGAGCCAATACCTACTATTCCAATTGCTACTTCAGACATATTCTTTCCTTTCGGTTCTTGTTGGTTTTACACGCTTAATTATAAGAATCGATTCGACTATTTACTATCGAGGAACGCTCTATTTTGTGTGGAAAAAGATCATGAATTTATTAGTTATTAAGCGAATTTATGTAAAAAGTGCTTAAAACAATGGTTAAGCCAAGAAAATATGGCTCATTAATGAGATTAGGGCCTGACCTTATTTCTATAAGATGAAGGCGAAACGCCCACTTGTTTTTTGAACAATTGGGTAAAGTGACTAAAAGAATTAAAACCTACGCTTAAGGAAATTTCTGTGATCGGCAAATCACTAGTTAGCAACATTTTTTCAGCTGCTTGCAATCTAAATTCGGTTAAACGATCATTTATTGTTTTACCAGTAATCTCTTTATAGACTCTAGCCACATGAACCCCAGAGAACCCACAATATTGGCTGACATCTTCGCGACTGATTGGGTTTGAGAGATTTAAATACAAGAAATGATCGATGGCTGCTACTAATTCATTTTTTTTCCAGCTAACTTTATTTTTATCAGAAGCATTTGCTTCCATGTCTCTAAGCAATTCCAAAATAATTCGAGTTAATAAAGAATGAATAAAAATATTCGAATAATGAAACCCAGGGCTTACAATTTCTTTCATCAGCAACTCTGCTTCGCTTCTGAGATTTGGCCCAATATGAATTAGTTTCGTTTTAAATTGGGGTATGTAGATTTCAGATATTTCAAAACCAATTACCATATAATTTATCTTTTGACCAATATTGCAAATTTCCCTATTGACCCCCGGCGCCATTAAAACCGAGTCACTGCTTTTTAATAACCATTCTTGTTGATCGGCTCGATATTTAATCTCACCTTCATGCACATAATACCATTGATAAAATTGATGAGTGTGTAATGAGGCACTATACCCACTTTTTAAATTACGACAATGAATAGCAATGATTCGCAATGGGAAATTCATATACACTCTTTTAATTGATCCTTTTTGTAGGCAGCTATTATAACAAATATATTTCTATAGGAAATCAAGCCTTCATAAAATAAATATTACTTATATATTTCCACTTAAAACGGGGGCATTCGTCCTATGATGTGGTTTTGTGAAGCTTTTATAAAGGTATGATTTTTGTAAAAACTCTAGTTTTTTGGAGTTGTTGATGAGAGAGTGGTAGAGACGGGTTTGAAACCCGTCTCTACGCATCAACTTAAGGGTTGCCGCCAACTACTTTTCTCGTTCTTTTGCGTAACCAGACCGTCCCCGGTCTGGTAGAGTTGACGGCAAAGCCCAAAAACATGTTGAAAGTAAGAAAGGTGACTTCCGCCGATAAGACAAGATAATACTTGTTTCGCGGACAAAATAACCTTTACTTATGAGGAAATCACCATGAAACATTCTATCAAATCCATTAATCCAAGTCAATTGCAGTCAGGCGAAGCGGGTAAATTTATGGTCGAAATTATTAAATCTGCCATAAAAGAGGCAAAGCCCAAAAATATGTTGAAAGTAAGAAAGGTGACTTCCGCCGATAAGACAAGATAATACTTGTTTCGCGGACAAAATAACCTTTACTTATGAGGAAATCACAATGAAACATTCTATCAAATC
>Ga0209573_1003896_pt1 | contig 15521 bp, 15 predicted proteins | sample TNRBio252014_DNA_FD_185870 | JGI IMG/M metagenome (GOLD analysis project Ga0209573, IMG submission 185870) | Wastewater treatment Type I Accumulibacter community from EBPR Bioreactor in Madison, WI, USA - TNR Reactor_6/25/2014_ DNA (SPAdes)... | ecosystem: Engineered > Bioreactor > EBPR >...
AAAAAAAACTATGTTGATTACGTTCCATTAGGTATTATTGGGGTGATCAAACCGTGGAATTATCCCCTATCTAACTCACTTTGGTCTATAGTACCTGCACTCTTAGCAGGAAATGTTGTAATTTATAAGCCATCCGAGCACTCATGTTTAGTTGGTTTTAAAATTTACGAATTGTTGCGAGATTGTATAGCTCAAGATGGGGTAATAAATATCATTATTGGCGATGAATATGCAGGAAGAGTTATAACAAAAAATAATCAAATAAACATGATTTCTTTTACAGGGAGTACGGAAACAGCAAGGACTATTTTATCTGATTCTAATGGAATCATCCGTAGATACCAATTTGAAACTGGTGGGAGTGATTTTGCAATAATTCTTGATGACTTATCTTCTATAAGTGATGCTGTAATTGATGGTTTAGTTTGGGGTATTGTGAATAATAATGGTCAAGTATGTACAAGTATAGAGAATATCTTAATCCCTGATAAGTTATATCCAATTATTGTAGAAAAGCTTGTGCAGAAGATGTCTTTACTTCAGAAAAATAAAGACTTTGGCCCAATACAAAATCCTCAACAATTAAATCACATTCTAAAAATACTAGAGAAACAGATCATGCTAGGTGGAAAGTTTCTATGTGGAGGTATGGTAGAAGGAAACTACCTAAGTCCAACTGTTATAGAATTTAGTAATACAGTAAATATTACAGAAGCTATTAGCGATGAGATTTTTTGTAGTGCAGTACGTATATTCAATTACTCTTCCATAGATCAGGTAGTAGGGATTATTAATAGTGGTCCATATGGTTTGGGTTGCTCTATTTGGACAGCCGATCCAGCACAAGAAGAAATAGGGACATTATGTCAGAGGCTAGACGTTGGTATTATTTGGGTTAATGATGTCAATTTAGCTTTCCCAGAATTACCTTGGAGCGGACGTAAAAAAAGTGGAGTAGGATCAAATCTTGGATTTGAATCTTTACTTGATTATACAGCACCTAAAGCGATCAGTATTGATATAGAGCCTATAACTGAGAAGAAAGATTGGTGGTTTCCCTATGATTAAAGGTCGACTATCTTCAAGTATAGTAGAAGAATCTATAGTAGATGAATTAGATAAATGGTTAAAAGTTAATACTGAAAAAAAAAGCTATAGTATCTTGCTAGATTTAATCGAGAATATCAATCAGATATGGACATTCGATATTGTAGTACAAAATTATACTACCCATAAATTAGATCATAGCTTAATGGTTTTGTACTATGCAATTAATTTAATTAAAAATTATAAGATTAAATTAGATAAGACCGCAAACTTTATTATTGCGGTTGCCTGTTTGCTACATGATATTGGTCTCCAATGCCGTGATGAATCTATATATGATGAGGTACGTAAAAAAATTAATTATTGTGGAAATGAAAGCCCAAATATTTTCGTCAGAAATCACCACGCACTAATCTCAAGTTTATGGATTAGAAACTTATATAACAATGAAAATTGTTCAGATCTTGGATTAAGATATACGATAAAGAAAATTCCTGAAGAAATAATTTCAATTATTAGTTTAGCTGTTAATTCGCACTCTGGACACAGTTTTTTTGAAAAAACTAAGGGATATACATATACTCATGCCCAAATAGCTCGCCCAATAAATAAACTAGCTTTAATAGTAAGATTAGCTGATGAGTTGGATATTGGAAAATCAAGAGGGGACTTAGCAAATCCTATACTAAATAATCTTCCCACTGAAAGTGCTTCCTATTTTTGGAGGCACTACTGTACATTAATAAAATTCCATACATATGGAATAATTAATATTAATCTTGAAATTCATCCATATGATACTAATAAAGAACCGGTGTTAAAGTACTTTATCTATGATAAATTTATAGAGAAAAATAGCTCAATTATCACCGCTTTTCGTGAATTTTTTCAAGCTCCCCTAACATTTGATTATAGTTTATCTTTTAACGAATATAAAAAAAGTATTCCGTTTAAAGTTTATGACTATTTATCTTCTAAACTTTTAGAGCTTGATCAGAATAAAATTAATTACTCTTTCGCAAAAAATATTATTGATGTTTACAATCTAGATACTAGGTTATTGGAACCATTATATACTGGTGATATAGACTACGCTATTAATCAGGAACAAGCCGAACTTTTCTGGAAAAAAAATCCTAATATGACATTCTGTGCATATAAATCTAACACTCTAATTGGGTATTTAACATGTATACCTGTTTACATTGATGTTCTTACGGAATTACTAAACTTTAATATCACAGAAAATCAGTTAAAAGTCGATAATATTCTTACATATGATAATCCAAAAACTGTTACATGGTATATTTCTGGATTAGGGGTTGAATTCTGTGAGCGATTGCATTCTAACTACCCTTCAATTGTATACTCTCTAATAGAGAAAGCTTTAGAGTTTGCTAAAACAGAACTTAGACCTAGAGGAGTAAAAATTAGCCATATAGGTGCAATAGCATACACAGATACTGCGAAGAAACTATGCGATAATTCACAAACATTTAATGGAAGTAAGTTTTCAGACGCATATTACACTATTAATGGTATTCGCCCTTCTTCTTATTTCTCTGAGGTTAATTTAGTGAAGGCAGGATATTTCTTGGAGTTTAGCAAGTAAATGTTGATTAGCCATGAGATTGATGTACTTATCCCCTCTGAATTATCTAAAATATCTGAAAATCCTCTCATCAATGGATTAGCGGAATTTGGAATTATACTAAGAGTTTTAGCCAAGATGGGAAGAAAGTTTACTGGAGATGGTGTAATTAAAGTATTTTGTGATCATTCAATAACTAAGAAAATGTCCATGCTGCTTACCCCTCTGCTTACAGATATAGTATGTGCTAGAACAAGAATTAGGCTTGGTTGTTTAGTTGACCCACCTGAGATTTTATATCAATCCCATTACGGTCATTCTATACAAATTGATCAAAATAAAACTGAAGATATTGTAGTCCTTATGTCAAAAGGGTTAGACAGTTTAGCATTATTTAATATATTAAAATTTGAAAAATTTAATATTCATAGAATTGGTGTTAAAGAATCCGACTCAGTAGATGATGGATTATCAGAAGTTGATGATAATTTTTTGACTATCAATGTCCCCCATTTTACATATATTGATAGTTTTGATAATGATCCATGGGATGATTATGGAAGATATGTTTATTTTTTAGCTGTAGCAGCAGCTTATGCATATAAATACAAGATAAAAAATATTGCTTTGGGCTTAAACAAGGAAGATTTGCAAGGGTATGATCTTATCGCTGGAATTAAGATTGATTCCCAAGCCTGCCAAAGTATCAGAACAATAGAAATCTTAACTGATATTTTCTTAACTGAATTTGGGTTAAGATTGCTTATCCCGCTAAAAAATCTAAATAAGATACAAGTTGTTCAACATTTAGTTGATAAAAACATCAATATTCAGAGTTCGATATCTTGTGTTTTTTATAATGATAAAGGCATTGAATGCGGTAGCTGCTTCAGCTGTTACGAAAAGACAATGGTGCTTCTTGCGATATTTGATCCTAAAAAAACTGATATTCTTTGTGAAGAAAACAAGTTCATGATTTTTCATAAAAAAGATAAGATATTTGAAATGCTTTTAAGGAAAAAATTAAGTAGTTTTGAACAATTACCACTTGATTGTACTGCTAAAATTCTCTTAGAGAGATTAAAAAACGGAGAGAACGAAACGATAATTTTACAATCCAAGTTTTCTGTTATACATACTTTGAGTGCTTTATATAGATGGGAAAATTACCTAGATAAGCTGACTGTTATTCTACCAGAAACTACTAAGTATTTCTTACGTAATTATAACTCTATAATAGATAGATCAAAAAACTTCCTGTTTTAATTTAACTGTAATTACCCTATAAGGAAGGCGGTGGATAGCTATAAGAAATTAGTACAAGATAGCTTCGATATCTTTTCAGAAGCTGAATTTAATAACTTTTCTATTAACCGATTATCACCTCAAGATGCATTGGAAGATTATTCTGCAATAATTTCTAATTTACATCAAATTACTGGAATATTTGGCCCTAAAAATTCATGGCCTCAATCATCATTATCTCTCAGTGATAACATAAGTGATTTAGAGTGGCATTATATAGAATTTCAAGAAAGACACTCTTTCGCATACGTTATTAAAAATTCATACAAAAAATATATGGGATGTTTTTACATATACCCATCTTATGATCCCAATTTTGAAGTAATGTGTTTTATATGGCTTTGTAGAGAAGAATCAATCTTCGATGATATTATTTTTAAAACTTTAAAAAAGTGGGTCATTAGTAATTGGCCATTTAAATCCATCGTCTTTCCAGGGCGCGATATTTCATGGATTGATCTTTCAGAGAACTTAATTGATATATACGCTGATTATTACATCTTTTAATATTAGCATCAGAGATTTAAAGTAGGATTTTAAATTAAAATAGTCGGTTTCTTTCGCCGTTTATATGATAAAAACTTGATGACATTGAACTAGTTAAAATGTTCTCAAGAGCAGCGAACAGAACTCCCTTACTGTACCATTCAAAGTCCTCTATCTCTCCATTTCTGAGCCGTTTTATTATCTGTTTCAGCTTTTCAGGGTGTTCGTGAACTGAAAGCAGAAAGTTAGTAGTCGGGTGGTTGTACCGCTGCGAAAAAAGCCCAAACTCCATCGCCTCGGTATGCTGGCGAATCTGGGCGATGACCTTTTTCGGGTCAGTCTCACGGTGAAGCTCCAACACGATCAAACGGATTTTTTCACGGATTCTCAACCTCAAGACCGCATCAGGAACCAAAGTAATCGGTTTTCCTGCTGGGTCTTTTTCGGGTAACTCAACGGCAATCAACGGTTTACCTTCCCCTAACCGCCTTGATCCCTCTTGCCGAAAGTACGGCACCATCTCCAGAACTTCAATACTCGGTCGTTCATCGCCGTTCGGCAGGGTTTCCCGCTCGCTGGTCGCTTCAAGGCGCAAAAATGCGGCCATGAGTTCCAAAAAAGCGGCACGATGCGGAAAATGAAACGGACTAGTGGCACTAATCCCCCCCTTTGGGTAGTAGATACTCCCGCTGGGTTGGCCGATAGCCTCAGCGAGCGTATCCGCCCCTCGTTCGGTTAGCGCAAACAACGTCCCGATCTTCCGCCCGCTGCGACCACGAACCGCCGTGGCATAAATCAACTTTGTAGTCAGGTAGCCCTGACGGACTAAATCGTTCAGGTAACAACGCCAGTAATCACGGTTTTTTGATCCAAGGGCATGAGCAACCGCTTGAGGGGTCGCGTTGTACAGTCGGGAAACCACCTTTAGCGCTGCTAAGTGGTTGTCGGTCAGGTTGAGGCGGAAGACTTTCGGCATGAACGGCGTTTAATAGTCAAAATCCAGTGACTTCTTGCGCTTTGCCGTGGCTACATCGGGACTAGCAGGGTGTTTTTGTGCGCTTTGTCGGTTTTTTTGTGCATCTTGTAAATTGATGCTGCGGTAGTACGTTGCAAGTTGGTATGTCTTCATCCGTTCCCATGCTTCGGCGCTCATGCTATTTCGATGGCCCAACAAGTCTTTTCCCAACTGAAACCTGATTGACTCCTGATTACCGCTTTTCGTGTAAAAGTTGAGCGGTTTGAGGTGTTTTAGCTCGTCGGCATCGATATCCACCATATACGCTAAATCCCGCTCGGTGGTCTTATCGCCACCTGCTGAACCCGCAAACCGTACCCGACTGTTGCCCGCAATCGCTCGCCACATCTCATCAGACATTCCATAACCTGTGATTTGTTGGGCAATCGTAAGGTGTAAGCCGTACTTGCGCGTTTCCTTATAAACAGAAATCACGGCCTCACTCATGAAACGGTCAGCCTCATCCATAAACAAGAAAACGCTCTTGCGCTGATGCGCGGCGATGCTCTGGCGGCGCATGGCCGCATTTTGCACCGCACAAAGCACGAAACGGCCAAAGCCCGCGCTGGTGGCCGATCCCATCGTACCCGCCGACAGATTGAACACAATCACCTTTCCCTGATTCATCAAGGTTTCGAGGTCTACCGTGTTTTCGGAAGTTAAGCACCTGTCGAGTGCATCCGATGACAGCAAAGCCCGTAAGCGATCACGCACCGCGTTTTTCGTCGTCGCATAGTGCTTATCAAAAAACGATTCGAGGGTGTCGAGCTGGGAGCGATTCGTTAGGGTGCGCTTGGCACGATCCACCCAAGGTGCGTTACTGGGTTCCGACTCTGAAATGAAGGCCAGCAGATCGTATAGGGTGGTTTCTGGGTATTTGGCGAGAGTATATAGACAAGGTTTCAGAATCGTTTTCATCCGTGAAGAAACTTCACCATCCGAACCGATCACTGCCGCAATCGTATCAATGAAATTTTCCACCACACTATCGAGATCAAGGGCATTATGAAGGGTGGAAAGAGGATTCAATCCAGGCACAACCGTCAAGCGTTCACCTTCAGCATTTTTTCCAGCCAGATAGGGCGAAAAATAACAAAGCCGTTCGGGACTTTTCTCAAATTCCTGCCAGTGTGTGACCTGTTCGGCTATATCGCCGTGAGGATCAAGCAAAATGACCCCGTGGCCTTTCTCCATTAAGGCATGAATCATCACTTTCATGCATTCACTTTTGCCGTGACCGCTGCCCGCTCCGATATAACTATGGGCTTTGAGGTCATGAACGGAGACAGGCAAAGCCCAAAGTCGAAAAAATGGTTCCAAGCTCTCCGCATGAAAGGCGGCCAGATAATCCGCATAATCGGCGTAAGTCGCTTTTTTAGCCAGAATTTGCGGGCGTAAGATGTTCAATATTTGGGTTTCATACTCATAATGAATTTTATAGGTTTCTCTCGCCTTTTTTTCTAAGAAACCGACGCGCAAGCGGCGAATATCTACAGGGTAAACATTCGGATACTGTGCAGAAAGTTCAGAGTCGGAAAGTGCTAGAATAGGATCATTTTTAATCAATTCTTGGGTATCGGGAAAGTCATTCGGAGCATCTCTGGTAATGAGTTTTTGAAACTCTGGAAAAGTCAGCGGTTGCCTGTTTTTGCCCCGAAATTGCAAAAGCTCACTGACAAAACGGGGTAAACAATCGACCGTTCGAGAGAACCCGACATTGATAAATGGATGGTCGTTCACGTCAGCATGATCTTATGTTTTCCCATGAGTTCAGGGAATCAAGCAATGCTTTTAACCATGCGTTTATCCGTGAGTCCATTTAATCAATAACCATTATATGCAACAATCGCTTACGGTCAAATTTTGAATTCGAAATAAGGCATAAACCATTGCCTTATGCCCGCCGACGTGCAGCCCTACTGCCAAGGCAATTCGGCAGTCAGCAAAGAAGGCAAAATCAGATTTTTTCAGATTGTTTAGTTTTATCAGACTTCACAATTTTCAGTTTTCGTTCTTCCTGTACTCCTTTCATGTCCTTTTGAAAACTTAATACGCTCCCTTTCCATGCCCACCAACTATTAATCTTGTAGCACCTAACGCCTTTGTAAGGTGCAACTAGGATAATTTCCTTGTGTTTCAGAACGGCTAAGGCTCTCGAAACTCTGCTTTTATCAATCTCTAAGGCTTTAACAATATCGGTTTGGCGGAGGTGTATAAAATTATCGAAATCCAGCTTGCCAAGCAGGTAAGACAGCACACGGTGATGGTCAAGGGTAAGTTCCTTGTCCTGTGACAAGGCGATAAATGCCTGCTGAAATCCCATGAACCACCCTCCACCTTGAACCTTTGGTCGATCTTTACCCCAGAAGATATATCCTTGTTCAACCTCTCCTGTATCGGGGTTTACGAAGTTAACTGGCTTGCCTGACATGCTCCTTTCCCCTCCTTGCTGACCTAACTCTAAAAAGTTGTATCTAGAGTCAACTAAAGTTGTATCTGGAGTCAACTTTTGCTTTCGCAAGCCTTCGGAATCACTGAAGAATTTTGATGCTCTTTAGATAGTATTATCATAAGGCGGTTCAGCCTCCCACCCAAGTCATTGTTTCCACTGGTTTTGGGTTATAACTCCCACCTCTGCAACTTCCCCTGATTTTGGGGAGCTGTGGGATCTGGAACCGATGGTGCTATCCCATACCCTGACCTCCCTGTCCCATCCCTGACTAACGCGGCATCCTGCCTTGTTGGATCACGATCCAATCGTGATCTCCATTTGGCAAGGCAAAACCCGTTGATAAACTCTTCAGGATGCGTTTTAAGCGATTTTGAGGAAGACCCTTACCCTTCCCCATACCCTAAGCTGGTTGAAGCCTGAAAACCCCTTCTAACGCGCTTTAGTGGCAACTGAACCTGTCTTGCTAACCCGCTTTGGTGACCTCTTTGGGGTTCAGTGGCTTTAACCACAGAAGAAGATGATATATAAAACGGTAACTTCATCTAGCGCTGGCAACTCGTAATTACGTTTTACGTTTTATTACATATCAAAAATCCCTCAATCTTCCCCCCAGTAATCATAAAAATTCAAGATTATTCTCATTATCATGAATGAAATATGTATTAAAATAGGTACATTTTAATAGCAAAATTCGGCTGCTCAGTTTCCGTTTTCTAAAGAAAAGCCTAATAAAATAACTATAAATAACAATTACTTATTCAAAATTAATTTGCTTTTTTATATATCTTAAATATGATATATAAGATATATGTAACCTCATGGAGCTATGAGCGTGAAAACCATCACATCAGGCAAATTCCAAAGCAATTTTGGCAATGTTGCTGATATTGCGAAATCAGGGGAACCTGTCACTATCACTCAATACGGGCGCCCTACTTTGATGCTGATTTCTTATCAGGAAGGCACCGAACTTTTGCGATTACAGGCAACGCAACGGCTTAGAAACTGGTTTAAGGAGCGGGCGGAAACTCAACCTGTCGAAGTAGAAAGCCTATCCTTGGATGAAATTAACGATCTTGTCCATGAACTCCGACCGTAAGCGAGTTATCCTTGACACTAACATTCTCATAAGCGCCGCGCTCAACGCGAAGTCTTTACCCGCTTTAATTGTCATGCGTTCTTTTGAAACGTGTGACGTTTACCGCTGTCAGGAAACACTTGATGAATTAGCAGACGTTATTTTTAGACCAAAACTTGATAAATACTTTAGCGGTAAAGAGCGCCGACATGAATTTCTGGCACTCATAAAACTGAATACAATTCCTGCTGAAATGACTATAACGGTGACTGATTGCCAAGACCCAAAAGATAATAAGTTTTTAGCCTTGGCGCGCTCAGTCGATGCACACTTTCTGGTATCAGGTGACAAGAAACACTTGCTATCTATGCACCCCTACCATGGAATAGCCATTTTAAATATAATGGAATTTTACAATGTGCTGTTCCCATCCGAATCAGAAAACCGCTCCCCACTGGTCTAGCAGGTGGTCGATTTCCGTCTTTGCAACCTCCATGCGGTTTGACTCGACCAGCTTCCCCAAGTAAGCAAAGACGTTGCTCCAATAGTGTTCGACGCGGCGCAACTCACTTTGATGGGTCGCCATCGCTAATTCTCGTTGGTGCTGTTTTTGGGCGAGCTTTTCCTGAATCACCGCACCTGCCAGCATCTTGAACACTTCGGCCCGTAAGCCGCTTCGTTGCTCGAACTGCTTATGCAGGCTGGAACGGCGTTTGGTGTCTTCGTCCATCAGCTTTTGCACGGTCGTCAAACCCAGCTCAATCCCCATGAGGCGGGCGCGGTTATCCAGCTCCGCTTGCATTTCCTCCAAGCGGTGCAAATGTTTCCTTTCCTCCAGTTCGAGTGCATGACGTGCCTTTAGTCGTTCTCGGTCATCCGCACGATCAGCCTCCAAGGTGGTTCGCTTCCATGCCTCAGTAGCGGAAAACTGCTCCTTCGCCATCGCTGCTTGAGCCTTTAAGGCTTCCAAGCCTTGATTCGCCTCAGCTTTAAAGCGTTCCCGTTCCATCGCCGCGTTACTTTTCACGTACTCTCGATTCAGGTCAGCATCGGCCTTGAAATGCTCGCGTTCCATTTCCGAACGGGAGCGTACCTGTTCCCGTTCCATCGCTTCACGGGCGCGGTACTGTTCGGCTTGGGCGCGTAATTCAAGCTCCCTCAATTTCTGCTGATACTGAGGGTCAAAATGTAACTGTAGACTGGCGAGACTACCCCACATGACAACCCCTAAATACGGTCTAACGTGTCAACCAATGTTGCAATCATTTCGTTATTCTCTTGCTTCTCAAGCGCGATCAGTTTTTCACGCATCGCTAAGATTTCCTTATCAATATCAGCACCTTTTTGTTTGAATTCGGTCAGTAACTCCACTTGGGCGCGGTAGGCTTCTAGCTGTGACTGATTGCGGGTGCGGGCTAACTTTTCCTCACGGATCAAATCCCGCTGTAGCTGTTGCTCCCATTCCTGTTGCTTACGTCGCTGCTGTTTCTGATAGTCCCGTTCTTCCGCGATCTTCTCCATTTGGTGCATGGCAGCATTTTTAATCGCTCCCGCTCCTACCTTGGTCACGGCCAAACCCGCATTAGCGCCAACCTTGGCCACCGTGGTAGTTGCCCGTGCGCCCAACTTCGCCCCACCCCAAAGCAGTTGCAGCACATAGGGGAGCCAGATCAGGCAAAAACCCAGTGCAACCACTCCCATTCCCTTTTCACCGCCCAAAAATCCAACCAACATCAAAAAAATGCCAAGGTACAGGGCGAATTTCTTAAAACTCTCCATAATGAGTACCTCTTAAATCAACCCTATAGGCTATTTCCAAGCTGGAAGCGCCTCTAAACGCATTCTAGCGGCCTTCCTGAGCCTCCAGATAAGCGGTCAGGGCTTCGGTCACAATCCGCTTATGACTCTTGCCACTTTCCGCGCTGAACACCTTCACCCGAACCGCAAGACCCTTATCGAGCAAAACCTGAAATGGTACAGCTTCCCCTGCTTTGGTTTTTTCCACCAAAGCGGACATATCGGGATTGTGAGACGGCGCGGCACTTGACTTTGCCTTTAGCAACTTACTCGGTTGTTTAGCCATAGTCTTAGGGGTTAAGTACGGTAAATTGTAATAATTCAGAGACAATACCGCGAATTTCCTTGGCGGCCTCGCCTTCAGGTTCGGTATCAACAGGCGTTAGCCCTTGCGCGGCAGCTGTCGGGTAGGTTTGGCGTTGGCTGGTGAAGGCTGCAAAGACAGGAAAACCAAACTCCGCAAGCGCCTCGTTGACTTCACCCGTGAGGCGGGTTCGTTTGACTGCCCGCGAAATGAGGAAAGCGGCTTTCGGCTGACCGTCGGTGATGCCTTGCCGCGAACGAATCAGATTCACAAGGTCACTGGCCGCCCACACGTCATAAGGCGAAGGGTGAACGGGAATCAAGACCACATCAGCGGCGCGGATAGCGGAAACGGTCATGACCTCACTGCGGCCTGCCCCGTCGATGATGACCCACCGCTTACCCACTGGATTAATAGCCTTAAGGTCACGGTCAAGCGTTGGCCTGTCCATGCCAATCACAGGAACCGTTTCTTGCTCCGTTGCTGCCCGCCAATCTCTGGCGCTTCCCTGTGAATCTGCATCCACAAGAACGGTATCGAAACCCTGTAAGACCAGCTCCCGCGCGATACAGGTAGCAAGGGTGGTTTTTCCTGCTCCGCCTTTTTGGGAAAGCAATGCTACGGTAGGCATAGGACTATATGAATTGATGAATTCATACAATTTTAGCCATTACTGTTTGAATTGCAAATGTTTTTCTGGAGACCTTCTTTTTTTGGTTTTTGCTTACCAAAGCCAAGATCGTTTTTAAGGCCAAAAATAGGTTGATAGGCGCGTTTTTTTGAGTCTCTGGTATCAATATCGTGAACGTTTTCAAAAACGCTGTAGCGGCTCAAAAAATGGCATTTTTTGCGTTATTTTTTTAAGCTTCTCAAGTATTTGATTTTTCAAAAAAAAAGCAGCAGCAGAAAAGTCTCGCACGCACGCGGGTAGTTCTAACTACCTGATTCTATTAATGCTGCTTTTTTAAAGTAGAAAACCTTTAAAACCTTTAGACCAGGCAAAAACTGTTTAAAATGAATAAGTAAATAAGTTAATCATCTAAGGAATCACCCCCCTATCATCTAAGGAATCACCCCCCTTTTTGAAACCGATCATCTAAGGAATCACCCCCTATCATCTAAGGAATCACCCCCTATCATCTAAGGAATCACCCCCTATCATCTAAGAAGAGAGTTTCGTTTTTTAGATGAAAACTATCATCTAAGAAAACACCTCCCACATTTGGACATTTCATCTAAGCAAAAAATTTTGACTTTTTAGATGATATGAATAGAATTATGTATCATGAAAGTACAGCAAGAAAAGAATATACAGAACATCAAAGCACCTCAAGCAATCGTGCATGTAAAACACTCGATTACTTTAAGGCAATATAAGCTATGGGTTATTTTGCTTAATAAGTTTCGAGACTGTTATGAAATAAATGAAGAAAAAGATGAAAAAGGATTTTTTAAGATTTCAAAGAAGGAGATACGTGAATATATTGGATACGAACCCGTTAAAGACGAACTGAAAGTGGATTTTGAAGGATTAAGAAAAGAACCAATAATTATTAATTACCTTGAAAAGGATTGAACTCCAGTAATGCACGGAATGGGTTTTATTTCTGAATGGAAAATTTCATCTAAAATAATTCGGTTTCGCATCCCTTCATTTCTTGAAGACGTTATGAAGGGATTAGATGAACCGAAGGCAATATTTCAGCTTCTGAATTGGCAAATTTTTAATCATTTTTCGGGAAAGTATGAAGCAATAATTTATAAACTTTGTCGTGATTATATTGGTGTTAAAAGAACGCCATATATGACTATTCAAGAGTTCAGAGATTACATTGGCATAAAATCGAAAGAATACAGCGAGTTTATGCGGCTAAATCAGTTTGTAATTTCTGGGCCATGCAAAAAGATAAATCAATCGGATATTTCCGATATAGAGATAAATCCAGAATTCAAACGCGAAGGAAGGAAAGTTTTAGGGTTTTATTTCAAAGTAGCATCAAAGAGCCAGATAAGTATTCCTTTCGCAGACTGTGAGCCTAATCCTGCTTTTCAGTTTTCCAAGATAACTATAGAACCGCTAGTCCAAAGTGAATACTTAAAAATACGGTCTCTCGAAGAAATTTCACTCTGTATAGAGCGAGCAAACGAATACGCCGAAGAACAAGTAAAGAAAGGAAAAGCTGTAAACTATGGTGGAATTTATCGAGCAGCAATAACAGAGGGGTGGCATATACAGTATGCTGAGAAAAAAATAAAAAATATTTTAGCAGAGAAAAAAAGAAGAAAGGAAAAGTTAGAGCTTAGTGAACGGGAAAAACGTGAACTAAATGAAAAGAAAGCTATAAAAGAAAGAATAGAAAACGTTATTAATAAATTTAATCAATTTCCAGAAGAGAAGAAGCAAGAACTAAGACATACTTTCGCTGAAACCTTGCCAGAAATTACAAGAAAGATATTTATCAAGGATGGTGAAAGTTCACCTATGCACCGTTACAATTTTGCCTTATTTATAGAAATTAATAGCTATATGAATTCATAAAAGTATGAAGTTATATTTTTATGAAATCATATAATTTATAAGTCATTAATTAAATTACATTTAAAATTATTAATACTTTATATATATATATCCTATACTTATAATGTACTGGTTGTTCGGTAGGTTAGCTTGAGTACTTGAGTAGGAGTATTTATTTTGTATTATTCTAGAACCTACTAGGATAGCCTTAATAACTAAACTTTTTAAGGTCTTTAATCTTCGTAGATTGACACATACTTAAGAAATTAAGGTGTTTCGTACTTATGCGGTACTCTGTCAATCCCTATAGACTCACGTCAAATTCTAAACCCATAAAAATTCTTGAGGATAAGAGGATTAGTATCCTCAAGATTATTAAGTGAGGAAAAATTAATGAAACATGAATCCTTATTGAATGAATCGGAAAAAAAAGCTGCTTCTCTCCTCCATGAGGTATATCCATATCGGATAACAAATCATTTAGAAAAATTAATTACAAGCACTAAAGATATTGGTTTAAGAAAACAGTTTATACCACAACAAAATGAACTCCAATATTATGAAAAAGAATACAAAGATGTCTGTGAAGAACAAAATAGTGACTTTTTTGGAGTAATTCAAAAATATCCTAATAAAGTATTGCTGATGTTAACATATGAATGCTTTGGAAACTGTCGTTTTTGTTTTAGGAGAGGTATAGATGAATATCCTAAAATTAGTAAAGAAAATTTTATAAGAAGTCTTAAGTATATTACTGACAATAACATTAATGAAGTTATACTATCTGGCGGTGACCCTCTTATTCTAAAACATAGCTTATTAATAGATTATATCAGGCAGATATCTCAGATACAATCAGTAAGTATTATTAGGATTCATACTAGAGCATTAACATTTAATCCAAACCAAATTTCAGAAGAATTATTAATGGATTTATCTAAAATCGAAACAATAATTTTTTTTGTTTTCCATATTAACCAATATGAAGAGATGTCTAGAGAGTTCGCTGAGAAAACAAAACAAATAAGAAAGTACGGATTTCTAATGTTTTCACAAACTGCTCTTCTAAAAGGAGTTAATGATACTAGGGAAAAACTTCAGGATTTATTCGAAAATTTACTACTTCTTGGTGTTAAGCCGTACTATCTATTTCATACTGATCCTGTAAGCGGAATTGGTCATTTTAGGGTAAGCCTTAAGGATGGCATTAATTTGTATAAGAGTATCTATAACTCTATATCTGGATTAGCAATTCCAATTTATTTAATGAATGTACCTCCTGGCCATGGGCATGTTATTATTGATTTACAGAATATTTTTCATATAGAAGGGTCAAAATATTTAATTAAAACTTGGCAAGGTGAAGAAATAGAGTACTATGATATTTAGCTAATAATGCAATAAGGAGATTCTTATGTTATCTGCGTATTCAGTTATCAGTAGTAAACCTTATAAAAACGGTATGCCTACACCAGTGTCTTCTCCAATTGATGGAGAAATTATTGGTGAATATATACCATTTTTTGAATCGTTAAACTTATCTGAAGATTTCTTCAGATCAAAGGACTTATGGATGCTTACAGATATAAAAAAAAGGAAGGAAGCGTTGAGAAAATTTTTAAAAAAATTAGAAGATAATTCTGAGGATATCACTAGACTAATTCATCTTGAAATCGGAAAACCTATCATTGAGGCAAAAACCGAAGTTGATGAGTCAATAGGGCTAGTTAGCTTTCTCTTAAAAAACGGAGAAAAAATTCTTCGTCGAAGAATAAGAAACCCTGATCCTTTTTGGTCAACAAAAAAAAACTATGTTGATTACGTTCCATTAGGTATTATTGGGGTGATCAAACCGTGGAATTATCCCCTATCTAACTCACTTTGGTCTATAGTACCTGCACTCTTAGCAGGAAATGTTGTAATTTATA
>Ga0209573_1003898_pt1 | contig 15518 bp, 16 predicted proteins | sample TNRBio252014_DNA_FD_185870 | JGI IMG/M metagenome (GOLD analysis project Ga0209573, IMG submission 185870) | Wastewater treatment Type I Accumulibacter community from EBPR Bioreactor in Madison, WI, USA - TNR Reactor_6/25/2014_ DNA (SPAdes)... | ecosystem: Engineered > Bioreactor > EBPR >...
GAATTTTCAAAAAAATCAATTTACTTTAAAGTAATCAAAAAATCATCGAATCAAAGACCCTTGTTGATCATATTAAATAAAAATCCACACAATTCAACATAGAGCCATAAAAACTGATCCAGGCAAGTCAAAAAAATGTTGTTTATTTGTGAACGATTAAAAAATGTACAGGTGAAATTTATAAGTGAATTCAGGGATCCGGAACAGGTAAAACTGCTCCTGGAAAAGATCAAAACCACGGTGACCAAACGCTGGTCTATCATGGAAGTTTGCGGAGGGCAAACCCATTCCCTGGTTAAAAACGGGATCATCAACATGTTGCCCGAAGAGATCACCATGGTGCACGGCCCGGGCTGCCCGGTTTGTGTAACACCACCCCATTTAATTGATCAGGCGGTGGAACTTTCTCAAAAAAAAGGTGTTATACTTTGCTCTTTTGGTGATATGATCCGTGTTCCTGGTAACTCTATGAGCCTTTTACAGGCAAAAGCAAGAGGCGCCGATGTACGCATACTTTATTCACCATTGGATGCGGTCAAAATCGCTGCTGAAAATCCGGATAAGGAAGTAGTTTTTTTCGCGGTAGGTTTTGAAACCACCGCACCAGCCAACGGACTGGCCGTGATCCATGCCAAAAAGATGGGTATCAAAAATTTTTCCATACTCGTTTCGCATGTTTTGGTACCACCCGCGATCAAGGCGGTGATGGATGACCCTGAAACGCGGGTTGATGCATTTCTGGCTGCCGGCCACGTGATGACGGTCATGGGTTACCAGGAGTATTTCTCTCTGGTGGAAGACTATAAAGTACCTATTGTGATCACTGGTTTTGAACCGGTGGATCTGCTTCAGGGAATATTGATGGTGGTCAGTCAGCTTGAAAAAGGTCAATTTTCCCTTGAGAACCAATATACGCGAATGGTCAATCCTCAGGGGAACCCTGCTGCGATGGGAGTCATGAAAGAAGTCTTTGAAATCGCTCCTCAACAATGGCGGGGCATCGGAGAAATCCCGGATTCGGGCTTACGGCTTAAAGACACATACCAAACTTTTGATGCTGCCCAACGATTTGAATTAAAAACTTTAAAATCTGCAGAAAATAGCGATTGTATTGCCGGATTGGTTCTGAAAGGCATTAAAAAACCAGTGGAATGCCCGATGTTCGGAAAGGTTTGTACGCCAGAAAATCCTTTGGGTGCGCCCATGGTTTCTTCCGAAGGTGCCTGTGCCGCCTATTACCATTTTGCCACTGTTTTTCCCGATAAAACTAAAGATGAATGATCAGATGGATCGCTTACAAAAGATATTTGATATGACAGACAGGATAAAAATGCAACTTCAGTGTCCGATGCCGGAACTCGATTATGAGATCATCACATTGGCACATGGAAGTGGTGGAAAACTGACCAATGCCTTGTTGGAAAGCACCGTTTTTCAATTATTCACCGAAAATGACGGGATTGAAAGGCGACATGACGGAGCTTTAATACCTATGGACGGAAAAGCTGTTTTCAGCACGGACAGTTTCGTGATATCACCTATATTTTTCCCGGGAGGCAACATAGGCGAACTGGCTGTGAATGGAACGGTCAACGATGTTGCCATGTGCGGTGGCATCCCAAAATACCTTTCTTTGGCCTTCATCATTGAAGAAGGGATGAAGATCAAGGACTTATGGGAAGTTCTGGTCGGCATAAAATACGCGGCAGAGAAAGCCGGTGTAACGATCGTTACAGGTGACACCAAAGTGGTAGAAAAAGGAAAAGGCGATAAGATCTTTATCAATACTACAGGCATAGGCACATTGCATCCAAATGCGGACATCAGGATCAGCAATATTAAACCCGGTGACAAAATCGTGGTGAGCGGGCAGATCGCAACGCATGGCATAGCCATTTTGTCTGTCAGACGGGGACTCGAATTTGAATCCGATATCGAAAGCGACACCCGCAATCTCAACAAATCCGTTGAAAAAATGCTGGATCTTTATGGAAATCAGATACACCTGATGCGCGATCCGACCCGTGGAGGCGTTTCCTCAACATTGAATGAGCTCGCCCGTGACACAAAACTCGGTTTTGAGCTGGAGCAAAGCAGTTTACCGATGGATAAACAGGTTAGTGGCGCCTGTGAGATGCTCGGCCTGGATCCCTTGTATGTAGCGAATGAAGGCATTTTCCTGGCATTTGTGGAGGCTTCTGTAGCTGATGCATTTGTGGAAGACCTGCGCAAACATGAGTACGGGCAGGATGCGGCGATCATCGGAACGGTGGTGGAAGATCATCCCGGCACGGTTTTGATCCGCAGTGATTTCGGAGGCATGCGTGTGGTTCACATGCAGGTGGGCGAGCAATTACCGAGGATCTGTTGAATAGACCGGAAGGAAATGAGGGGTTTTATAGTGGTATTTTCAAACCTTAATTGTTTCTAAACCCGGAAAATATTTATTACCCCATTTACTTTCTCATCCGCTTGGGTCCATACCACAACCAAAACCCCGTCACACTGAATAAAAGCAGGCTCAAACCAAGGGCTGTATTGTAAATCAGTTTGAACCAGGGATCTGTGCCCAGAGTGCGATCAACGATCGAACCGTCATGAATGCTTTCTATCAGGTCAGAATTGCGGTGCTCGATTTTCAGTACAGCGCCGGTTGCCCCATCCAGTTGAACACCGCGATAGTGGCCCTTAAAGCTGAATTTGATCACGCCTTTGTCCGGCCTGACATCAATCCTGTCCAGTTGAGGGGAACGTTCTGCAAAAACAGAATCCTGAATGATTCGGCAGGCAATGTTTTTGAGGCTGTCCAGGGGAAGCCAGTTTTTGAGATCTGTGGTCGTTCCTGTGGCTGTTTCTGCCTGAATGAGTCCGCCCGAGTGTTTTTTCCAACCCAAAAGGATGCCGGTAATGCCCATCAACGTCAAAAAAACGAAAAAAACAACCCCGGAGATGCGGTGAATTTTTCTGAATGTCCTGAGCACAACTGCTTGTTGTGACGATCGTTTATACCTCATGTTTTTGGGTTTTACGCTAAAATTTAAACATCGGACTGAAACCTAACCCCGGGTGCACCCGGGGCTATAAATATTTCACTCCTTCGGAGTTTTTGCACAATATTAATAAGTCTTGTTGATTGGTTGTCAATTAAAAAATAGTAGTTCATCACAGGTTATCCGGCCTGCCCGCATTCACTGATCCGATTTTGGAGACAATGGATTGGACCTTATGTTCCATGCGATTATTTTGACCCTTACGGATATCTAGTTTGATGCTTGCATAGATCCTGTTGGCATCCTCAGCAAGTATGTCATGTGCTTTCTGAACGATCTCAAGCGCCTGGCTCAGTTCCTCTGTTTCGATGATGGTACCCATCGCAGTCAACTGATAATGAAATGGTTGTTGTCTGATCATATCGATCACACGACTCACCTGTTCACTGACGCTTTCTCCTTTATCTGTAGGAAACATGGCAAATTCTATGATCACTGACATGGTTGGGTATTTATTTTTGATAATTGTTTTAGTCTTTTAGTCTTTTAGCCAAAGATGTATGGTTTAGGGTAAATGATTTAACATGATGAGCAAATTTAATGATATAATCTTTATGCTACCACTTTATTCCACATTACTAAAATACTAAAAGGCTAAACCCCTAACCTGGACGAGCCAGAACCAAAGAAGAAATTGATTTAAGAACCCATACGGGCAAGCGAAGAACACCGATTAACGATTTCAGATCTTGTATTTCTATTCTAAAATCTAAAATCGTTAATCCTATGCTTGCCCGTATTGGGGTTCGATATTCAGTGAGGCTATAATTCTACATCAAATTTCTTTAAAGTTCTGCCAAAAAATACACGAATTCAATTTTTAAGACACTATGTTTTTTGGGGTTTACACCAAAAAAAGCCGCTTTGCGGGAAGTTTGAAATGAGAAAATGGAATAACCAACATCAAAAACAGACAACATGTTGGTTAGTTTTGACTCTTAAGCGCCTAAAAGCCTGAGTAATGATTTTTCAAAAAAACAATTCCTCCTTCAAAGGCTTTCCATTATAATGCCGCCACCGATCACATCATCATCCTCATAAAACACGGCTGACTGACCCGGAGCGACGCCTTTGGTATTGGCCAGAAATTCGACGCTCAGCTGGTCACCCTGATTTTTCAATTGGCTGAGGACACCCTTGCTTTTATACCTGATCATCGTTACGGCTTCGATATCAGGGATCTGATCATATTTCATATGGTTCAGGCGACCAACGATCATCCCGTTGCGAATGAGATCGGTTTCTTCGCCCAGTTCAACGGTATTTTTGGAGGCATTGATTCGCGTAACATACATAGGTATGCCAAGGGCAATACCCAGGCCTTTCCTTTGACCGATCGTATAATGCATGTAACCTTCATGTTGGCCTAAAACATTGCCATATTTGTCTACAAAATTTCCACCTTTATAATCCTCCTCCATTCCGGGGATCACATCTTTCAGGTAAGCCCGGTAATCATTATCCGGTACGAAGCAGATATCGAAATTTTCCTGTTTATTAGCCATACGCACATGACCTCTGGTAAAAGCGATGCTCCGCACTTCAGGTTTGGTCATTTCCCCAAGGGGAAAAACCGTTCTGGAAAGGTCATTCTGATCTAAAGCCCAGAGAAAATAACTTTGATCTTTGAGGGGATCAATGCCTCGCTTGAGAAAAGTACGACCATTTTTTACATCCGTTCGCGCATAATGTCCTGTGGCAATTTTTTCGCAACCGAACTCATCTGCGGTTTGGATCAGGCCTTTCCACTTGATCTCTGCATTGCACCAGATACAGGGATTTGGTGTGCGGCCACGCATGTATTCCTCTTTAAATCCCTCCATGACCGTTTCGGAAAACTTTTCCCTGATGTCTACGATCATGTGTTTGAACCCGATAAAATCGGCTATTTCTTTTGCGCCCATGACCGAATCAAGGCTGCAGCAAGGATTGTGCACCCGGCTTTCGGCATACGTGTAATCCAGGATATTAAGTGTCACGCCGATGACTTCATATCCCTGTTCGTGCAATAATAAAGCTGTGACCGTGCTGTCGACACCACCGCTCATTCCCACCAGAATTTTCCCGTGCTTGCTCATTTCAATTTTTTAATGATGAAGCTAAATGAAACTTCAATGCAAAAATATGATTGAAAACAATTCGTACTTTAATATGTTCTTACAAAAAATGCATTGTGGCGACCATATTCCGATTAATTTGGAAAAAAGATCGAAAAAATAACAGTTAAAACAAGGTAAACATGAAAAAAAACAAATATTTAGCTTTGGTGGCCGGCATATTAATTATTCTGGCTGTATTTGGCTTTTCTTTGTCAAAACAACCAACTCACAGGTTTGAATCACCAAAAAAAACGATCAATAACATGGAAAACGACCGTTCTGATACCATTGTTCCCCTACACAAATCAGATGCTGAATGGAAACAGGAATTGTCTGCCACTGAGTTCAATATCTTGCGTAAAAAAGGGACTGAGCGACCATTTACAGGTATGTATTGGGATCATTTTGAGGATGGAACATATGTCTGCCGGGCTTGTGGGCTGGAATTGTTCGATTCTGAGACAAAGTTTGATGCACATTGCGGATGGCCGAGTTTTTATGATGCGATCAAATCCGAAAACATAAAAACGGTAGATGATTATTTGTTGGGATACCGGCGGACCGAACTCATGTGCGCCCGCTGCGGTGGTCATTTAGGGCATGTTTTTGATGATGGTCCTGACCCGACCGGGCAACGTTATTGCATCAATTCCGTCTCTATCAAATTTGAGAAAAAAAAGGAAAAGGAGGATCAGTAGTAGATCGTTTCCGGACTTTTTTCAATGTATATGGGCAATATCCAACCTGCTTTCAGTCCGTACATGAGGTCTGTCCGGTTTTCTGTATCCACGCTCATCGTTGCAAAATCGTAATATCTCCGGTTTTTGGTAAAAGCCTGCAGGAAATCAAATCCTGCGTAGAAATTGATCCTTTTGTCTTTACTGATGTATTGGTAACCGACAAACTGGGTCAGTGAAAGGCCATTGGACAAGCGGTCATAGCCCTTATCATAAGGATCATTCAGCTGAGCTGCGGTCACAAAATCATCCTGCAATCTGATCCAATGCTGGTAAAGCCCGATGCCAAGGTCAACCCTTAATCCGGTACGGGAATTTTGATTGCCAAACGGAAAAACCTTACTGACAAAAGCGCTTGTTTCAAAACCCCTTTGGCGCAATTTCACCTGGGCATACTCGTAATTTATACCCAGTATATACCCGTTTTTGTCCCTCAAATGCGCCAGCACATCCTGTTTTACGGTATCACCGAAATAATAAGAGGCTTTGATCCCAAAATGGTAATTTTTATTTTGCGGCAGGTAAGAAATATTGGCTCCGATATTCAGATTAGGTCCAAAACGCTGACTGAGATCGCCACCGACGAGATGATAGCCATATTCAAAACCGAACAGAAAAGCCGGATTTTCCTGCAATTCCTGTTTAATGGCCTGCTGCGCGATGGAAGGCTGAATCCCAAAAACAAAAAAGAACACATAAATATAAAGTAGATTTTTCATTCGATATTTAGATTAATTTTGGCGGCTATCAATCGGTATCACCTTTTTGTTTTCCAGTGATAAATGATGATGTTGATGACAGCCTGTTAATTCGCGGTAAAAGTAAAACAATTGTAATAACGAAACAAAATCCGAATTGTGAATGGAAGCAAAACGTTGATATTTTGGGCAATGATGGATGAAAAAAATTGTAATCAAGTCACATTGCAAAATCTCAAACAAAGAATTTTAATATTTTTTATAATATAATTACACAATAAATTGATTTTCTAAGCATTTTATTTACTTTTGTAGATTATTGCATTTTTCTGTTCCGATGATTCCGTTTATCGGGCATGAAATTTGATAATATTTTTATTTATCTTTTAATTTATTATTATTTTTTTTATGAACATTTATGTTGCAAATTTGGATTTCACAGTTCGTGATGGAGATTTACAAAAACTTTTCGAAGCTTATGGAGAAGTAAGCTCAGTTAAAATCGTAACTGACAGAAATACTGGCCGTTCAAGAGGATTTGGATTCATTGAAATGCCCAGTAATGAAGCAGGAAATGAAGCTATTGAAGGCCTGAACGGAAGAGATGTTAAAGGTAGAGCTATTGTTGTTAAGCTTTCTGAGCCCAGAGCAAAAGATTTCCAGCCAAGAAGCGGAGGTGGTGACAGAGACAGGAGATTTCAGTCCAGAGAAAGAAGGTATTGATTAGATTTCGGTCTACATGGATTTTATCATTAGAATGATGTCACACTTAAGTTAGAAAGCATAAATGTGAAATTTTAATTAAAACCTGTAAAGAAATAATCATGAACCCTGACGGAAAACGTCAGGGTTTTTTTATTGTAATACAGCCGGGCTGCCCATACATAAAGATTTACAGAAAATCATTTTCCGCATTTTAGTATTGATTTTTCCATAATCAATGAAACAACCTAACCTGGACGAGCCAGAACCAAAGAAGAAATTGATTTAAGAACAAGGAACACCGATTAACGATTTCAGATCTGTATTTCTATTCTAAAATCTAAAATCGTTAATCCTTGTTCGATATTCAGTGAGGCTTTAATTCTACATCAAATTTCTTTAAAGTTCTGCCAAAAAATACACGAATTCAATTTTTAAGACACTATGTTTTTTGAGGGTAAGCCCCAAAAAAAGCCGCTTTGCGGGATGTTTGAACAAAAAAATGGAATATCCAACAGCTGAAACGAACAACATGTTGGTTAGTTTTTGTTCTTAAGCGCCTAAAATAAAAAACATCCTTCTCTGCTCTGCATACAATCCACCGTTCTATTCATGTGAATTTTAATTTACTCATATTCATTTAATATTTATTTTGCCCTAAACATTTTTAACCATAGTAACTGTTAAAAATGACATACCTGCTGATCGTTTATATCCTTTTTCAAAAAGCTGTATTTACCAATTTTACCAAATTATTATTCATAATAGGTATAAATTAGTTGTTTATATTGTCAATAACATCATTCTAAGTGTCTAAAACCAATAATTATTTTGTAAGTTTGTAGCAATTCCGGCAGGGATTATTGTATAAAAAAATACACTTAATTTTATATAAATGGAAGACAAAATAATCAGTATTATCGGATCATACGACAGGGATCCGGAGCGTTTGATGGACATTTTATTGTCAATTCAGCATGAGTTTGGATGCGTTTCGGAAATAGCTGTCAGCGTAATCGCCCGCGAGTTGGGCCTTTCTGAAGTAGATGTGGTACAAACCAGAAGTTTTTACCACTTTTTTACTGTGGAACCTGTAGGAAAATACGCTGTATATTTCAATAACAGCGTGGTTTCCATGATGATGGGAATGGAAGATGTGATGAATGAATTCGAACAGTTGACCGGAATCCGGATCGGAGAAAAAACCAATGACGGATTGGTAAGTCTGCACACAACAGCCTGTATCGGCATGAGTGATCAGGAACCTGCCGCATTGATCAACAATGTCGTTTTTACCCGGCTGAACCGGGATAAAGCCAAAAAGATCTTTGCAGACATGAAAGCAGGGATAACTGTTGAGGACATGATCAGCGAAACGGGTGACGGCAACAATGCACATCCATTGGTTCGAGCCATGGTCACAAACAACATCCAAAAAGCCGGACCTGTGACTCTTGGAGATTATTATGAAGGAATTTCTCTGAAAAAAGCACTTCAGATGAACCCCAAAAGCATCATCGATGAAGTAAAGGCTTCCAATTTGAGAGGTCGTGGGGGTGCTGGTTTCCCAACAGGTTTGAAAATGCTCTTTTGTTCGCTGAATGAAGGCGATAAATATGTGATCTGCAACGCAGACGAAGGCGAACCAGGTACATTCAAAGACAGGGTTTTGTTGACTGAAAGATTACCCATGATCTTCGAAGGCATGACGATATCTGCTAAAGGAATCGGTGCAAAAGAAGGCATATTATACCTCAGATATGAATATAAATATCTGAGAGCTTATGCTGAGAACGTTTTGGAGGAATTGCGCAGCAAAAATTTGTTGGGTAAAAACATAATGGGTACGGGTTTTGATTTTGATATCAGGATACAATCCGGTGCCGGAGCTTATGTATGCGGTGAGGAATCTGCCTTGATAGAATCTTCAGAAGGAAAAAGGGGCGAACCAAGAAACAGACCTCCATTTCCTGTACAAAGCGGTTATAAACACAAACCAACGGTGATCAATAACGTGGAAACCTTCTGTTCCATCGTCAAGATCATCGAGGTAGGTGGTCTATGGTACAGTAAACTCGGAACAGCAGATTCTGCCGGAACCAAACTTTTGAGTATTTCAGGAGATATTCCCAAACCAGGTGTATATGAAATCGAATGGGGCATGACAGTCAATGAAATGCTTGAAATGGTCGAAGCGACTGATGTTCAGGCCGTTCAGATGTCCGGTCCTTCCGGATTGTGCATCAATCCTACTCAATTCGGCCGGAAAATAGCGATGGAAGATCTTGCTTGCGGAGGTTCTGTCATCGTGATCGGAAAACATCGTGATATACTAAAGGATGTCGTTCTGAATTTCATGGAATTCTTTGAAGATGAATCCTGCGGTTCATGTGTCACCTGTCGTTCTTTCAACATGATCCTGGCCAAACAGATCAAAAAAGTGGTTGAAGGCCATGCCACACGCAACGATCTCAAAAATATGAAAGAATGGAGCAAGATCATTGCCAGTACAAGCAGATGCGGTCTGGGACAAACTTCTTCCAATCCGATCACATCCACACTCGCTAATTTCCCTGAGTTGTATGAAGCAAGGACAGTTGACGTAGCTTACCAAAGCGATTTCGATATGGACAAAGCCATTCAGGAAGCATGTGAAGTGGTTGGAAGACCAGCCAGAGTACCACACCACAATTAATTATTGAACCATTTTTGAAAATTAACATAATATGAGTGAAAAAATAAAATTCACAATCGACGGCAAAGAAATCGAAGCTGAAAAAGGACAGCTTTTGGTTGAAGTCGCAGCTGAAAATGGGATTTATATTCCCGTTCTATGCCATTGGAAAGGGGTTCATCCTGCTGGTTCATGCAGGATCTGCACCGTCAAAATAAATGGCCGTTTCATGGCATCCTGCACCACTCCTGTGGATGCCAACATGGTCGTTGAAAGCAACACACCTGAAATTCAGGATCTTCGCAAAGCTATCATCGAAATGCTTTTCGTGGAAGGCAACCATTTCTGCCCTTCTTGCGAAAAAAGCGGAGATTGCGACCTGCAGGGACTTGGATACCGTTATCAAATGATGGTACCGCGATTCCCTTATGCTTTTGAAAGAAGAGAACTTGAAGCTTCTTCACCAAAGATCTTCCTCGAAAAGAACCGTTGCATTTTCTGTAAACGTTGTGTCAGAATGATCAAAGATGAAGAAGGCAGAAGTTATTTTGCATTCAAAGGCAGAGGAAAACACCTTGAGATCAATATGGACACCAAACTGGCCGAGCACATGAGCGAAGAAAACGCACGCCTGGCGATGAAAATTTGCCCTGTGGGCGCCATATTACGTAAAGAAGTTGGGTTTGAAACTCCGATTGGAAAGAGGAAATACGATCATGTTCCGATAGGTTCAGAGATTGAAAATTTACAAAATTAAAATTCAAGAACAATGAGTAAACCAATAGTAGCAACGGCTTCACTGGCAGGATGTTTTGGATGCCACATGTCTGTTCTGGATATAGATGACAGGATTCTGCAACTGATCGAACTCGTCGATTTCAATAAATCACCCATCACTGACATTAAAACTTTTACCCAACCTTGTGATATAGGAATTATCGAAGGTGGTTGTTGCAACAGTGAAAACATTGAAGTACTTAAAGATTTTAGGAAAAATTGTAAAATCCTTATATCTTTGGGTGAATGTGCCATCATGGGCGGACTTCCTGCCATGAGAAACGGCATACCAGTCAGGGAATGCCTTGAAGAAGCTTATTTCGGAGGAGTAACTGTCAGAGAAAATACTGAAAGGATCATACCCAATGATGAAGAATTGCCTATCATCCTTGACAAAGTATATCCTTTGCACGAAATAGTAAAAATAGACTACTTCCTTCCGGGTTGTCCTCCGAGAGCGGATTTGATCTGGGAAGCAGTAGTGGCACTTGTGACCGGCAATGAACTGAAAATTCCTTATGAATTAATTAAGTTTGATTAAACAAAAAACTATGCAAAAAGTAACAATAGAACCCGTAACCAGAGTTGAAGGACACGGAAAAGTGACCATCCACCTCGATGACAACCTCAATGTAGCCCAAACCAGGCTGCATATTGTAGAATTCCGCGGATTTGAACGATTTGTTCAGGGTCGCCCATACTGGGAAGCTCCGGTATTGGTACAGCGTTTATGCGGTATTTGTCCGGTGAGTCATCACCTGGCTGCAGCCAAAGCTTTGGACGTGATCGTTGGCGCCGGAACAGGACATGGTTTAACAGCCACCGGTGAAAAAATGAGGAGATTGATGCATTACGGACAAATGTTCCAATCCCACTCACTCCATTTTTTCCATCTTTCAGCACCAGATTTTCTATTGGGATATGATTCCGATCCTGCAACCCGGAACGTGGTTGGATTGGCAGTGAAATTTCCTGAACTGGCCACGAAAGCTGTATTGATGAGAAAATTCGGTCAGGAAGTTATTCACTACACTGCCGGTAAAAAAATCCATGGAACAGGTGCGATCCCGGGTGGTATCAACAAAAACCTGCCGATTGAAGAAAGGGATATACTCCTGAAAGGTGCAGATCCTTTGAACATCGACACGATGATCCAGTGGGCTTATGATGCTGTCCAATTGTTCAAGGATTATTATATGAACAATAAGGAGTTTGTGGACAATTTCGCTCATTTCCCATCCAACCATTTCAGTCTGGTGAGAGAAGACGGTGCATTGGATTTTTATCACGGTGTGCTCAGGGCAGTGGATGCTGAAGGAAAACGCATACTGGATGATGTTGATTATCAGAACTATAACGATTACATTGAAGAAGAAGTCAGAAGCTGGAGTTATATGAAATTCCCTTATCTGAAGCATATAGGTAAAGAAAACGGATGGTACCGTGTAGGTCCACTGGCACGTTTGAACACCTGTGACTTCATTCCATCCAAACTGGCGCAGCAGGAATTTGAAATGTACAAAGCCCACACCAATGGCAAGCCAAATAATTATTGCCTGCACACACATTGGGCAAGATTGATAGAGTTGTTGCATGCTGCTGAAGTGATTAAAGAATTGTTGCTCGATCCGGATTTGCAAAAAGATGACCTGGTGATCAAAGGAACTAAAATACACAGAGGTGTCGGTTTGATCGAAGCGCCCAGGGGAACTTTGTTCCATCACTATGAAATCAATGACAATGATCAGATCACATTGGCCAACCTCATCGTTTCAACGACCAATAACAATGAACCGATGAACAGATCTGTCAATTTTGTTGCTAAAAAAATGATGACAGGGCAGTCACAGATCACTGAACCCATGAAAAATGCAGTGGAAATTGCTATCAGAGCTTATGACCCATGTCTGAGTTGTGCTACCCATGCCATGGGACAAATGCCATTGGATATCAAACTTTTCAATGTTAATGGTGAAATTGTAGACCATTACAGGTCTTAAAATAATAGGATTAATTAGGGAAAGTCCGTCATTGTTGACGGGCTTTTTTTATTTTCGCAATCTCAAAAAAAGGATGTACTACAGAAATGGTATTTCTTGAATAAAATTTTATAATAAAACACTGGTATGCAAAAAACACTCATTTATGGTTATGGCAATCCCGGCAGACAGGATGACGGATTAGGAGCCCGGTTTATTGAACTTTGTGAGGAGTGGGTGAATACAAATGGCATTGAGCATGTCAATCTGGACTGTAATTATCAACTCAATATTGAGGATGCAGAGATCATTGCCGGATATGAGCGGGTTATTTTTGTCGATGCTTCCATTGTTGAAGAGATCGATAGTTTTAAGCTCGAAAAAATTGCTCCTGACAACAGCTCGATTGAATTTTCCATGCATGCTGTTTCCGTAAGTTTTGTCCTTGACCTATGCCACAAAATTTACCGGAAATTTCCCGATACTTATGTATTGCATATCAAAGCCTATTCGTTTGATTTTATAGAAGAACTCACTCCGGCTGCCCAATCCAATCTGACAGCTGCTTTTGAATACATTAAAACATATTTATCCGATCACGACATGGTTGAAACAGAATAAAAATGTTTTTTACAGTTAAGATTATCTTCATCCGTCAAGGCATAGAAAATTTGAACCAAGTGATCTTCATTCATAAAAGCATTGCAATTTTATCAAACTGAAATGTAAATATTAAAGGATATTTGCATTTAAATACATATTTATTTGGATCAAAATCATTTTTTTATGTAATTTTGCCCACTGTTTTGAACTGTAATTTTTTTAATGCCACCAGAGTTAACAAACAAGGCCGTTTTCAAAGCATTCTATGCTGAGAACTATAACTTGCTGGTCAACTACGCATACACCAAGACAAGGGATTGGGAGTTGAGCAACGAGATAGTTCAAAACGTATTTGTAAAAATCTGGATGCGCAGAGATGACACTGACATCAAGGTGTCTCTAAGAAATTACCTCTTCACCATGGTAAAAAATGCCATTTCCGACCATTATCGCAGGACATCAAAAATAACTGACCTTGAACAAGTTGACGGTCAGTCTGTTGAAGATAATGAATATGAACTGAACGTACAAAAAGACCTGGTAATCAGACTAGCTATCAAGGAAGCGCTGGAGGCGCTGAAGCCAAAACGCAAGCAGATTTTTGAATTGTCAAAATTTGAAGGTCTGACATATGCAGAAATAGCAAAATATATAAATATTTCAGAAAGAGCTGTTGAAGATAATGTAGCAAAGGCTGTCATTCAAATAAGAGAGATATTAAATAAGAAAAAAAATGAATTATTTTAATTTATAAATGTGAGATTTAGAATTACTTTCGTCAAATTTATCAAATAAGAATTTTTTGGATCAACTGCACAAAATAATAAATTATCTGCAGGGCAACTTAACTAACGAAGAATCAAATGCCTTGAATGCCTGGAGAAGTGCTTCTCCTGACAATGAGGCATTCTTTGAGTCTGTCAGAGAAATATATTCAGTTGAGCATTTAGAGGACATACAACTTTTCGATCCATTTGAAAAATGGGCTGAAATCGATGATCAGATCCAGGAAGAAAAACCGAAAGGGAAGATTATTAATCTCAAATGGACGGTGATTGCTGCCTCCTTGTTATTACTGGTTGCTGTTGCATTCTGGGTGTTATGGCCGGAACCATTGTATAAAGAAATTGTTACAGCCAACAAATCAACAAAAATTGAACTTCCTGACAAGTCGCTGGTTGAATTGGGGCCGAATTCCAAAATGAAGTATTTTACCAGGATCAATAAAAAGGTAAAGGAAAGAATGATATACCTGGACGGAGATGCCAGGATTGAAGTGAGTAAAAATGACCAATTACCTTTTATAGTTGTTTCAGGTAAAACCGGAACCAGGGTTCTGGGTACTATTTTTGAGATCAGGCAGGTTGACAGCATACAGACTGTCGTTTCCAACATTGAAGGATTGATCAAATTCTTTGAATTGGCCAATGAAAAAAATAGCGTGATCGTAAATGAAGGTGAAAGTTATAGTTATGATGGCAAAGGCTTTACCAATATCACACCGGTTGAACCTGTGATGATACCTGAACCATTACCTCCTGCTGTAGTGGAAAAAAAAGAACCTGAACCTGTTATTATTGAACCGCCTGTTCTTGAGGAGAAACCTGTGGAATTACCTCCACCGCCAAAAGAAGAACCTCCTGTGGACAAAACGGTCTATACCACTATAGAAAATATCATTGATGAATTGAATACCAGGTATGCAGGCAAATTCAATACAGCTCCCTGGGGGCAATTCCGCTTCAATGCAAGAATTCCCATAGACCTTACTAAGTATGCGGATCATTCATTGGAAGAACTCCTGAAAGAACTTGGGTCAGTTGCCAAAGTGGAGTACAGGCAAACCTGTCCTGACTGTTATGAGCTGCTTACTCTAATGCCAAAATGATATGAAAAAAGGATGTGAACATTGTGATAACTGTCCAAATCGCCTTTAAATCAATCAGTTTTTTCCCGGAATAAAATCGTAAAAACATTGAAAATTGAGCTTTAGGCTAATAAAACCCGAAATTTGAAATTTGGTTTTTTAGCAACAAAGTGTGTCTATTACCCGAAAATCAACTCCTTTATAAATATCTTTCTAGTGTCATGTCAACACTACTTTAGCCGACCCAAGTCTTGATATTTTTCCACATATCATCAAAATAAATCCTTTACGTAGCTAAGGCTATGCGCAGAATTTCTTTTTCGATCTGAGAA
>Ga0209573_1003899_pt1 | contig 15517 bp, 15 predicted proteins | sample TNRBio252014_DNA_FD_185870 | JGI IMG/M metagenome (GOLD analysis project Ga0209573, IMG submission 185870) | Wastewater treatment Type I Accumulibacter community from EBPR Bioreactor in Madison, WI, USA - TNR Reactor_6/25/2014_ DNA (SPAdes)... | ecosystem: Engineered > Bioreactor > EBPR >...
ACCCTCGCCCGAGAACAGGGATTGATCCTGCACACCACCGTCGGCATCGGTTACGAAACCCCTTGGCGACAGGTGGAAGCCATGCTGCGGCTGGCCGCCGACCGTACGTTGGGCTTGCTCAAGCAACCAAAACCGTTCGTATTACTGACAGCCCTCGGAGATTTCGCCATCAGCTATGAGTTGAATGCCTACTCCAAGGACCCCCAAGCCATGGTCCAGCTCTATTCTACGCTGCACCAGAACATTCTGGATGTGTTCAACGAATATGGGGTGGCGATCATGACCCCCGCTTACATCAGCGACCCGTCGGAGCCGAAAATCGTGCCCCAGGATCAATGGTACGCGGCACCAGCAACGCCGCCCGCGCAAAGCACGCAACCGGATCCAGCCCATCCAGCTTGAGCTCTGTACGTCGATATCCTGACACACGCCAGCCCATTTGGCTCCATGAGTGCTGACTCCGTTTGTCGGAATACCACATTGGCCGTGCTGGAGCTTTGGAAGTTGCCTTTGTGGTTAGATCGACACGACCGTGGGAAGACGGTCAGGCCCCGGCGGGAGGATTCCCAGCCTCATGGAAAGTCGTCGGCAGTCTCGCCGATAAGCTGCTCGACCCTTCGGCGGGCTGCTTGGCCACGGCATCCAGGAACACCAGTGCTCCGCGGGGCGACGGCTCCGGCTGGAAATACAACTGACTGATTTCGTGTTCCGCTTCCAGCCAGTCTTCCATGGGACAACCGCCCTGGAAACCCCGACGTTCGGCACGGAAATAAGCAGCTTCCGCGATCATGTGATGCCACTGGTCGACGGAAATTTTCTTCCGGGGGGTTCTTTTCAGCTTCGGCACGACTTGGCTCCAGAAAATCGTAAAGACAAGGATTCCATGCTACCAGATTGAAATTTCGTCAGGCCAGTCCCGCTGTGCCGCAGGCCGGCCCCCAGTCGAAACTCCACCTCGCGTTATTTGAACAGATCGTAACCGGCGGTGAACATCACCGCCGCCGTGCCAAGCAGATTGACCTGCACATTGAAATCGCCGAACCGGTAGCCGAGCGTCGGCACCAGGCCCGGCGCCACGCCATTGTGATTGAATGGGATCTTGTTCTCGTAAGGTTCCTTGTAGCCAAGCAGCACGCCGCCGGTCAGTTTGAAGTACAGATTGCGGTCGATGGATTCCAGTGGCCAGTATTTCCCAAAGTACAAGTACTGGCACTTCTGGTCGAAGCTGTTGTTAAAGTAGGATGCGCCGGCCAACCAGCGCGAAGGGGATTGCCACTCCGCGCCGATCAGCCAGGAGAAATCGGCGTGTTCGGGGTCATGATGATAATGAATAACACCCGGCGCCCCTTGCACCATCAGCACGTCACCCTCCTCGAAAATGCCGGCCCGGACGGTGCTCGCCGCCAGCAGCGTCAGCATCACGAACCCGAGCATCGCCCAAGCGGCCACGCGACGCCGCGAACGAATCGGAAACTTCAGTGTTGGAATCATGTTCAATCCAATGGGCCGCTCAAGGGTCAGTGTGGGGCTGGACGAAGCCATCGATGAGAATCCTTTTGATCAGGCGCGCCGGACGCGAGCAATTCGCAAACCGCGCGATTATGATGGATCGCGTTCGCCTTGACCACGATGACCCGAGAAATGAACGCCGACGAAAACCCGGAACTACAGATTACCGAACGCCTGCGCGAGCCGGTCGATGCCCAAACCACGCTGACCCTGCCGTTCGAACAACGGCAGAAGAGCCGGTTGCGAATACGGCTCGATAACGGCCAGGATGCCGGGCTGTTCCTGCCGCGCGGCACGGTACTGCGCCACGGTGACCGCCTGCGCGCAACCAGCGGCCTCGTCGTGGAAGTACGCGCCGCCCCGGAAGCTGTTTCCACCGCCCGCGCCGACGATACCTTGCTGCTGGCGCGCGCCGCCTATCACCTCGGCAACCGCCACGTCGCCCTGCAACTTGGCCCTGGCTGGCTGCGCTATCCACACGATCATGTACTGGATAACATGGCCCGGGAATTGGGGCTGACGGTGAACCGCGAACAGGCGCCGTTCGAGCCGGAAGCCGGCGCCTACGGCGACGGGCATCACCGTCATGCCTAAAGCGGATGCCCACTGGCGCCAACCGTGCAACGCCTTGGGTAAAACGAAGCGCAGAGAACCGGGCGGCGGCGGGCTGTGCGTGGGACAAGCCGACCCGGAAAATCTCGGCAAGAGGCACGCGCGCAGCAATGCTGCCGACCCGTCTCGACCAGCCCCGCTGATCGGCCCGTCACCCCTACCCCTATGTCGCTGACGCTCTCCAGCCTGCCACGCCTATTGCAACTGTGCAGCCCTTCGCTGCCGGTGGGGGCTTACGCCTATTCGCAGGGACTGGAATGCGCGGTGGAACGCGGCTGGGTGCGGGACGAAGCCAGTGCCGGCGATTGGATTCTCGGCCTGCTCGGCCACGGCTTGCGAGGTCTGGATCTGCCGGTGCTTGCCCGGCTTTATCGGGCCTGGGGCGCCGCCGACCCAGACGCGGCGCGGCGCTGGAACGCCCGGCTGTACGCTTCGCGCGAGGCGGCGGAATTGCAGCGGGAAGATCGCCATCTCGGCACAGCGCTGGCCCGCTTGCTGAGCGACCTGGGTATCGCGGAAGCGGAGCCGTGGCGCAACGCGCCTCGGGTCTGTTTCGCCACCCTATTCAGCTTGGCGGCGGTCAGGTGGACTATTCCGCTGCCGGAGGCCGCCACCGGCTATGCCTGGAGCTGGACCGAAAACCAGGTCGTCGCCGCAACCCGCTTGCTGCCACTCGGGCAGACCGCCTGCCAGCGTCTACTGGCCGCCGCTGGCCCGGTCATCGCCGCTGCGGTGGAAGAAGGTCTGAAACTGGCGGATGAAGACATCGGCGCCGCCGCGCCGGGGCTGGCGCTGGCCGGAGCGCTGCACGAAATCCAGTATTCGCGGCTGTTCCGGTCGTGAGCGACTCCCACGCAACCTCGGGTCAGGGCAAAAGCCAGTCGAGCAGCACATGGCCCCGAACGGTTCATTTCAGCCCAACCGCGACCGGATTGGACCGCTTTGCGCGTGCTGGCCGAAATGCTAGCACGCGCGTTTGCGCTCGATATGGTCGCGCGCCAAATCAAGCAGTTCGAGTGGCGGTTCGTAGCCGGAGCGACGGCAATGCCGCAAGTATTCGCTCAGACGTGGCTCGACGTCGTAGCGATCGGCGAGCGCGATGAGTTCCAGCAGCTCGATCATGCGGGGCGCGGGGACAGTGGCGACGGTTTGCAACATGTGGAGATTCCTCGGATTGAAATATGAGCCGAAAAATCTCAAGCATGAATCATGCCAATAATCTCCAGGAACGCTCTGGAATCCCAACGAACCTCCAAACCCTCAGCAACTGCTCACATGCGGCGCCGCGATCTGGCCGGAGGCGATCGATTGAGTCACCCGGTTGCGGCCCTCCCGTTTCGAGCGATACAGCGCCTGCCCGGCACGCCGCAGCAGATCTTCGGCGCCTTCCCCCTCGGCCCGCATCGCCACGCCGAAACTGGCGGTGACCGGCCCGTGCAGCGACAGGATCGACCGCCATTCCAACTGCTGACGGATACGCTCGGCGTCGACCACCGCAGGCTCCAACGGGGTTTTCGGCAATAACACGACAAACCGCTTCCCGCCAGATTGCACCACCAGATCCCCTTGCCGGCTGTGTTCGCGCAATAGCGCCGCAAAATCGCGCAAAACCTCAGCGCCGGCCTCGTGCCCCCAGCGCTCGTTGATCTGCCCGAAGTGATCCAGATCCGCGATCAGCAGACAGAGTGGGTGACGCTGGCGGCGGCTACGTTCGACTTCCACCGCCAGCACCTCTTCCAAGCGCCGCTGCTTGTCCGTCTTCGTCGACGAATCGCAATGCGCCGGCTTCCCGAGCTTCGCTTCGCTCCGCCGCGATTCCCGGTTGGCGCGCGACCACTGGCGCTGGATCTTGACCAGTTCAGTGTTCAATTGCAGCACTGTTGTCCCCAGTGCCTCCAATCCTTCCACATCGCACTCGGCCGCCACCAGCAACCGCCCCTGCGGCCAATGGTAGATATGGCCCTGCAAGAAATGGTTTTTTCGACCCGCGCGTGCGACGTGCAGCATACCCCGATACAACAGCAGCGCGCGCCCCTGATACGGTACCAGTGCCTGCACTTCCTCCAGGTGGGGACTGATAAGCAACGTGCGCGCATCCCTGGATTGGTCACCCGTCGCCGACGGGGGCATCAGCCGCAGGAAGCTACGGTTAGCGGCCAAAATGCGACAGTTTTCGTCCAACAACGCGATCATGACACTGTCGAGTTCCTGCAGGAACGTCGACAGGCCGATGCCTTCCAGCGAAAGAATCACACCGTTCATGATGATTGCTTCAGAAAGACCCAGGCGGCCATCGCTGCGTCGATCCCACCGAGAGACGACGCTGAAGGCCAGCGTCAACCTCCCTGGGATACGAGGGCGCCAAGCAGCGGATGGCCTTCGTCGTCCAGGGGAATATCCACCCATTCATCGCGACGGATACGCCGCAAGTCCATAATGGACCAGGGAACCAAGATCAAGGCCGCCAAAATCCAGGCGATCAGATGCCAGATCCAGCCGCTGCCGGGAATGAAGGTCGCGATCACGATGAAAAACCCGGTGACCCCATAAAAACGATAGGCCGCCTGCTGAGTGTAATACCCCACCTTCGGGTTGGGATGATGGCGATTCATCGCGTACACCAGCATCGAAGCGCCGAACCAGAAAATCAGCAGGGGAAACGGCACGAGAATCGCGATCAGGTTACCGTAATTCATCAGGGCGGAAGCCCGCTTGGCGGACGAACCGCGCGCCACCTTGCCAATGACCGTATTTTCGCTTTGTTCCAGAATATGCATCACAACACCCTTGCCATGAAGAACCAACCCGCGCCTCACTGGAAAAACCAGCGGCTCCGGGAACCTGCCGCGGCGCGGCCAGCCCTGGACAGCACGCCGTGACTTTCGCTTGGTCGCGCGCCCCGTGGCATGGACTCCTGCCGCCCATCTGCCTGCTGTGCGGGGCCACTGGCACGACGGACCGCGATCTGTGCGCCGGCTGCGACGCCGACCTGCCGCGCAACGCACGGGCCTGTCCGAGTTGCGCCCTGCCGCTGGCGGCAGGTTCCAATGGCGACTGCGAATATTGCCGAGCACGGTCTTTCAGCTTCGATCGCGCCTTTGTGCCGTTTTGCTATCGACCACCGGTGGATTTTTTAATTCTCGGGCTGAAATTCACGCATCGGCTGAGCCACGCCCGGCTGCTGGGCGAACTGTTCGCGGCGGCGCTGGCCGAGCGGAATGCGCCACCGCCTGATTGTATCATTCCGGTACCGCTGCATCCGCTGCGCCTGCGGGAACGCGGCTTCAATCAGGCACTGGAACTGGCACGTCCCAGTGCCCGACGCCTCCGCGTGCCGCTGTTGGCCGACGGTCTGCGCCGCGTGCGCCATACCCCCCCGCAAACCCAACTGGATGCCGGCCATCGCCACGATAACCCGCGAGGGGCATTCGTCGCCAATCGGCCTTTATCGGGACGGCGGGTGGCGCTGATGGACGACGTCGTCACCACGGCCAGCACCGTTGCCGAATGCTCTCGCATTCTACGAGCCAGTGGCGCGGCGGATATCGAAATCTGGGCCATCGGCCGTGCCACCGCCGATCCGTAAACCGTCCGCCCGCACCGAAAAACCGCCCGTGCTCGGTGACGATCGGCAATAACCGTTACCTCCACGCCTGAAATCTCGTAGAATGCCGCGCCAAATTTGTTCCCGGACAACATGGGCACCATGAAAACAACCGCTCCGGCTTTCGATCAGGCCATTCGTTCTCACGACGAACTCATCAAACGCCGCGATCTGGCGATCTGGATCGGTGCCGAACCGACCTTCACCGACCGCGCTTCCGAAGCGCCGGAGTGGCTGCATAATGCCCTCGGCCCGACCAAGGAAACGCGCGCTCGGCAAATGCTGGCTCAGGCCCTCGGGCAAACGCCGGGAACGGCGATTCTGCGAACCTTGGGCCGACAATACTCCAAGGAAGATCGACCGCGCTGGAGCCTGGGATTGTACCGACGGCGCGACGGCCAAGCCGTCTGGTCCGGCCCGCCCGATCCCCTGCTGGACAGCACGCCCATCGCCCTACCCGCCGGCCAGCTTGAGGACTTCTGGGAACAACTCGCCCAACAGCTCGGCACATACGGTTGGCCGGCGCTACTGTTCGCGGTCGAAACCTATCCCGAGCTGCGCATCGCGTTCCGTCGCGACCGACTGCCGCTACTGGCCAATCCCGAGCGAGATCCACGGCTGGCCCGCCCCAGCCCGCACGGCCAAGCGATTCCACCGCAAGGACCGTGCGACGAGCTGGCGGAACAAGGAACCTTCCTGCTCGGTATCGGCTGGCCCAGCCCGGAACAGGGTCTGGACGCGGTCGCCGCGCCCTGTGTGGAGTTACCAGCCTGCCCCGATGGCGAAATGTTCCAACGACTGTTGGCGGCGATCGGCGCGGCGGCCAACGCGGCCGGGCTGCCGGCGCTGATCCTCACCGGCTTTCCCCCGCCGGTGGACGCCAGCGTGGCCTGGACCACGCTGACACCGGACCCTGCCGTGGTGGAAACCAACATGGCGCCGGCGGCCGATGTCGCCACTTTCCTGGACGAAACCCGAGCCTGGTTCACCGCCGCCGCTTCCGCCGGCCTTGCGCCCTATCGGCTGCACTACAACGGCCAGATCACCGACTCCGGCGGCGGCGGCCAACTAACCCTGGGTGGCATCAACCCAGACCGCAGTCCCTTTCTGAGCCACCCTCAGTTGCTGCCGGCGCTGCTCGCTTATTTCAACCGCCACCCGGCCCTGTCGTTCTATTTCGCCGGCGACTTCGTCGGCAGCTCCAGTCAAGCGCCGCGCCCCGACGAACGGACCACCGACATCTTCGAGGAAATGGCGCTGGCGTTGGCGCTGCTCAAGCGTCAACGCAACCCAACGCCGGAACTGCTCTGGCAAAGCCTGTCGCCCTTTCTGGCCGATCCGGCCGGTAACCCGCACCGCGCCGAAATCAACATCGAAAAACTGTGGAACCCTTACCTGCCCGGCCGCGGCCAGTTGGGGCTGGTGGAATTTCGCGCCTTTCGCATGCCAGCCACCCCGGAACGATTGGCAACCCTGGCGGCGCTGCTGCGAGCCATCGCCGCCATGCTGGCCCAGACGCCGGATTATCCCGAACCGATCCACTGGGGTCGGGAATTGCACGACCGTTTCGCCCTGCCCTACTACCTGCGCGCCGATCTGTGGGAGGTGTTGGACGAACTGGCCAGCGCCGGTCTGGGGCTGGGCCAAGCGCTGATCGCAGAACTGCTGGACGACAGCTATCACTGGCTGACCGAGGTGGCGTTCGGCGGCTGCCGGCTCACCGTCCGGCGCGGCCTGGAATTCTGGCCACTGTTGGGCGACGCACTGACCCAGGAGCACGGCCATTCTCGGCTGGTGGACGCCAGCAGCACGCGGCTGGAAATCAGCCTGCGCGCCGATCCCGATTCCGGTACCGAGCACCCGGATCTGGCCGATTGGCAACTGACGGTGAACGGCTACCGGCTGCCGCTACGCCGAGAAGACGAAATAGACGGAGAGACGCGCGTGTACGGGCTGCGCTACCGCCGCTTCAAACCCTGGACCGGCCTGCATCCCACTCTGGAAGCGCAAGGTCCAATCGAACTGCTGTTGAGCCACCCTCGGCAACCGGGCGCGCTGCGGCTCACCCTGCACGAGTGGCGACCGCAGGGCGGTGGTTACGATGGCCTACCCCGGGATCTGGCGGAAGCGACATTCCGCCGGGCCGAACGCTTCGTGACGGAACGGCTTGAAACCGCTCCCACCGCACCGCCGCTGGAACCGCCGCCCACCGCCTTGACTCCCTACACATTCGACCTGCGCCGCCTCTAGACGATCCCCCGCCGGCCGCCGCCCCTTATTCAATCCTGTCGCCAACGGGTGCATAATGCGCCGCATCCCGAAAAACCCCAAGGAGAATCCTGAATCATGAGCGTCGAAACCATCGCCAGCCAACCGTTCCAGGATCAAAAACCCGGTACCTCGGGGCTACGCAAGAAAGTCAAGGTGTTCGAAAAACCGCACTATCTGGAAAATTTCGTGCAGAGCATTTTCGACACCCAGGATGGCTACCAGAACGCACCGTTGGTGGTCGGCGGCGACGGTCGCTATTACAACCGGCAGGCGATTCAGAAAATCCTGCGCATCGCCGCCGCCAACGGCTGCGGGCGGGTCTTGCTGGGTCAGGGCGGCATTTTCTCCACTCCCGCGGTTTCCCACATGATCCGCAAGCACGACGCCTGTGGTGGCATCATCCTTTCGGCCAGTCACAATCCCGGCGGGCCGGATGAGGATTTCGGCATCAAGTTCAACACCCCGAACGGTGGACCGGCCGCGGAAAAAGTGACGGAGGCCATTTACACGGCCACCCTGCACATCAACCGCTATCGCGTGCTGGACACTCCGGACATCGACCTGGACCAAATCGGAACCACCCAAGTTGGCGACATGCAGGTGGAAATCGTCGATTCGGTGCGCGACTACGCCGATCTGATGGAACAATTGTTCGACTTCGAGCGGATCCGCGCGCTGTTCCAATCCGGTTTTCGGATGCGCTTCGACGCCATGCATGCGGTGACCGGCCCCTATGCCCGCGAAATCCTCGAACAGCGTCTGGGCGCACCGGCTGGCACGGTGGTCAACGGCGTACCGCTGGAAGACTTCGGCCACGGTCACCCCGATCCGAATCTGGTGTACGCCAAGGAACTGGCCGATCACCTATTCGGCCCGGACGCGCCCGACTTCGGCGCGGCCTCGGACGGGGACGGCGATCGCAACATGGTGCTGGGCCGGCATTTCTTCGTCACGCCCAGCGATAGCCTGGCGGTGATCCTGGCCAACGCCGATCTGGCGCCCGGCTACCGCTCCCGCGTGACCGGCGTGGCTCGCTCGATGCCGACCAGTCAGGCGGCCGACCGGGTCGCGGCCAAATTGGGACTCAACTGTTACGAGACCCCGACCGGCTGGAAGTTCTTCGGCAACCTGCTGGACGCCGGGAAAATCACCTTGTGCGGCGAGGAAAGTTTCGGCACCGGCTCCGACCATGTGCGCGAGAAGGATGGGCTGTGGGCGGTGCTGTTCTGGCTGAACATCCTGGCCGAGCGCCGGCAGTCGGTGGCGGAGATCGTGCGCGAACACTGGCGGAACTACGGGCGCAATTATTACACCCGCCATGACTACGAAGCGGTCGACAGCACCGCCGCCAACGGCCTGATCGATGCATTGCGCGCCGCCTGCGCGACCCTGCCGGGTCAGCCACTCGGTTCGTATACGGTGGATTATGCCGACGATTTCCGCTATCTCGACCCCATCGACGACAGCGTGAGCGAGAAACAGGGCATCCGCATCGGCTTCAAGGACGGCTCGCGCATCGTCTATCGCCTATCCGGTACCGGCACCGAGGGCGCGACCCTGCGGATCTACATCGAAGCTTACGAGGCCGACCCGGCCAAGCACGATCTCGACACCCAGCAGGCGCTGGCGGAACTGATCGGCATCGCCGATAGTCTAGCCGGCATCCGCAAGCGCACCGGGCGCAACGAACCGACGGTGATTACCTAACCCCACCTCGTCCTCCGCCCGGCCTCGCTCTCTTCCATGGAAGGAAGAGCGGCGACTGAGCTGTCGGTGCCCGCAAGCGAGGCGACCGACGGCTTCGGCGGTGAAACACGGCGGGGCATCACGCCGCAAGAGGGCCGGAAGCGCTCGCGGCGACCATGAAAAACCCGGGCAAATTTCACCGCCTGTGTATAATCGCGAGTTTTAAATCAGACCCCCTGCCCATCCCCGTGCGAACTCCGCTGCCCAGCACCGCCAACGGTCGCCCCGATTCTCGCCAGCGCGACCGCAAGTCGGGACCGGCAAACCAAGAGGAACTACCGTGGAAAGCATCTTGAACGTCCTGATCCCCGCCGCCATGGCCCAAACCGGCGCCCCCTCCGGCGGCGAGCTGGGCCTGATGAACCTGCTGTTTCCCATTATCCTGATCGGCGCCTTCTACTTCCTGCTGATCCGTCCCCAGACCAAACGCGCCAAAGAACACAAGCAAATGGTGGACGCGCTCAAGAAGGGCGATGAAATCGTCTCCGGCGGCGGCGTACTAGGCCGAATCACCGAAGTGGGCGAGAATTTCGTGCAGGTGGAAATCGCCGAAAACGTGCAGATCAGGATTCAAAAGCAATCCGTCAGCTCGCTGATGCCCAAGGGCACCTACAAAGGCACTCTGTAACCGCGCCGCCCGGCGCCACGCGGGAAACGCCGTTCCATGGCCACGCCTTACACCCTGAATCAATATCCCTGGTGGAAATATCTGCTGATCGGCCTAGTCATACTATGGGGCCTGATTTTTGCGCTGCCCAATCTGTTCGGCGAGGATCCGGCGGTGCAAATCTCCGGTGCCCGGGCCAACATCGCCATCGATCCGGCGTTCCAGAATCGGGTCGCCGCCTTGCTCGACACCGAAAAGCTGCCCCACAAGCGGCTGGAGTTGGAGGCCGATCGCCTGCTGGTCCGCTTTACCGACCCGGAAGAACAGCTCAAGGCCGCCGACATCCTCAAGGACCGCTTGGGTCGCGACTACATCGTCGCCCTCAACCTGGCTTCGTCGGAACCGGGCTTTCTGCGGGCGCTGGGCTTGAACCCGATGTATCTCGGCCTGGATCTGCGCGGCGGCGTGCATTTTCTGATGCAAGTGGACATGGACGCCACCATCAAACAGATCGAGGACAGCTACGTCGAGGACGTCCGTGCCCAACTACGCACCGCGAAGGTGCTGTACACCTCGGTGGGTCGGGCGGCGAACGGCGGCATACGCGTCGAGTTCAAGGATGGCGTCGAACGCGACAAGGCCGCCCAGGTGCTGCATAAGCAACTACCCGGTCTGCAACAGAGCGAACCGGACCCGCTTAGCCTGAAACTGACTCTCGGCGAACCGGAAATCCGGGAAAAGCGCGATTTCGCCCTACAGCAGAACATCACCACCCTGCGCAATCGAGTCAACGAATTGGGTGTGGCCGAACCGATTATCCAACAGCAGGGCAACGACCGCATCGTGGTGCAACTGCCCGGCGTGCAGGACACCGCCCGCGCCAAGGAAATCCTCGGCGCCACCGCCACCCTGGAATTCCGGCTGGCGGATGAGGAAAACGACTGGACCCAAGCCGCCGCCACCGGCCGTATCCCGCTCAACTCGCGGTTGTACAAGGATCGCGAGGGTCGCCCGGTGCTGCTGCAAAAACGGGTGATGCTGACCGGTGATTCCATCGTCGACGCCGCCTCCGGGCTGGATCAGCAAAGCGGCGGGCCGGCGGTGTTCGTCACTCTGGACGGCAAGGGCGCCAAGCGCTTCGAGGACGCCACCAAGGACAACATCGGCAAGCGCATGGGCGTGGTGTTCATCGAGAACAAAACCGAGACCAAGCGGGTGGACGGCGAGTTGAAGAAAACCGCCTACACGGTCGAGGAAGTCATCAATCTCGCCACCATCCGCGATCGGCTGGGTCGACGCTTCCAGATCACCGGGCTGGACAGCACCCGCGAAGCCCGCGATCTGGCTCTGCTGCTGCGGGCCGGAGCGCTGGCCAGCCCGATCGAGATCATCGAGGAGCGCACCGTCGGGCCCAGCGCCGGCAAGGAAAACATCGCGCAGGGTTTCCGCGCCGCCATGGTCTCGCTGCTGGTGATCGCCGCGTTCATGATCGGTCGCTACCGCTGGTTCGGCGCCATCGCCACCGCCGCGCTGGCCGCCAACGTGGTGCTGATCGTGGCCGCGCTGTCCATGCTCCAGGCTACGCTTACCTTGCCCGGCATCGCCGGCATCGTGCTGACCATGGGCATGGCGGTGGATGCCAACGTACTGATCTACGAGCGGATCCGTGAGGAACTGCGCAACGGCAACAGCCCGCAGGCGGCGATCCACGCCGGCTTCGACCGAGCCTTCGACACCATCATCGACTCCAACCTGACCACTCTGATCGCGGCGATTATGCTGTTCGGCTTCGGTACCGGCCCGATCAAGGGTTTCGCGGTCACCCTCAGCATCGGCATCCTGACTTCGATGTTCACCGCGGTGACCGGCTCACGGGCGCTGGTCAACTTCATCTACGGCGGCCGCAAGCTGCAAAAACTGGCCGTCTGATCCGTCGGCACGGGAAATGGCTTCTATGTGGCGTTTGAACCTTTACAACACCAATATCGACTTTCTGCGCTGGCGTAAACTGGCGATGGGCTGGTCCATCGCCGTGTTGCTGATCGCGATCGGCTCCTTGCTGATCCGGGGCATGAATCTGGGACTGGACTTCACCGGCGGTACGGTGATCGAAGTGCAATACCCGGAATCGGTGGAAATCCCCATGGTGCGCGAAACCCTGGCCAAAGCCGGTTTCGGCGATGCCCAGACTCAGCACTTCGGCACTTCCAAGGAGGTGCTGATCCGCATCCCGCCGCACGACCAGCGTAACGCCGCCACCTTGAGCAACGAGGTGCTTCGCGCCTTGCAGGAGGCCGAGGGCGGCGCGGGCGCCACGCTGGCGCGGGCCGAGTTCGTCGGGCCGCAGGTGGGCCAGGAACTGGTGGAACAAGGCGGGCTGGCGACACTGGGCGCGCTGCTGGGAATCCTGATTTACGTCATGTTCCGCTTCGAATGGCGGCTAGCGGTCGGCACCATCGCCGCCACCGTCCACGACGTGGTTTTCACCATTGGCTGGTTTTCGCTGTTCCATCTCGAATTCGACCTGACGGTGCTGGCAGCGGTGCTGGCGGTAATCGGCTATTCGGTCAACGACACCGTGGTGGTGCTGGACCGCATCCGTGAAAACTTCCGCAAGCGGCGCAAGGGTTCGGTGCTGGAGATCATGAATCGCTCGATCAATGAAACGCTCTCGCGCACCCTCATGACCAGCCTGGTCACCCTGCTATCGGTCATCGTCCTGTACTTCATCGGCGGCACGGTGATGCATGGTTTCTCGATCGCCATGATCGTCGGCATCCTGGTCGGCACCTACTCGTCCATTTACATCGCCAGCGCCAGCGCGCTATATCTGGGCATCAGCCGCGAGGATTTGCTGCCGAAGGCGAAAGAGGCCGCGGATGAACGACCCTGACGCACAGCCAGGGAATGACGCATAGCCAGGGAAGCTGTAACCTCCCTGGCCGCTTGCTCGCGCGTGACGCGCTTAGGAATTGCTCCGAAGTTGGTGAAACGGGTCCTCGTCGGCTTGCGGCTCCACCTGGTGGGCCTGCGTGCTGTCCGCGCGCTGGAACAGATCGCTTTCCACGCCTCGGATCACCAAGCGCGCCCAGGCCGTGGCGATCAACCACAGCAGGACACCAGCCGCAATCAGGAAATTCGGGCCAAGCAGACTGCCCAGCGTGCCGCCGGCCAAGCCGTAGCCGATGCAGGCCAGGCTCCCCAACCAGAACACGCCGATCGGCGCCGCGGTGCAGCTCACGCAGCCGTAACGGGCGACCGCCGCGGGTGGGGCGATCAGTGCAAGCATGGTTCGTTTCATGGCATGGTTCCTCCAGTGGAATTATTAAAGTATCGTATCGGTCAAGGTTGGATTGTTGCCACGCGAATCCTTAGCCGTGCATTTCGCGCAGATCCGACTATAACCATAGTCTCAATATTCAACTGTTGCATAACGACCGCAACGGATCGAAAACACGTTTGCCAGTCCTAATAGTCAGGACATACCAAGGTTATTCGACGATTCTCATGCCGTAGGAGGCCTGCATGAACATCAAAAAGGCGCTGGTGGTGGATGACTCCAAAGTCGCCCACCTGACCTTACGCAAGCTGTTACTTGAGCGCGGCATCGAGGTCGACTGGGTCGGATCGGGCGAAGATTGCATCAAGTACCTGGAAACCAAGAAGCCGGACATCATCTTCATGGACGTCATGATGCCCGGCATGGACGGCTTTGAAACCACCCGCGCCATCACCGGACAGCATCAGGATGCTTCTCCCATCGTCATGTGCTCCGCCAACGCCACCGACGAGGACAAGCGGGACGCCAAGGAAAGCGGCGCGGTCGGGTTTCTCTCCAAACCTTACACCCCGGACCAACTGGATGCGGTCATGCAAACGGTCAGCGAGGGTACCGCAGCCATTTCCATGGAAGAAATCGGCACACCCGCGACGGCCGTCCCCATGCCCAGCGTGATCGAAAAAGCGCCGGCGGCGCTTCCCGAGTTGGCCGCAACCCCCGAAAAAGCGGCTCCCGCCGCCGAGGCTCCGATCCGCGTCCCCGCTGGAATGGCCGAGGCTTCCTCGGAAGTCGAACAAATCGCCGAACGCGTGGCCTGGGCAGCCGCGGAGAAGGTGGCCCGAGACATCATCCAGGAACTGGTCCCCAACCTGACCCGCGAAATCGCGGTGCAAACCGCGCGTGGCGTCGCCGAGGATCTGGGCCGGCGGGCAGCGCATGCGGCGGTACGCGCCTCGCAGGAGGCCGCCAAACAGGTCGCCACCGAAATCGCCCGGGGCACCGCCGAACGCACGGCGCGCACCACCGCGCAGGAAAGTGCCCGAGCCGTGGCCGAACAGGCCGCCCGTGAAGTCAGCGAGGGCGTCTCGCAGCGCAACGTCGCCCACGGCCTGGAAATCAACCGCGAAGAACTGCTCAAGGAAATCGAGGCCCGGGTCGACCGGCATAGCAAGGAGACGTTGACCTTGGCCATAGACAGCCAGGACTTCAAGCAGCAGATCATCCAGATGGTTCGCGGCGGCATTCAGCCGGTCATCGAAACCATCGCCCGGGAAACCTCGGAGCGCGCGGTTCGGCAAGCCACCGCCAACCTGAGCACCGAAACGGGCGGATCGTCAACGAACCGTGGCACCGCAGCCATGGTGATCAGCATCGTTGCCCTGCTAGGAGCGGCCGCCGCCCTGATTGGCTCCATGCTCAAGCTATTCTGAGCCTTGATCGGCGTTTCGTAACCCCGCCCGGCGTTCGAGCCCGGCGGGTCGCGGGTCAGTGTCCTTCGCCATTTGCCAAAACGCCGTCATGCGCCTCTCATCCCCCATTTTCCACGCACCCGTCCTGCTGCTATGGGGATGGTGTTGGCTGCTGCCGGACGCGGCCCTGGCCGAACCCGCGCTCTTCTCCCCCCGGGACCGCATCCATCCGGTCTTCGCCCCGAACGGCATGGTGGTCAGCCAGGAAGCGCGAGCCAGCGAAATCGGGTTGGACATCCTCAAAAAGGGTGGCGACGCGGTCGATGCGGCGGTGGCGGTCGGCTTCGCGCTGGCGGTCACCCTGCCACAGGCTGGCAATCTGGGCGGTGGCGGCTTCATGCTGACCTACAACGCGCAAACCCGGCAAACCGAAGCCATCGATTTCCGGGAAACCGCGCCCGCCGCCGCCGGTCGGGACC
>Ga0209573_1003900_pt1 | contig 15516 bp, 16 predicted proteins | sample TNRBio252014_DNA_FD_185870 | JGI IMG/M metagenome (GOLD analysis project Ga0209573, IMG submission 185870) | Wastewater treatment Type I Accumulibacter community from EBPR Bioreactor in Madison, WI, USA - TNR Reactor_6/25/2014_ DNA (SPAdes)... | ecosystem: Engineered > Bioreactor > EBPR >...
AGCGGCGCCGACGACTACCTGGTCAAGGCCGATTTTCACTTCGAGGAATTGGTGGCGCGGATACGCGCACTGTTGCGCCGCCGCCAGCCGCCAGCGCGCCAGGAACTGTTGCGCTTCGCCGACTTGACGCTCTCCCCTGCCAGCCGCGAGGCCACGCGCGGGCAGCGCCGCATCGAGTTGACGGCCAAAGAGTTCGACGTGCTGGAGCTGTTCATGCGCAACCCGCGCCAGGTGCTGACGCGCGACGTGATCTACGACCGCATTTGGAACTATGATTTCGGCGGGGAGAGCAACATCATCGAGGTCTACATCCGCTACCTGCGCGCCAAGCTGGAGCAGGACGGCGAGCCACGCCTGCTGCACACGGTGCGCGGCGTCGGCTATGTGCTGCGCGAGGAATGATGGCGCCAGCGACCCTTACCAAGTTCTCATGCTGGCATAAGCTGCGCTTAAGCTGGGCGATGCACAGTTAGCATGTGGCACCACGTACTCCCTCCAGCGCTGCGCCTATGACTCTGCGTTTTCGGCTAACTTTCTGGTACACCGTCCTGCTGGCTGTTGTGCTGCTGGTTTTCGCGCTTGGTTTCCATCTGGTGGTGGCGCAAGCGTTGTACAACGAGGTAGACGACACCATCCGCAGCCAGGCGGAGCAGGCGGTGGCCGTCTTCGAGGTGAACATCGACCCGATGCGCAGCCGGCTGCCCAACACAGCCATCGTCTTTGCTTCGCAGGTGTACGCCCAAGCCACCTCGATCGAAGGCGCTGTCATCGACACGTCGCCCAGCCTGGGTGAAGAGCAACTCGTCCTGCCGGATAGCGTGTTGCAGCAGAACCTGCAAGGGGAAAGCGCATTCTACGATTGGCTGAGCGGCGGGGCAACCATGCGGGTTTACAGCGCGCCCGTGCGCTCACCGGACGGCGCGGTAGTAGCAACGGTCCAGGTGGCTCAGTCGCTGGATGCCATCAACTCGATGCTCAAGGTGGCGCGGCTGGCGCTGCTGATTGGCGGCGGCATGGCTGTGGCGCTGGCCGCGCTCGGCGGGGCCATCATCTCTGGCACCGCCCTGCGTCCCCTGAACCAGATTGCCGACACCGCCAGCCGCATCGCTCGGGCCGAAGACCTGGACCAACGCATCGAAGGTGCTTATCCCGACGACGAGGTGGGGCAACTGGCCGACACCTTCAACCAGATGATGGAGCGCTTGCAGGACCTGTTCAACACCCAACAGCGGCTGGTGGCCGACGTGTCGCACGAGCTGCGCACGCCGCTGGCCACCATTCAGGGCAATGTCGATCTGTTGCAGCGCGGCGCAGCCAGCGATCCCACGATGCTGGGCGAAGGACTAGAGGCCATCGGTCAGGAGGTGGCGCGCATGAGCCGGCTGGTGCGCGACCTGCTGCTGCTGGCCGAGGCCGACGCCGGCGTGCAGCTCACCCTCAAGCCCATCGAGCTGGATACCTTGCTGCTGGAGGTGTACCGTGAGGCGCTGCTGATGGCTAATGGGCGGGTCAAGGTGCGACTGGGCCACGAGGACCAGGCTCAGGTGCTGGGCGACGCCGACCGCCTCAAGCAGTTGCTGCTCAATCTGGTCAGCAACGCGGTCGCCTACACGCCGCCCGACGGCGTCATCACGCTCAGTTTACACCGCCGTCCCGATGGCTGGGTGCGCGTCACAGTGGCCGACACGGGCATCGGCATTGCGCCAGAGGATCAGCCGCAGATCTTCGATCGCTTTTGGCGGGTGGATCGCGCGCGTACCCGTGCAGCCGGCGGCAGCGGGCTGGGGCTGAGCATTGCCAAGTCGATTGCCGAGGCGCACGGCGGCACGATAGCCGTGGAAAGCGAGCCCGGCAAAGGCTCGACCTTCGAGGTCCTGTTGCCTCAGTCCCGTGCAGCCGGCAGCAACGGTTTGCATGGGCAGGCGGCGCTGAATGAATTCAGCGCCTGACACATTCGAAGCATGCTAAAGCAAGCTCAGTCACGCTCGTCAGCTTGCTTCAGCATGCTTTGCGGGTATCAGCCTGCGGTTTCAAACGCAGGCGGCGCTGCTCCGATAGTTTCGCGAGCCTGCCGTCTTGACAGCCTCTCCGGTCTGGGTATAATCACATGTGCCAGTTTGGTGTCTCAGGCTGGCTCACCAGGGATGACGCGAGCACAGTCTCTCATCTACCCACTGCATAGGAGAGGCAAGTTACGAAACTAACGACCTTGAAGCCACTCATCTCTACAGCGGTAGTTTCAAGCGGCCTCACTCGCGCATGCAGTGGGGCATTTGTTTGTTAGCGAAAAGCGATGAAACAGCACGGACAGTTCTTGCCCTATCCTGGAGTCAGGACTGCCAGCGCTCAGCACGATCTGTAACCAAATCAAGGAGGTAGAATTAGAAATGGCCAATGTCGAACTCAGATCCGGCGAGTCTCAGGAGCAGTTGCTCAAGCGCTTTCGCAAGGAAGTGACCAAGAGCCGGGTGTTGTCGACCGCGCGCAAGAAGCGCTGGTTCACTCCGCCCAGCGAAGTTCGCCGTATCAAGAAACAAAAAGCCGTCCGCAAGGCGCGCCAGGCGCAGCGCAAGCGCGACAGAATGGCGGACTAATGCCGTTGTCCGGCAAGAAAAACCTGTTGACGCAACCTAATCCGTTTCATAGCCACGTTTGGAAGGAGGTGATGGCGAATGGCTGAGTCCAAGGACGATAAGCTGATTCTCGAAGGTAAGATCATCGAAGCGCTGCCCAACACCACGTTTCGGGTCGAGCTGGAGAACGGCCACGCAGTCCTGGCCTATCTGTCCGGCAAGATGCGCAAGCATTATATTCGCGTCCTGCTCGGCGACGCTGTACGTGTCGAATTGTCGCCATATGACCTCACGCGCGGGCGAATAGTCTACCGCCACAGGGCGCCCCAGGCCCGGGCCTAGCTCTCCAGGCGTGTTTGCATAGCTGATTGGCTGAGGCTGCGCCCGGAGCGCCTGAGCACAACAGCGCTAATACTCCCCCGGAATCGAACGCCGGTCGCTGCTCAATTGAACAGCGACCGGCGTTTTGTGTTCTGGCGAAGCGGCGCCCCAGACATGACTTTTCTCCGAAGAAAAGTCATGTCTGCCTCTGCACATAAGCGCCTAGAAATGACTTTTCTTCCGAGAAAAGTCATTTCTAGAGTCCTCCTCGCCCTACATGCCGGTCGGCAGATCGATGAACACGGTCTCCAGCCCGAACTTGCCGTTCAGATGGCGGCCCAGCGCTTTCAGCCCGACCGTCTCCGTGGCGTAGTGGCCGGCGAAGATGACATTCAAGCCCTGCTCTTGCGCCTCGTAGAAGTGAGCGTGCGATGTCTCGCCGGTGACGAAGGTGTCCGCGCCCAGCGCGGCCGCTTCTTTGGCGTAGCTGACGCCGCCGCCGGAAACGATGGCGACGCGCCGCACCAGCCCAGGGCCATGGGCCAGCGTGCGCGGCTCGACGCCCAGGCGCGCCTTGAGCGCGGCAGCCAGCGCCTCCACCGTCGTCCCGTCGGGGGCCGCGCCAATGACGCCGATGTCGGTGCCCTTGACATTGCAGAACCAGCTCTCCACGGTCAACTCCAGCAAGCGGGCCAGCTCAACGTTGTTGCCCACTTCGGGATGCGCGTCGAGCGGCAAATGCGCCGCATAGAGGTTGAGATTGGCCTGCAACAAGCGCGCGACCTTGCGTCCGAAAGCGCCGCGGATTGGCTCTTGTGTACCCCATAACAAGCCATGATGCACCAACTGCATCTGCGCCCCCACCTTGACGGCCGCGTCGATGCAGGGCTGGCCGGCGTCCACGGTGAAGACAATGCGCGTTACCTCGCCCGCGCCTTCCACCTGCAAGCCTTGGGGGCCGTAGTCGGGGATGGCATCGATCCTGAGGTAGCGGTCCAGGTATCGTACTAATTCATCGCGTTGCATAGCTCCGTCTCCAGATGGCGGCAAGATAGGGCTTACGAGTCGGAGATCACTGGGGCCGTCCGCAGCGTCATGGGGAGGGCATCGCTCTTGAGCTCGGCGGCCACAGGGGTGTCGGTTGTGTCTGCAGAGAGCGAAGCAGCGGGTGCGCGTTCGGGATCCAGGGCGCTCTCGCTGTGGACTTGCGGCGCAGCGGCTGGTTTCGCTGTTGCCTGCAGCCGAAACGTAATGGCCAGCACCAGGAGGACGATCCCGCTGATGCCCACCAACGTCTGGGGAATACCGATCAGGTCGGCCAGGGCGGCGATGGCCAGCATGGGCGGAATGCCTACCAGATTGTTGAGCATGAACTGCACCGAAAAAACCCGGCCGCGCAATTGTTCGGGCGTGTTCTCCTGCATCAGCGTCTGCGAGACGATATTGACCACAGCCATGGCCAGGCCCAGCCCGAAGCTTAAGGTCACGCTGGAAAGGATTAAGGCTGCGCTGGCCGCCGGCAGGTCGATCATCGTAGCATCCAGAATGAAGCGCTGGTTGGTCGCCTGAAAGCGCCAGGCCAGCACACCGAGCAGGGCGAAGCCCAAGGCCGTGGCTGCTATTCCTGTCCGCGCCACGCGCTGTTTGCGTATCCTGCCGCCGCGTCGTCCCAAGGCCACGGCTGCCAACAGCATACCAAGGCCGGCCGGCGCGAAGACAATGATCGCATCCTCCGGCGCCAGTTGATAGACACGCGCCGACATGCCAGGCGCCAACATGGCCATGGTCATCACCAGGCTGGCGATTAGCGTCAGGTGCATCATGCTGATCAGGACTGGACGATGCATCACCACAAACGTGGCCCCATCTTTCAATTCGCTCTTAACCTGCTGCCAACTGCTCTGCGCGCCGCCCCGGTTGCGGCTGCGCCTGGGCACGTCGCGTGGCAGTTGCGTCACCAGCAGCGCGGCCAGCGCATACAAACAGGCAATGCCGATGAAAGCCGCTTCGATGCCAATCAGTTTTACTGCCAATGGGCCAATGATAATCAGCCCGATCACCTGTGACAGAGCCAGGGTCATGCTGAACAGTGAGTTGGCGGTCAGCAGATGTGCGCGACCCACCAGCAAGGGAATGGCAGCGGCCTCGGCTGGGTTAAAAAACTGCCCGACCGTAGACATGAGGAAGGTCAGCGTGTAAAGCGTCAACAGCACCCAGGCGCTGGTAGGATCAGGCGCAATCGCCAACACCGCCAGATAGCACAGCATCAACAGAGCCCGCAGCGCGTTGGAGCCGACCAGCACGAATTTCTTCGGCCACCGATCGATGATCACGCCGCTGAGCGGGGCGAAGATCACCCCCGGCAGCGTGAAAGCCAGAATGGTCAGCCCCAAATGCATGCTGGAGCCCGTGATGCGCTCGATCAGCACGATCAAGACGAAGTTGAGGGTGTTTTGGGACGTCTGCGAAACCCATTGCGCTGCCCACAGCCGGCGAAAGGAGCTATTGGTAAGGACGGGCCAGAAACCCTGAGAGGAGTTGACAATTGCCATGATAGTGTCATCACTTGTCTTCTTCGTGCGCCCTTGTTCCAGCGCCAGGGGCAAAACAGAAGACCGGAGTCTGTCTAGCAACAGATCGCCATTTTGTAACTATTCAGCTATAGGTGCCGGGCACTTGAATCTGCGCTTGCACGGATGCCCGCAACGCCGACTCAGGCCCACAAATCGATCGCAAGTGCCCGGCACCTGAATAGTTACGCCATTTTAACATCGTGCAGCGAAACAGCGAGCGCGATCCGTTCAGCTTCAGCGGTTTTTGCTCGGCTACGAAAACCGTTGAACAATAATAAGCCCGAGCACGCTGTGCCCGGGGCTGGGGAGACAACTTTCAAACAGGCGGCAGCGGCAGGTGGGCGTGCGGGGCGGCGCCGCTGGCCGGATCGCCTCTGCGCACGAAGGTCTTGACCCGCTTCTCGAACTCGCGGCGGGTGAGCAGCACGCGGTGGTTGCACGTGGTGCAGTGCAGGCCGATATCCGCGCCCAGCCGCACCACGTCCCACTCATAGCCGCCACAGGGATGCGGTTTGCGCAGCCGCACCACGTCGCCAAGACGGATCTCGATGCTCATGGCCGCTATTCTAGCATATTCGCACAATTATGGCAACAAAACTCTTGCGGCGCTGCTTTGGACAGCAGCGGGCTATGCGGGCTATAATGACAGCCAGCTATTTGGTCCAACTCAGGAGTTGCGCGTGCTCGGATTGCCCTCACCCCGGATGTTTTTGCTATCACTCGCGCTGGCGCTGCTGCTGGCCGGCTGCGCGCGTGGCCCGGCCGAGGAGACGCCGGCAGCCAGCGCACCGCTCACGTCCAGCGCAGCCCCCGCGCCGACAGTTGTACAAGAGGCTGTTGCCCTAACGCCGTTAGTCGCAGCGCCAACGCCGGCCGCCGCAACACCCACCCCCACTGCATCATCGTCCACCGCCGCGACAGCCTCGCCTGCGCCGCCCACGGCCGCTCCCCTGGAAAGCGTCGTCGTGGCTACCAGCCAGGCAGAAGGCGCAGCCGTGGTCATCACCGGCGAGGCGGCCAACCTGCGCGCCGGGCCGGGCACGGACTTCGAGGTGGTTGGCCAGGCCAGCGCAGGCCAGCGCTTTCCCGCGTTGGCCCGTAACTCAGCGGGCGATTGGTGGCAGATCGATGTCGGCGGCCCTGCGGCCTGGGTAAGCGCCGGCCTGGCGAGGGTCGAGGGCGACCCGGCCGCGCTGCCCGTGGCTGCGCAGGCCGCGCCAGCCACAGCCTCGGCTGCGCCGGTTCAGGTCTACGAAGTCGAGTTGTCCATCCCGACCTACCCCTATGCCGCCTTCACCAGCCAGGCCATCGACGCGCAGGTCAACTGGACCTACCGCCGCTTCGACCAGGCAGCCTACCAAGCCAGCAATCCGCAACCTGCGCCACGGCCGTATCGCGCCGTAGTGCTGGAGAATGAATATCTCCGCATCGTCCTGTTGCCAGAACTGGGCGGGCGCATCTACCAGGTGATCTTCAAACCGACGGGCAGCAACGAGCTGTATCAGAACCCGGTAATCAAGCCGTCGCCCTGGGGGCAGCCCGATCAAGGCGGCTGGCTAGCGGCGGGCGGCATCGAGTGGGGCCTGCCGGTAGCCGAGCACGGCTACGCCTGGGGCGACCGTTGGGGCCACATCACCACGTCGTTCGGACCAGACGCGGCCGGCGTTACCCTGTTCATGCCCGACGAGGGCCACCTGCGCGCCGACGTGGACGTGATCCTGCGCGCCGGCGAGGCCGCCTTCACGATTCAGCCGCGCATCGTCAACCCCACGCAACAGGCCGTGTCCTATCAGTTCTGGCTGGACGCGCTGCTGGCGCCCGGCCCGGCCAACCAGGTTGGCCCCAACCTGCGCTTCATCCTGCCCACCGACCAGGTGACGGTTCACAGCCGCGGGGATGATTTTCTGCCCGCCCCGCAGCAAGCCATGTCCTGGCCGGTCTTCGCTACCATCGATTGGAGCCGGCTGGGCAACTGGAACGACTGGCTGGGAGTCTTTGAGCGGCCAGCAGCCCACGGCCCCTTTGCCGGCGTCTACGACCCCGACGTGGACGAGGGCATAGTGCGCGTCTTCCCGCCCGCAGCCACGCCGGGCAGCAAGATCTTCGCCCTGGGCTGGACAGCCCCCATCGATCCCAGCGTCTATACGGACGACCGCTCGGCTTACGTGGAACTGCACGGCGGCGTCTCGCCTACCTACTGGGACCAGGCGACCTTGGCCGCTGGCGCCACCTACACCTGGCAGGAGACCTGGTTTCCGGTGGCCCGCATCGGCGGGATCAGCTATGCCGACGGCAGCGGCGCAGTACACCTGAGCCGCGCGGGCGACACACTGGCGCTAGGCATCTTTCCGGTGCGGGCCGTGCAGGGCCGTGTCGAGGTGGCCGTCGATGGCCAGACGATCCTGGATGAGGCCGTTTCCATCAGCCCCGCGCAGCCCTGGCGGCGTGTTCTGGCTGCGCCGGGAGGCTCTGGCAGCCGCGTTGCCGTGCGCCTTTTTGACCAGTCGGGCGCGCCAGTGCTAAACTATGAGCAACTTCCATGACCACATCATCACCTCCTCCTCAGCGCCGTTGGCGCGACGCGACCTGGCGCGGCCCCAGCAGCCGCTCGCTGGCTCTGGCCTCCTTGCTGATCATCCTGGCGCTGGCTGGGCTGTTGATAGCCGCGCTGGCTGGCTTCAACCGCGGCGTCGCCGATCGACAGGCGGCCGTCGAAGCGGAGATCAGCCAGCGGCTGGCCGCCGGCATCGAACAGATGCAGGCAGGCAACGCGGAGCTGGCCGCCGCTCAATTCCAGCAGGTCTTGCAGCTTGACCCGGCCAACCCCGAAGCCAACGGCTACCTGCAAGAGCTACAGGGGAGCGCCAAGCCGGCCGCCACGCCCTCGGTCGCGCCGCTGTTGCTGGTGCCGCCCGATGGAGCGACCCCGCTGCCCACGCCCGCGCCGGTGGTTTTGCCCACCAGCAGCCTGTTGCAACAGGCCGAGGCGGCGCTGAAGTCCAAGGATTGGCCAGAGGCCATTGCCCTACTGAACCAATTGACTGCGCTGGATCCGGCCTACGAGCCAGAAGCGGTGCGCACGCTGCGTTTCAATGCCTATGCCCAACAGGGCCAGGCCTTTGTCGGCGAGGAACGGTATGAAGAGGCGCTGCGCTCTTTCGACCAGGCGTTGGTGATCCGCCCCGACGACGAGGAAGTGAAGACCACCCGCGAGCTGATCGCGCTGTACGTCGAGGCGCTGGGACGGTGGCGGCTGGACTGGCCCGGCGTCGTTCGCAACCTGCAGGCCATTCAGGAGCGCCAGCCCGGCTTTCTGGACGTCAACAAGCGACTGCGCGCAGCCTATGAAGCCTGGGGCGATTCGCTGGTGCGCGACAGCCAGTGGTGCAATGCGGTCGAACGCTACGACGTGGCGCTGACTCTGGGCGCCTCCGCTGAGATCGAGGTGAAGCGCGACCAGGCCCAGACGACATGCGCCCAGCCTGCGGTGGCGCAAGAAGCTGGCACAGCACAGCCCGGCGGCAGCGCGCAGCCCGGCGCCACGGTTGCGCCCGCGGGTTCGACGCTGGTTGGGTCGGGCCGGCTAGCCTTTGCCACCTTCGATCCGCTGTTCAGCCGCTGGTCGGTCTATCGCCTGCCACTGCAGGGCGCACGCCAGCCACAGGCAGTGGCCGAAGCCGCGTCGCAGCCTGTCTTCTCGCCCGATGGCAATTTCCTGGCCGTCCGGTCGGAGCGCAGCGACCAGACCGGGCTGGCCGTCATGTCATCCAACGGCGCCGATCGGCGCCGTCTAACCACCTTCTTCGAGGACGCACACCCGCGCTGGTCGTCCGACGGCAGCCAGATCACCTTTGAATCGAACCGCGAGGGCGACCGGCGCTGGCGAATCTACACTGTGGGGGCGGCCGGCGGCGACGGCGTCTTCCTGGACTATGGCCGCTGGCCGGCCTGGTCCCCGCGCAGCGCGACCATCGCCTATCAAGGCTGCAGCGCGGCCAGCGGCCGCTGTGGGTTGCTGCTGATCAATGCCAGCGGCGGCGACTCGCGCCAGATCAGCGACGTGCCGGGCGACACCATGCCGGCGTGGTCGCCCGACGGCGCGCGCATCGCCTTCGCGTCGGCCGAGCGCGGCGGCAGTTGGGACATCTTCGTGCTGGAGCTGGCCAGCGGCAGCGTGGCCACGCTGGCGGCCAGTCCCGGCGTCGACGCCCACCCGGTCTGGTCGCCCGATGGCCGGCAGGTGGCCTTCCTCTCCAACCGCGACGGCGCGTGGGCCATCTATGTGGTGGACGTGGCCAGCGGCCAGACGCAGCGGGTGCTGGCGTTGCCGGGGACACTGCCCGACTGGTACGAGGCGCAGTTGGATTGGGGGCGGTGAGGGGCAGATGGCTAGTTGCAGGTGGCAGGTTGCAAGTCGTCGGTCGAGTAGGCGTCCCCGCAGGGGCCGTATCGAGACCCTGGACCGGCGGCAAGTCGTCGGTCGAGTAGGTGTCTGCGCCGTATCGAGACCGACAGTTTGACGGCAGCGCGGGGATGCGGTACAATGCAACAGCTTCGGGGCGTAGCGCAGGGGTAGCGCGCATGGTTTGGGACCATGAGGTCGGAGGTTCAAATCCTCTCGCCCCGACCTATCGGCGGGCGTAGCTCAATGGTAGAGCCCCAGCCTTCCAAGCTGGTCGTGAGGGTTCGATCCCCTTCGCCCGCTCTGTGGGCCCCTAGCTCAGCGGTTAGAGCGGCCGGCTCAACAGGGCTACTTGGAGAGTAATCTCCAAGCATAACCTGTCAAATTCGGGGAAGCCTAAGTCAAACAGATAAGGTAATCCCGAGCCAAGCCTCAGTTCTGAGGAAGGTGTAGAGACTAGACGGCAGGCCCCCCGGCGACGGGGGTGAAGGGATAGTCCAGCCCACAAACTCGAAAGGGGCGGTGAAAGCCGCAGTGGGATGCATAACCGGTTGGTCCTCGGTTCGAATCCGGGGGGGCCCACCTCAATAGGCTCCAGCGTTTGGCTGGGGCCGTTGTTTTCAAGGAATGATGGAGGATCGATGAAAGTAGCAGATATCATGACCCGCGAGGTCGTCAGCGTACGCGCGGACATGCGCGTGGGCCAGATCGCGCGCGTGTTTCGCGAGCATCAGTTGAGCGGCCTGCCGGTGATCGACGCCGACGGCGAGCTGGTGGGCATCATCACCGAACTGGACATGGTCAAACGCCACGCCCGGCCGCAGATGCCAGCCTTCCTGCCGCTGTTGGGCGCCTACCTGCCCCTGGGCACCAAGGACTACAAGGAGAGCCTGCGCCGCATCACCGGCATCACGGCCGAGGACATCATGACCACCCCGGTCAACACCATCGGCCCGGACGCCAGCATCGAGGACGCAGCCACGGTGATGGTCAGCAATCGCTCCAACCCGCTGCCGGTGGTGGATGAGAACGACCACATGATCGGCATCATCTCGCGCACCGATATTCTGGGTGTGATCGAGGAGATGGAGCTGCGGCTGGAACGCGAGGGAGACGTAGCCTAGCCTCGTAGCCTCGTAGGTCCGGCTACCAGCCGGACGCCGCGCCGCGCAGGCGTCACGTTGGTAACGTGACCTACGGCGGCCCCATCGGGCGTCACGTTGGTAACGTGACCTACGGCGGCCCCATCGGGCGTCACGTTGGTAACGTGACCTACGGCGGCCCCATCGGGCGTCACGTTGGTAACGTGACCTACGGCGGCCCCACCAAGCGGTTTTCCAGCACCTGATCGGCCGTGAAGCCATCCAGTTGAAGGTACCAGCAGGCGGCGTCCAGCAGCGCCTGTTGGGGCAGCATGCCGACCAGCTCGCTGCGGGTAATCAATGCGCCGTAGCGGGCCGCCTCGCGGCGCACCATCTCCACAACGGTGTGCAGGGCGGTCTGGCGAAAATCGGTCAGGTTCATGGACACCTGCGCCTGGCCCTCCACCAACAGGCCCATCGCCTGCACGTAGCGCAGCCCGCCGCTGGTGAAGCGCATAGTCTTGGCGATCTTCTTGGCGATCTCCACATCGGCGGTGTTGAGGTAGACGTTGAAGGCAATCAGAAACGGCCGCGCGCCGACAGCTGTGGCGCCGGCCGGCCCCATGCGCCGCGGCCCAAAGTCCGGCTCATGGGCGGGATCGTTGCCGATCAGATCGCGAATGCCCTCGTATTGCCCCTTGCGTATGGCTGGCAGGCTTTCCCGCTCCGGCCGGCTGGCGGCCTTGGCGTAGAGATAGACCGGAATCGCCAGCTCGTCGCCGATACGCTGGCCAAGCCGGCGAGCCAGCGCCACACAGTCATCCATGCTGACGCCGCGCACAGGGATGAAGGGGATCACGTCGGTGGCGCCCATGCGGGGGTGCTCGCCGCGGTGCTGGTCCAGGTCGATCAGCTCGGCGGCCCGGCGGGCGCCCTGGAAAGCCCCTTCCAGCGCCGCCTCCGGCTCGCCGACAAAGGTGACGACCGTGCGGTTGTGATCGGCGTCCGACTGCACGTCCAGCACCTGCGCGCCGGGTACGGCAGCAATAGCTGCCACGATCGCGTCGATCACCTCCTGACGCCGGCCTTCGCTGAAGTTGGGTACACACTCAACGAGTTGTTGCATGACAGACTCCATAGCAATGAACACGATGCCAACCACACCCAAACGGGCCTCCGAGTCGGCGGTCGAAATGACCGAGATCATCCTGCCGTCTCACGCCAACGCGCTGGGCACCATCTTCGGCGGCCAGGTGGCGGCCTGGATCGACATCGCCGCGGGCGTGGCCGCCATGCGCCATGCCCGCAACATCGTGGTGACTGCCTCCATGGACGACCTGCACTTCATGGCGCCGGCCCATGTGGGCGAGGTGCTGGTGCTCAAGGCCCACGTCAACCGGGCCTTTGGCACGTCGATGGAGGTAGGGGTGCGGGCCGAGGCCGAGAACCCGCTGACCGGCGAGCGCCGCCACACGGCCACGGCCTACCTGACCTTCGTGGCGCTGGATCGCGACGGCAACCGCCTGCCTGTGCCGCCGCTGCTGCCAGAGACTGACGCCGAACAGCGGCGCTATCAGCAAGCCGAGCAGCGGCGGGTGTGGCGCTTGGAGCGGCGCCGGCTGCGGAGAAGTGATGAATGATGAATGATAATTGATGAATCCGGACTAGCCTTCATCGTTCATCGTTCATCGTTCATCATTCATCATTTCTTGTTTCTGCCACCGTGAACTTCTGTAGGGCCACGCCGGCCTGGGCCAGGAAGGCCACCGAGTTGGCGTCGGGGTAGGCGCCCGCGTAGACCACGCGCGTCAGGCCGGCGTTGATGATCATCTTCGCGCAGGTCAGGCAGGGCTGGTGGGTGACGTAGAGCGTGCCGCCGCGCACGCTGACGCCGTGCTGCGCGGCCTGGATGATGGCGTTCTGCTCGGCATGCAGGGTGCGCACGCAGTGGCCATCCACCATCAGATGGCCCACCTCGTCGCAATGGGGCAGCCCGGCCGGCGAACCGTTGTAGCCGGTGGTGAGGATGCGCCGGTCTTTGACGATGATCGCGCCGACGCGCGCCCGGTCGCAGGTGCTGCGCTTGGCCACCTGGAAGGTGATATCCATGAAGTAGTCGTCCCAGGAGGGGCGCTTGCGCTCGGTCTCGGTCATGACGCTCAGCCGGTGCCGAATTGGCGATCGCCGGCGTCGCCCAGACCGGGCACGATGTAGCCGATGTTGTTGAGGTGGTCGTCGACCGCGGCCAGGTGGATTGGCACGTCGGGATGGGCGCTGCTCAGCCGCTCGATTCCTTCAGGGGCGGCGATCAGGCCGACGAACTTGATGCGTTGGGCGCCCCAGCGCTTGAGCACGTCCACCGTGGCTACGGCCGAGCCGCCGGTGGCCAGCATCGGGTCGAGGATCAGGCAGACCTGCACGGTGGGGGCCACCGGCAGCTTATTGTAGTACTCCACCGGCCGCAGGGTGCGCTCGTCGCGGTAGAGGCCGATGTGCCAGACCTCGGCCGAGGGCATCATCTCCCAGATGCCCTCGACCATGCCCAGCCCGGCGCGCAGGATGGGCACCAGGCCGATATGCTCGCGCAGCACAGATCCCTGGGCGGTAGCCAGCGGCGTGGCAACCTCGGTGGACTCTGCGGCCAGGTCCTGCGTCGCCTCGTAGGCCAGCAGGATGGCGATCTCGCGCACCAACTCGCGAAATTTCTTCGGCTCGGTGCGCTGGTCGCGCAGCAGAGTCAGCTTATGCCGGATCAGCGGATGATTCGAGACATGGACGTCAGGCACGGGTAGGTCTCCGATCACTCTTCCATGTAGCGCAGCGCGGCCTTCTTGGCGATGCGCTCGACCTCGCGTTGGCAGTCCAGGCAGAGGGTGGCGTCCGGCCGAACCTCCAAGCGCGCCGGATCGATGGGGTTGCCGCAGCGCTCGCAGATGCCATAGCGTCCCTTCTCGATGGCGCGCAACGCCATGTTGACCGACTCGAGCTTGCGCTCCAACACCGTCAGCAACGCCAGGTTCTTCTCCCGTTCGGCCAGGTCAGGGTCGCCCTCGTCGGCATCCACGTCAACTTCGCCCTGCAGCCACTCCTTGAGATGCCCGATATCATCCACGATGGCAACGCGCTCGGCTTCCAGCTTGGCTCGTTCAGTTTCAACTTTGGTTGGTTTCATGTGGAAAGCCCCTCATCCTTTCTGGGTGGGTGTGTCTTGCGCCGCTCGTTGGCGCTCGGACGATGCCGGCGCTGGCTCTGCTGCATCCTTGCGGCAGAGGTGGGTTTGGCGCATTCGTTGGCAGGTTATACCACGAATTGATTTGCGAGTCAATGATCTAGATCATGTTTTCACACCTATTCTGGCGTTGCCACGCTTGGCATTGTGTGTTACAATCACGCAGGCAGTAACCGAACCACCCTGGTCCGAGGAAACGAGCACCCCATGAAATCGATGCACCTAAATCAAAAACAGAAGATCTTGATTGGCATGGGTATCGCCATCGCGATTGCGCTGCTGATCTTCACCCTGTGGTACCTGCTTACCCACCCAGTCTTCACCGCGGCCCTCACCGATGTCTGGATCATCCTCCTGGCGCTGGTGGTGCTGGTGATGAACATCTTTCTGATCATCATGCTGTGGCAGATCGTCCGGCTGATCGACTTCCTCCTGTTCGAGTTGAAGCCGGTGCTGGAGAGCCTGCAGGAGACCAGCAGCACCGTGCGCGGCACAGCCAGCTTTGTCAGCGACGAGGTCAGCAGCCCGATTATCGACGCCTCAGCCAAGACGGCGCGCGTCAAGGGCTCGCTGCGCTTCGTGGTGGACAGCCTGACCAAGGGCGCGCAGCAGCACGGCTCCCAAGGGAATACGGCACAGGGATCAACGTCGCGCACAGCGCCGCCACCTCCGTGGGGCGCCGCCGGCCAGGCAGCAAACGGCGGGCCGGCCGCGGATGCTACGGATCAGCAGCCAGCATAGGAGTAAGCTACCATGAGTGAAAAGACAAGTTCGAGCGCCTTTATTCGGGGCTTCCTGGCCGGCGCATTAGCCGCAGCGGCCTATACCCTGCTGAAGGCCCCGCGCTCCGGCCACGAGACCATCGAACAGATCAAGGGCCAGGGCAGTAAGCTCAAGACGCGGGCTGAGGATAAGGTCGGCGGCCTGAGGGGCCAGGCGGCGCATAGCACCGGCGGCTGGCAGTACGCTGCTCCGTCGGGGCCACAGTACTGGCAGGCCGATCTGCAAAACGTGGCGCAAGAGGCCCAGTCCAGCGTCGAGGATGTGGCCGAAGAGGCCAAGTCTACCGTCCTGGACTTCGCCCAACAAGCTCAAGAGCAGACGGGCGAGGCCGCCGACGCAGTGCAGGCCGCGGCCAGCGACGTGGTCGAATCGGCCAAGGATACGCTGGCGTCATAGGCCAGGTCCTTGGGGTTTTTCGTGCAAACGGAGACTGCGGCCCAACGACGATAGCCGCGTCTGCAGCGAGTCGTGGTTGGCGCTGAGAAACCCGCAGGGTCTTGACAACGACAAGGCCGGACAGTCCATCACAGGACTGCCCGGCCTTGTTCGTCGT
>Ga0209573_1003901_pt1 | contig 15515 bp, 10 predicted proteins | sample TNRBio252014_DNA_FD_185870 | JGI IMG/M metagenome (GOLD analysis project Ga0209573, IMG submission 185870) | Wastewater treatment Type I Accumulibacter community from EBPR Bioreactor in Madison, WI, USA - TNR Reactor_6/25/2014_ DNA (SPAdes)... | ecosystem: Engineered > Bioreactor > EBPR >...
TCAGCTCCGGTTTACCGGTGGTGGAAGAGCCGACAACACCTTGATTTTTCGTTTGAGCGGGCCCAACTGGATAGCCTTTCGGCATTATGGATGAGGGGTGAAATGAACGTGCTTCCCGAGGAGGAACTTCTTCCTGTTACGTTGTTTGCCTTTAATCCTAATACAGCTACTGCGGATGACCTTCATGCCCTGGGTTTTTCGGCAGGATTAGCAAAGCGAGTGGTTAACTATCGCAAGGCTGGCGGTCAATTCAAGGTAAAGTCTGATTTGCTTAAACTTTACGGAATGGACTCAGGGTTTTACAAAGCCCTGACACCGTTTTTGTTGTTACCGGATGAACTTAAAAGAAAAGATGCACCAACACCCAATACCGTTCGTGCGGAAAAGGTAGAAATTAAATTTGATCTTAACCGTGCAGACACTGTGTTGCTGATGAGCGTTTACGGCATTGGTTCAAAACTCTCCAAACGAATTGTAGCCTTTCGTGAATCGTTAGGCGGATTTATTTACCTTGATCAGCTTTTTGAAGTTTATGGACTTGACTCTGTAGTTGTGGGTCGTTTAAAAGAGAACTCTTTTATTCAGCCTGATTTTTACCCCAGAATTCTGAATTTAAATGAAGCTACCGAAGCGCAATTGGAAGCTCATCCGTACATTTCAAAGCGAATGGCTAAGGCTATTGTCACTTATCGATTTCAGCATGGGCAATACCATTCCATTGAAGACCTTAGGAAAATTATAAATGTGGATGATGCCATGCTAGCCAAATTAAAACCCTACCTCACGGTTGATTAACCAGGCACAATCCATATTGCAGGCATTTATGCGCAGGCTTACCAGCCTGAGTGGAAACAACCGCTCGTTGTTGTTATTGCGTTTGCACAGCGAGCAACTTATGGACCTCCAGCAGCTCAGTCAACTAAAGGGCGAGCCTTCATTCAATATTATCAAGGCGTTAATTGCCGGTAAAGACAAAAAAATTTGCCCACTGCTCGATAGTCGCATGGAGGCTGTTAATGATGCGAGCAAAAAGTTGAAACGACTGCAGCGCATAGATAAATTTATTTTTGATGAACGTGGATCAAACGATCTGCATGTAGGCTGGCCCATCCTTCGGGGTAAACTGGCGGATGGTACACTGGTGCGAACCCCACTACTTTTTTTTCCGGTAACACTGGTGCAGGATAAAACCGATTGGATTCTGAAAATACGAAGAGATGCCGGTGCGGTTTTGAATAAAACATTCCTGCTCGCCTTTTCTTTTTACAACCATGTAAGACCAAATGAAGAGTTGTTGGAGGCCGACTTTGAAGACTTTGATACAGACAGCACTGTATTTCGAACGCAGCTTTATCAATTACTTAGAGACAGAATTGAAATCAATTTCAACCCCGATACATTTTCTGACCATCTCCTTCCATTTCAGGAGTTCAAAAAAGAAGAATTTGATCTGCATCACCGCAATGGTGAGATTAAACTTTTTCCTGAGGCCGTACTTGGAATATTTCCTCAGGCCGGCTCGCAGTTAGTGCCGGATTATCTTCAGTTGATTGAAGAAAATCAGTACAGCACACTGGAGGCATTGTTTGCCTCAAAAAATCAATCGCAAGTAGGAAGATTATTTGATGATCCGGTATCGGTGAACTTAGGCGTAAAAGAAGAAAAAATCTATACGGCCTTTCCAATGGATGCCTGGCAAGAGCACGCACTGAAGTCGGTGAAACTGGGTCGCTCTATAGTTGTGCAAGGTCCTCCGGGTACAGGCAAGTCGCAATTGATCAGCAACCTGATTACCGATTGTATTGCCTCTGGTAAGCGGGTGTTATTGGTTTGTCAGAAACGGGTAGCGCTTGATGTGGTGTATAACCGATTGGCCGCTGTTGGATTAACGGATTTTTTAGGATTGATCCACGATTTTCGTGACGATCGCAAGCTGGTATATACAAAGATAGCCCGTCAGGTTGATCGGCTGGAGGAATACAAAATGATTAACCGGGGAATCGATGCCATTCAAACCGAGCGAAGATTCAACCAGGTGTGCCGAAGGATTGATCAGTTAACGGAAGAACTTGAAGAATTCAGGAAAGCATTATTTCACAGTGATGAATGTGGGTTAAGCGTTAAGGAACTTTACCTCACGTCTAATCCTGCTTTGGAGGGTATAAACGTTACCCAGATTTATCAGCAGTTTCATTTTTATTCGCTTGATGATTTTCTTGGTCGATTGAAACACTATGTGCGGTATGCTCAACGCTTTGAACAAGATGACTATGCCTGGCGAAACCGGATTTCGTTTGCCGGATTTTCACTTACCGAGTTAAGAGAAACAGAGCGGGCTGTTAATGATATCCCTGACTTTCAGGCCACACTTTCGCAACAACTCGAAAAACTTATTGGCGTTACCTTAAACCTGGAAGATTGTGAAACCTTGCGCAACCGAAGGGAAGATGTAAACGAGATGGTGAATTTACTGGCCGATGAAACGGCTTACACCTTTTTTAACGCCATGGCCGATGAGAAAGATGATGAAACCAGTTTGCTATGGTTACAAAATATGGAGCGACTGGTGCTCAATTGTTTTGATGGACCCGGTGTAGAAACTTCATTGCGTAATGATCAGATCGGAGTTTGCCAGGGCGCCTTACAACAGCGTATGGTAGCCCGTAGAAGCCTGGTACGAATGATTAAGTGGGAACTTTTTTCTGAACATAAATTTTTCCTGAAACGGGTGCTTATTGGCAATGAATTGCCTTACACAAAAACCGGTTTGAGAACGCTGGAGGGCCGCATTGATAACCGACTTAACCTGGAGCACCATCTTACGGCTCTGAAAGAAAGATCATGGCTCATTGATCTTCCGCAAGAATACAATCAGAAGAGTTTTAAAAAATGGTTTGAGAAACAAAAGCATGCCGTACGGGCAAAATTGCTTTTTAGTTCGCTGCGCGAGATCAGGAAAGGTATACAACCCACCGACTATTCGCGTGATGAATTTATAAGGCTTATCTGGACCGTGATGGATTGTTTGGAACCCTTACAGGAACACCGCGAACTGTGGCAAAAGTATTTATCGCCTTACCAGATAAACCAGCTTATTCAAGAACCGGAAAAACACAAAGAACTGGTAGCGATATTAAAAAGTGATTTTGATCATCTGCGGGAGTTCGACCAGGTGAAAGGGCGCATGCAGCCACATGAAAAGGAAGTGATCAACCGAATTTTTGACAAGGTAAACGCCTGGGATGTTGATGTATTTGTGAACATGTTTCAAAACAGTTTACGCATTGCCTGGATTGAGCATATAGAAATGAAATACCCGGTGCTGCGAACAGCGTCAACCTTAATGATGGAAGACATGCAGGCGGAACTCCAGAAAATGGTGGACGAGAAAATGACCATGAGTAAAGAAATACTTTTGTTAAGAGCCCGTGAGGGAATTTGCGAAAGCATTGAATACAACCGGCTGAATAACCGAATCACCTACCGCGATCTTTACCACCAGGTAACCAAAAAGAAAAAGATCTGGCCGGTGCGAAAACTACTGGCTGAGTTTTATACCGAGGTGTTTAAACTCATTCCCTGTTGGATGGCTTCACCAGAGTCGGTGTCGGCTATTTTTCCCATGACGCAAATGTTTGACCTGGTGATTTTTGATGAGGCTTCACAGTGCTTTGCTGAACGGGGTATTCCGGCCATTTGCCGGGGCAAGCAGGTGTTGATTGCCGGTGATGATAAACAGCTTCGGCCCTTCGAACTTTACCAGGTGCGCTGGGAAGAGGATACAGACGTTACCGAACTGGAGGTAGACTCACTGCTGGAACTAACAGCACGGTATTTTGATACCGTATTTCTGAATGGCCATTATCGCAGCAAATCGTTGGCGTTGATCGATTTCTCCAACCGTAATTTTTATGGCGGTAAACTTCAGCTTTTACCCGACAAGAAAGAAGTGGAAAAAAGGCAACCGGCTATTGACTATCAACATGTAGAAGGTGTGTGGCAAGATCAGACCAACTTACGGGAAGCCGAACAGGTGGTTGCTGTTGTTTTGGAATGGATAAAAAATTTTCCGGATAAAGAATTGGGAGTAGTAACCTTTAATCTTCCCCAACAAATGCTCATTATGGATTTGCTGGATAGCGAAGCCGCAAAAGCAGGTATACCCATTCCTGAATCCTTGTTCGTTAAGAATATTGAAAATGTGCAGGGAGATGAAAAAGATATTATCATATTCTCCGTTGGGTATGCACCCGATAAATCCGGTAAGATGAGCATGCAGTTTGGTAGCCTGAATGTAGCGGGTGGTGAAAACCGGTTGAATGTTGCGGTAACACGGGCACGGGAGAAAATTATTGTTATTGCCAGCATTTGGCCCGATTCCCTGAAGTTACAAGGCATAAAAAATGATGGCCCAAAACTATTAAAGCAGTGGCTTGAGTATGCGCAAGCCGTATCAGCCGGTAATTTTATTTCTGTTGCTTCTGAAAAGGATAAGCACAGTCCTGATTGGTATTTGCGCACTACCCTTATGCGTTGGAGCCGGGTGGAACAAACCCGGTTTACTTTTTCAGCACATGCGCTGCCCGGTGTAGATATCGTGTTGGGTCAAGACAATAATCCGGAGGGCATTATAGTAACCGATGACGAACTGTATGAGCAAATGTTTTCGGTAAAAGATGCTCATGTTTATTTGCCGTATTTGCTGGAGCATAAAAACTGGACCTACCTGCGGATTTTCAGCCGAAACTGGTGGATAAACCGGGAGCAGGTGCAACAGCAAATCAAAAAGCTTATCTATAATCTTGCAGACAACTCTTAGTATTTATATTTTTTTGACATTTTTTACAAAAACAGTACATCATTCACTGCATAAACCAAAAGCGTTTGGATACAATAAAATACCTTGTTTAACGCATAGTATTTACTCTCTCTCTCTCTCTCTCTCTCTCTCTCTCTCTCTCAGTAAACCATCAGAAAGCTTCGTATTTACAACTTTAGTTACACGCAAAAGATTTAGGAGCTGTTTTACGTTATCTTCGGATTATCAAAGCAAAACAGCATGCAAGCTTCATTTTGGAAGGGATTATCTGTGCTTTTATGTACCGGCATTTTCTTTAGCCATTGCGGGGAGAATAGCCCTGTTGTACCCGTAGACCCCTGTGCTGATAAAACACCTGTTATGGCAAGGTTCATCGTGTATGAAAATGTAAGCGCCAGCTTGTTTGCTGCTGACACGGTACTTCAGTACAATGGCATTGTGTTTGAAGCGGATGAGAACTATACCATGTACGAATGGATTGTTGGTGATAGAGAGAATTTATTAATGTTGAGTGCTACTTTTTAAAAATTATGAATAAAAATTTCTACATATTTCTATTTATACTTTCAACATATTCCTTATCTGGACAACCATCAGAAAATTTGAAATTATCCGAACCGAAAAGACTTATTGATAGAGTTGAAATATTTGCAGGGTCAAACTTTTCATTTAACCATGGAAACATGTTCATTGAAAATTATCAAGGTGATTATGCGGATAATAATTATGTAACAAACAAAAGGCTTTTAAAATTTGATTATTTATTTGGGATTGGAGCCTATCATTCATTTACCAATAGGATTGGATTAAATGTACGTGTGCAATACGAACAAAAGGGTACAAAGAATGAGTTGAATAATCCCTTAAACCCAGTTAATGATGATACTCGTCAAATCACTAAAGATGAATACACTTATAGTTATTTCACAATAAACACATCACCAACTTTTTATTTTGGTCGGAAAAACAGCTGGATGATTTCCTTTGGAGCTTACTACAGTAAAATAGAAAATCTGAGAGGATCGAGTCAATCATACAACACAAGGGATTTTCAGGTTAATAAAGGCTCATTTGAAGGGAGGTACTTTTATCACCTAAGAGAAGATGGAGGCATGGATGGATTTGCATGGAACCCCTTTTTAACTAGCATAGAAGATTATGACGTGGGAGTTGCTCTATCCGTTGGCTACAAAGTTCCTCTCAGTGAAAAACACATAATTTTAATTCAACTTCAAGATAATTATGGCCTTAAAAACATCAACAAAAATAATCCTTATGACCTCCAAGAAAGGAATCACGCTATAGCCTTTATTATCAGCTACAATTTTGATCTTCAACTAAAAAGATAATCCTTATGAAAAAATTCTCAGCTCTCGCCCTGTTTTTGTTGACAAGTTTAGCATCGACCGCTCAAACAATTACCAAACTGACTTCCTCAATTGTTTCAGGAACAGTTTGCCCCAATTCACAAACATTTTATGAAGTAAGTGTACCAAGTGGTTTGACTAGTTGTCAGATTGTTTGGTCAGTAACGAATGGAACAAGAACTGTTGACCCAAATAATCAAAGAAAAGTTACTGTAGTGTGGAATGATACACCAGGTGCATCCGGCACTATTACCGCGACATTCAACAATTGCAGTAATGAAGGTAACAATGGAACCAATACAAGCAGAACCGAATTAATCCTTTCTATTAAAAACCAGTCTTGGGGTTCTTATACCAGCAGTATTAACATTGATTACTGTACAACCCCTTATGTTGATATATTTATGCCACCCATGAATGTACAAGGTACTGGGGGAATTGCTCAACCGCCACGCGTTGAAGCTGCTTATATTTGGACGCTGCCCGCCGGATGGCGGTACCAAGCCACAGGACAAACAGGTACTTTTGGAACGCCCCAGTCATTTATTCGTATTGAGCCAACTGGATGTGCAAGACCCGGAAATGTTATTGTAAAAGGTACATTGGTAGGTGCTGGCCCATTTTGTAATTTGGCTGCGGAATCATCAACTGCAACTATTTCGTTGAATGGCGCTAACCCTGTGGTAACCGTGGGCCCACAAGCTGGATACACCGGAGCAACTGCCTGTAATACAACTCCGGTTACATTTTACGCCACCATAAATGTGGCGCTTGGTTGCATCAGTAACTACAACTGGACTTATCCTGCAAGTTGGTCCTTTGTTAGCCAAAGTGGTAACTCAATTACTTTGCAACCAAGTGGTACCTCAGCAGATTCTAACCCGATCAGAACTTCCATTAGTTTCACTTGTGGTTCATCCATAACTAGCGGAAATTATGTGCCTCCATATGCTCAACCCGGCATAACTGGCCCTGATTTTATTTGCACGTCTAATTCATATTCAGTATCAAATTCATCTGGCGTAACGGTAACTTGGAGTAGCAGCAATCCTAGCGGATTGAGCATTCATCCTATAACCGGGCTGGCAACCCGCATGAACAATTTTAACGGGCGGGTTACTATAACCGCTTCATTAAACGGTGGATGTCTTAATGTTACAAGAAATGTGGGTGTCGGCAATTATCTTCCAATGGGAACGAGTAGTGTTAATTCTAATTGTTCAGGAAACACTTTCAATATATTAAACACGAGTCTATCAGGTGCTTGCACAGCAAATACTCCAATATATTTTAGCTATAAAATTACAGATTCCAACTATTCAAATTTTGTTTTCACACCTGTGTCAGTGCCTTCTGGGGCAAGCTGGAGTTTTAGCGGGGGCTATTTATACATGACAGTATATACACCTCCCTCTCAAGGTACTCGTTCTGCGACAATCGCCTTGAGTGCCACAGGTCCTTGCGGGCCTTACAGCGTAAACTTCACTTCAACAGCGGTTAATTACTACTCAGGAGGGTATTACTACAGCTTTTTCCCTAACCCTGCATCAGAGACTTTAACCATAGAACAATCCTATAACCATGAGGAAAATCGTGAAGTTGGCACATTCCTGAAAGAAGGCTCTTTAGACACTCATTACTTTAGACTTTATGATTTTAACAATTCTAGAGTTGTTCTGGAGGGCTCATTGTCTGGTAAAACCGAAATAGATGTATCAAAACTAGAGAAGGGCCGATATATATTGAAAATTCAAATAACAAATGGTAAGGAAGAAACACATAATGTGATTATTAATTAAAGCAATGTTTATAACTCAATGAGAAATTATTTGCAGCTATTTAAATAACCAATTGATAATAACCACACCAATGCTAGAACTGCGCTTGTCGCCACACACCCAAGTTCTGGCATTCGTGTGGTTTGAATGCGGTGAATGTGGCACATGTGCATAACAACAGGTTTGGCTCTGCATCGAATTGATTTTAAAAGCTTAACCGAATTTTATTTGGTTATTTTTTTTTCATTTGGTGTGGTCTGAACTGTTTAAAGAAGCATTTGGTTTCCGATTTGAAGTCTGGATATTCATTTCTTATGGTATAGACACACTTCTACCTTGTGAGGAAATTTGTTAGGAAAAAAATCAGGCAGCTTGTTTGTGTTGTCGTTCCTGCCGATGACAGATTCGTACTGCATTGGCCAACATCACCGCTAAGTAGATGCAGAGTTTTTCGGTTGATGCTGTGTGGGCTTTCACTTTCGAGAGTCCGTAGTAATTTTTCTATACACCAAAACTGCCTTCCAGCCGCGTGGCCCTTTCTTTGTTGAGCAGTGCTTTCATCTGCTTTTCCTGAGGATCATTTTTGGGATGCTCTTTGCCACAAAATTGGTGATGATGTTTTGAGAGGAAGCATACACCCGGTTCTTGTTGGTGGCACTGTTCAGCATTCTTCCAACTTGGTAACATTAGTCGCTTGAGCCCCTGTTCCTCCGCAAACTCAAGCTGCTGTGCAGACCTATTGTACTAGTGCAGCTTATACCGGATCAACTAGATTTTTACGTTACTAAGAAAATCTTGAAGAGATATTGAAGGAAGAAAAGCTGAAACAGCAAAACCTTAAGCAAGAAGAATATAATGAGGGTCTTGTTGTTTTTCCAAATCCTGCAAACAATAAAGCTACACTTCGGTATTCTTTGTCTTTGTCACAACATGTAAAGCTTGAGGTTAAAGACTTGCTGGGAAGAAACATTTTGACATTAGCAGATCATTGGAGTGCCCCAGGAAATTATGAGATAGAAATTTTTACAGAGCAATTTCGCACCGGCACTTATTTGATATTTTTTGAAAACGGTCAAAAAAAGGGAGGTCAAGCAGCTAGTGATTAGTAAATAACTGGCTTACGCAAAGATGCCACTAAGGCACCAAGACGCTAGGTTTTAGGCAACTAAATCAATGATTACTTTGTGTTTTCGTGTTTTCGTGGCAAAATATTACTTAACATCAGTTGTTACTCGGCACCACACTTAACGTCTCGGCATGTTGACTAATATCCAAACCGATGTTCTCTTCTTCACGCGTAACGCGCAACTTGGTTATGCTGGAGGTAATTTTGAAGATTAGCAACGATCCGAAAAATGTGAAAGCTCCAACAATAAACATTGCTAATAGATGATAGAGAAAGGTTGTAGCATCGCCATGGATTAATCCAACATCCGCTGCGAATACACCTGTAAGAATCATTCCCACAATTCCACCTACGCCATGGCAGGGAAATACATCCAGCGTATCGTCAAGGGAAGTGCGCTGCTTGTAGTACACGGCCAGGTTACTAACAATGGCGGCAACAAATCCTATGAATACACTTTGTCCAAGGGTAACAAAACCTGCTGCAGGGGTAATGGCAACTAAACCAACCACTGCACCAATACAAGCGCCCATAGCCGAGATTCTCCGACCCACCAACGCATCAAACATAACCCAGGTAATCATAGCGGATGCCGAAGCCATGTTGGTGGTCGCAAAAGCTTGTACGGCTAAACCATCGGCCGCCAGGGCAGAGCCAGCATTGAAACCAAACCATCCGAACCACAGCATACCTGTACCCAATATTATAAAAGGAATGTTGGCGGGCTGATGATTTTTGGATTCGCGCTTGCCAAGTACATAGGCACCCGCTAATGCAGCAAACCCAGCAGACATATGTACCACGGTGCCGCCTGCAAAATCAAGAACGCCCCACTGGCGGAGAAACCCCTCGGGGTGCCAGGTCCAGTGTGCGAGTGGTGTGTAGATAAACAACGAGAACAGGCACATGAAAATCAGGTACGAGGTGAATTTTACACGCTCTGCAAAACTACCTGTAATCAAAGCCGGGGTGATAATGGCAAACTTAAGTTGAAACAAAGCAAAGATGAGGAAGGGTATAGTGGCCGAGAAGTCGGAATTTGGAGCCAAACCCACATTATTGAAACTGAAAAAGGTTAACGGGTTGCCAATCAGGCCATGATAACTTTCGCCAAAAGCAAGACTAAAACCCACCAAATACCAGAGTAAACTGATTACCCCCAACGCGATAAAACTTTGAAGCATGGTGGAGATTACGTTTTTGTAACTCACCATTCCGCCATAAAAAAAGGAGAGTCCCGGGGTCATAAACAGCACAAAGGCTGTGGCGACAATCATCCAGGCTGTATCGGATTTATCGATGCCTTCCGTGGCGCTTGTGTCGAATGAAGTACCAGAACTAAAAAGGGATACAACCTGAAGTAAAACAATCAGGCCAAAGATTATGATGTACCGGGTTTTGGGCTTACTCATAAGGTAGTGGTTCAAAAATTTGGTTCAATTTCTAAATATAAGGGTCAAAAACGAACCACTTTTGTTAAAAATTTATAGAAAACGATTGAAATAGGGTTGTAAACTAGACCTTTTAGGAAAAAATAGAACCCATTTCAAAATACCCCGTCATTGCGAACGCAGTGAAGCAATCTCATTTTTTCAAAGCTCTGGACGAGATTGCTTCGGTCGTTCCTCCCTCGCAATGACGCGTTGTCTATTTTTGAGATGGGTTCTAGTATCTTTTAACATAACCCGGCTTTTTACCTGTCATCATTTTCCTCTTTCCTTTTTCAACAGAAGTTGCTTAGCTTTTGCTTTTTATCACCCATTTATGAAGAATATCTTATACCTGCTTGGCCTGGTAACATCACTAACTTTGGCCCAAGGAAGAATTGCCAAATCACCAGAAGTAAAAGAGGGTGATGGTCCATTTACACAATTGATCATCCGTGGTGTAACACTTATTGACGGAACGGGAGCGCCTCCGATTGGCCCCGTAGATATTGTAGTAAAACAAAACCGCATTGAACGAATAGTAAATGTGGGTTATCCGGGTGTACCCATTACCGAAGAAAGACGACCCAAATTGGAAACTGGCGGAAAGGAATTAAAAGCTGAGGGTATGTACCTGATGCCTGGATTTATTGATATGCACGGGCACATTGGTGGAGGTCAGGCGCCCAATGCTGAATATGTTTTTAAGTTATGGATGAGTCATGGTATTACTACCGTGCGTGATCCTTCAGCAGGTAATGGGTTAGATTGGGTTTTAGAACACAAACAAAAAAGTGCAAAGAATTCCATTACTGCTCCACGCCTTCACGCGTATACATCGTTTGGGCAGGGCAGTGATAAACCCATCAGCACACCCGAGATGGCGCGTGAATGGGTGCGCAGCAATAAAGCTAAAGGGGCCGATGGCATTAAATTCTTTGGAGCAGCACCCGATATAATGCAAGCTGCACTTGAAGAAAACAAAAAACTTGGTTTGCGTTCGGCCTGTCATCATGCGCAAATGGATGTAGCGCGTTGGAATGTGTTAAAATCTGCGCGTGCCGGACTTACCAGTATGGAACATTGGTATGGACTGCCGGAAGCATTGTTTGCCGATCGTACCATTCAGGATTATCCATTGGATTACAATTATCAGAATGAACAACACCGGTTTGAAAATGCAGGTAAGTTGTGGAAACAGGCTGCTACTCCATATTCAGAACATTGGAATAATGTAATGAATGAGTTGATTAAACTTGATTTCACGCTGGATCCTACCTTCAATATTTACGAAGCCAGTCGCGATTTGCACCGTGCCCGAAGGGCTGAGTGGCACGAAGAATACACACTTCCTCAACTGTGGTCATTTTTTCAACCCAACCGCAGGGCCCATGGTTCGTACTGGTTTGCGTGGGGAACGGAGCAAGAAGTTAACTGGCGTGAAAACTATGCACTGTGGATGAAGTTTGTGAATGAATATAAAAACAGAGGAGGACGCGTAACGACAGGTTCTGATTCAGGGTTCATTTTTCAGCTGTATGGCTTTGCTTACATCCGTGAATTAGAACTTTTACGAGAGGCTGGCTTTCATCCCTTGGAAGTAATTCGTTCAGCTACTTTATATGGTGCACAAGCCTTGGGCGTTGAAAAAGATCTGGGTTCTGTTGAAGTGGGCAAGCTTGCCGACTTTGTGTTGGTGGATCAAAATCCGTTGGAGAATCTTCAGGTATTGTATGGAACAGGTGCTATCAAACTTTCGGATGATAACAAAGCAATCCGGGTGGGTGGTGTTCGGTATACGATTAAAGATGGTATTATCTACGATGCCAAAAAGTTGTTGGCTGATGTGAAAAAGATGGTGGATGATGAAAAAGCAAAAACGGGCTTCGTATTGAAACAGCCAGGTGTTGAGAAATGATTGATATTACGCATCAGTAAATCTTATTGTTGCCTGCTATTTTCGTGATATTTTGTGGCTTAGTGTATTTGTGGCCTATTTCAATTAATTGGCCACTAAAACACCTAAGCACAAAGTTTCTGTCAAGAAAACCACAGGCATTAACTCCGACAGCTTCATTAAAATAAAGTTTCGTGTGGGCAAAACTGCATTAGGACAAATTTCGTTATATTAGTGGACAAATTTCCGAATCCATGAAAACGCGAAAATATACGCGAAAACATTCTCCCACTGAAGTGCATGAACCTGCTGTAGCGTATGAAAGGGCCCGTCAATTGGCCGTACATCAATTATTGGAAATTGAACCTGCAAAGGTGAATGAACCCCTTAGCCGTGTGGAAACCTTCCGAAAAGGATTGCGCAAAAAATCGTTTGAACGTTTAAAAGAAGTTACAGGTTTAGATAACGAAACGCTGGCAACAGCGTTGGCAGTATCGTCTAAAACCATTCAACGCACGCAGGTTTTTGATACCGTGCAATCCGAAAAAATGTATGCATTAGCTGAGCTTTACGCTACCGGCATCGAATATTTCGGTAAAGATGGCTTTCACCGATGGATGGATCGCCCCTTATTTAGTTTGGGTAATGTTAAACCCCTTAACCTCATCGATGTGTCAGAAGGCATCAGTCTTTTAAAAACCGAAATCTTTCGCCTGCAGCACGGTATTGCTGTATGATTATTTACCGGCTGGCCAGAACTGAATTTTGCGATGTTACCGGTGAAGGTGCCAGGCGCTATGGCGGGCGATGGAACCTGCCCGGTTACGCGGCTTTGTACGGCAGTAGTTCTGTTTCTTCAGCTTTGTTGGAACGACTTACCGTTGACCCGGAACTTTTTGCAGCCGAGCGGTATGTGCTTTATTCAGTAATGGAATTCAATTGTCCGGATCAGTTCATTCAACTTCCTCCACTTAAAGAACTGCCAAAAGGTTGGGATGCCATTCCGCCACAGCGTACTTCTCAGGAATTTGGTACAGCCTTTCTTCAGGCAGGTAATTTGTGTTTCGGAATACCCTCCGTGGTAGATAAATCCTCTTTAAACTTCGTACTAAATCCGATGAGCAAACAGTTCAGTAAAGTCGCCTGGAAAACCTATCCACTAAAGCTGGATCATCGGATTGTGCGGTAAGGAATAACCGCACGAATTCTCTCAATAATTCATACTTTTGCTGTTCTAAAATTTTGAGGAACTGACGGGGTATGGAAAACATCCGCAATTTTTGCATCATCGCCCATATTGATCACGGTAAAAGCACCCTGGCCGACCGGCTATTGGAGTTTACGGGTACCCTTACCCAGCGTGAAATGCAGGCCCAGGTGCTGGATAACATGGATTTGGAGCGTGAAAAGGGCATTACCATAAAGGCTCATGCTATTCAAATGAACTATAAGCAGGATGGACAAGAGTACATTCTGAACCTGATTGATACCCCCGGGCATGTCGATTTCTCCTACGAAGTGTCACGCTCTATTGCAGCTTGTGAGGGGGCCTTACTGATTGTGGATGCCAGCCAAGGCATTGAAGCACAAACCATATCTAACTTGTACCTGGCCCTGGAGCACGACCTGGAAATTATTCCGGTGATGAACAAAATTGACTTGCCCCACGCCATGCCGGAAGAGGTAACCGATGAAATTGTTGAACTAACTGGTTGTAAGCGCGAAGATGTGATTCGCGCCAGCGCAAAAGAGGGTATTGGCATTGAAGATATTCTCCGTGCCGTGGTAAGCCGTATAAAACCTCCGAAAGGAGATCCATCAGCTCCGCTTCAGGCCATGATTTTCGACTCTGTATATAATTCCTTCCGTGGCATTGAAGTTTATTTCAGGGTTTTTAATGGCACTATAAAAAAAGGAGATAAAGTAAAATTTGCCAATACCGGAAAGACCTATGAGGCGGATGAAATTGGCGTTTTAAAAATGCTCAAGCAGGCCAAAGGCGAAATCAGTGCGGGTAATGTTGGTTATCTGATTTCGGGTATTAAAGATGCCAAGGAAGTAAAAGTGGGTGATACCATAACGCATGTTGACAGGCCTGCTCCTTCCATTAAAGGTTTTGAAAACGTTAAGCCCATGGTATTTGCAGGCATTTACCCGGTTGATACTACGGAGTTTGAAGAATTGCGAGCCTCCATGGAGAAGCTTCAGTTGAATGACGCATCGTTGGTGTGGGAACCGGAAACATCTGCTGCACTTGGTTTTGGTTTCCGATGTGGTTTCCTGGGCATGTTGCACATGGAGATTATCCAGGAGAGACTGGAGCGTGAATTTGATATGACGGTGATCACCACCGTTCCTTCGGTGCAGTTTCATGCTATCCGTACGGATGGATCCATGTATGAAATCAACGCACCCTCTGAAATGCCTGACCCGAATACGGTTGATCATATTGAAGAACCGTACATCAAAGCTCAGATTATTACCAAGTCGGAGTTTATTGGTGGGATTATTAAGCTGTGCATGGATAAGCGTGGTGTTATTAAAAATCAAACCTACCTCACTACCGATCGTGTTGAGATGAGTTTTGAAATGCCATTGGCTGAAATTGTATTTGATTTCTTTGATAAGCTGAAAACCATTTCGAAAGGATATGCTTCTTTGGATTATCACTTAATCGGTTTCCGTGAATCGGATATGGTAAAGCTTGACATTCAATTAAACGGAGAAAAAGTTGATGCACTATCGGCTATTGTTCACCGCGATAAAGCCTATGAGTGGGGTAAGAAGCTTTGTGAAAAGTTGCGTGAATTGCTACCCCGCCAAATGTTTGAGATTGCCATTCAGGCGGCTATCGGTCAGAAAATTATAGCCCGCGAAACGGTAAAGGCCATGCGCAAAAACGTATTGGCTAAATGTTATGGTGGTGACATCTCGCGTAAGCGTAAACTACTGGAGAAGCAAAAGAAGGGTAAGAAGCGCATGCGCCAGGTGGGCAATGTGGAAATTCCACAAGAAGCATTTATGGCTGTGCTTAAGATTGATTAATAAAACTGGTTTAACATGGTTGAAACCAACACCTATACATTAATTGATGGCCGCAA
>Ga0209573_1003902_pt1 | contig 15513 bp, 15 predicted proteins | sample TNRBio252014_DNA_FD_185870 | JGI IMG/M metagenome (GOLD analysis project Ga0209573, IMG submission 185870) | Wastewater treatment Type I Accumulibacter community from EBPR Bioreactor in Madison, WI, USA - TNR Reactor_6/25/2014_ DNA (SPAdes)... | ecosystem: Engineered > Bioreactor > EBPR >...
CACCCTGCCGCCGAGGTCGTGCAACTCACCCCCAGGCTGTGGAAGCAACACTTCGCAGCCAACCCGCTTCGATCCGACCTCCTCCCAAGCTCGAAGTAGGCAAGAACGCCGCTCGGTTACCGCTTACGGAGATGTGACAGCCAGCCGAGAGGTCTGCCGCGACCAGCACGCCTTGCTTGATGTATTCACTGCGAAGCAGCGCATTGACATCGCCGGTCATCTGCGCGCAGTCGATGTGCTCGCGCTCCGTTGTCCTGCGCCGCATCATTGTGCGCAAGGACTCGATGACATGACCTGCGCGTTTGTCGTCGGCGACGATGTCCTCGAGAATCGCGACCGCCTCGTCCGTATTCAGGCCACTGCCTTTTATCAGACGCAGGCCCGCCTGCGCGTTGCTGAGAATTGCGGTGAGGGGTTGGCACAGTTCGTGCGCGAGTGACGAGATCAGGACGGCGATCTGTGTCAGCCGCGCACCATGCCATTGTTGCGAGCGGAGGGCTTCGAGCTCCAGCTCGCGCTGTCGGCGCTCCGTGATGTCCTGGATCGTACCGAACAAGCGAGGCAGGCCCTCGCTTGCTGAGCGTGTGATCTCGAAGTGGTTCTCCGCAATGCGCTCTTCACCATCGGGCCGACCGATGCGGTGTTCGACGCGGAACTTGACACCGGGTTGTGTCATCCCGGCTTCGATGGTGCGCAGCACTTCCTGCCGGTCGTCGGGGTGGATGGAGTCCAGGAAGGCCTGGTAGGTGGTCACGCGCGAGCCGAGGATCGAATCGGTCTGGGACGACGTCCACACTCTGCCGGTGAGGACATCCCACTCCCAACTTCCGAGCTTGGCAATGCGCTGGGCTTCCAGCAAGCCACTTTCGCTTCGCCGCATCGCCTCTGCAACGCCCTGCCTTGCCAGCGCATTGACGAACACCCCGCCCAGTGCCTTCAGTCGCTCGATAAGTGGCAAGGACCAGCGTTGCTCCCGTGTATTGCTCACCACGGCAAAAATATAACTGACTCCTTTCTCGCCCATGTAGGGGATGAAAAGCCCCGACCTGTGCCCAACCCATTCAACATGCTGGCGATCTTTGGCCGCCTCGGGTGGCAGATCGTCCAGGGTGTTGAAGAAATACACCTCTTGGCGTTTCACGATCGTCTCGTAAAGCCATGGGCACTTTTCCGCATATTCGATCTGCTTCGGCGCAGGTGAGATACCGCCTAAAAACCTCAAATGAGACAGGTAGGCTTGGCCAGTATCTTCAAGAATCGTCAGGAACCCGGCTTGGTCGTTTTTCGTGAAATCGAGAACCCCCTGCAGTGCGTTCTCAATGCATGTGCCGATCTGATCGGACCACGCACTGGCAAGCTGCGATGAGGTGAGGGTCATCAGTAACTCGAACCGCAACGCTTCCTCCCTCTCTGCCTCCAGATCCCTGCGGCGGAGCACGCTGGCAAGCGTTTCACCGAGCAGCCGAAGTTGGGGCAGGAGCCCTGCAGACCAATCCGGATGATGGCGTTTGCAGCTCAGCCCCAGAATCAGATCGCCCGTATTCCACTGGGACAAGGGAATGAACAGGGCGGACATCGACTCCCAGGATAGAAGCCCCTCGCGATCCAGCGCCGCCTCGGCAGGAAGCTCGTCGATTGAAGAAATGTTGACTGCCTGATGCTTGACCAGGATCTGCTCATACAACCACGGGAATTGTCCGCGCGCGTCCAGGAATGGAGGGAGCGTATTCTGGACACTCCTTTCAACGCGCTCGCTGACAAAAACCTTACCCTCGTCGCGGAGAACCTGATAAAGGATGCCGCGATCCGCATCGAAGAACTCGACGATACGACGCAATGCGTCCTTGACTTCAATGTCGACTTGCCCGCACTGCGATCCCGCAAGTCTGGACGAGAGATCGATGACCAGCTCAATAAAGTCGTGACGTCCGTTATCAGGTGCGGCCGAGGCAATGCCGACGCCACTCGAATCTGATTCGCTCATTTCTGCATCACTCTCCATCAAGCAAACGACCAGGACCGAGGTCCAAAAGACCCTTCTCGTCGCCGTGTGTATCCTGCCGGCGAGGCGTTCTTCCACGGCTTTGCTCCGGTGCGCTTGCAGCAAACGACGTGCCGGGGCTACCAGGTGGCGCGCGGGCGAGGCGGAGCTTGTGTCAGCGCGGGGTATCCTTCAGATCGGTCGTGAAACGTGGGAAGGACGATACCCTGAATCCGTGTTCGCTACAGCGCGCATCCGTTCCGCGAGCCCCAGCGCATGATTTTTCTGTTGCCTGATCCACAACTTCAGCTCACCGCAGCCCCGAGCGCCGTCTTTTCACGGCCCGGCGCTCCGGCAAACCGGGCTCCCGGAGCGTGCGCTACGTCATTTTGCGGCCCCCGTGCATGCGCCGTCGTTCCGCCGCAGCGAAATGATCTCGAGTCAAGGCATTCGGCAACCGGATTCGCGTCATGGCGAAGCCACCGCACACAGCCGCGCCTGCACGGTGACGAACACCTTCACATGCGCGGCGACGCCGCGCCCGAATTCCAGCAGCAGACGGCGGGCGTGTTCGACGAGCTTCGCCGCCCGGCACATCACCTTCGGCAACACCGTCTTGATGCGCCGGCGCCTGGCTGAGTGACGGATCGGCGAGAGGCTTGTGAGCATTGTTTCGTCCTGTCCTGGCAGACCCGCAGGTCGCGCTCACCAGCGCCGCATTCGGCAGCACGATTGCACCGGGTGATATTCCAGGTTTTCTTGCAGTGAGTGCCCTCAGCACGGACGCAGCAGCCATGGTCAGCAACCCGCGCGGCGGCCTCGTGCGTTCGGGCGTCGTCGCGGGGTCTGATCTCCGATCTGTGGGCTAGCGCACAGACGCGGGCTGGCGCAAGGACGAGTATCCGGATCCAGCGTATCCCCAGCGTTATCCCCAGGGGATACCCACCCGGACTCGAACCGTCAGGCCTATGACGCTCAACAGGAGGAATCATGAATACCCAACCCAATAACGCCGGGCACGGCGAAGTCGTGGATATGCGCGGCCAGGTGGTGCAGGACCTGAAGGGTCTTGTCGCCGACACCGAGAGCTTGCTCAGGGAAGTGCTCAACGCAAGCGGCGAGGAATTTACCGCGGTGCGGACGCGCATCGACGACCGCCTTGGTCAGGCCAGCGTGCGGCTGGACAAGGCGCGCGTCGCGGCCGGCCGGCGGATGGGCGAGGCGGCCGACATCACCCATGACTATGTGGTGCACAACCCCTGGAAGGTCCTCGGCGCGGCGGCCGCGGTCGGGTTGATCATCGGCACGATGTTGCGCAGCCGGTGATGCATGAATCCGGCGCGGCTTGTCCGCGTCCGGAATGAAGCAGCAGCAAGAAGCCCCGCGTCATCAAACCTTGGAGATTTCGATCATGAAACAGTTTGGCAAGTATCTGTCCGCGCTCTTCCTTTCGCTCACCCTGATCACCTCAGTGGGCTGTGCCTCGACCTCCAAGCAGGAGGGCATGGGCGAGTATGTCGACGACAGCGTCCTCACCGCCAAGGTCAAGGCGGCCATCTTCGAGCACGCCAGCCTCAAGTCCGCAGAGATCAACGTCGAGACCTTCAAGGGGGTGGTCCAGCTCAGCGGCTTCGTCAATTCGCAGGCCGACATCAACACCGCAGTCTCACTCGCACGTAGCGTCAAGGGTGTGCAGTCGGTCAAGAACGACATGCGCCTGAAGTAAGCGATGCACACGCCGCGGCCACTGCTCAAGCACATCATCGACGGTGGCCGCGGCGCCTTGTTTGCGGCCTTTCCGGCCTTGCGCTCCCGAACGGGTGAGCCTGCCGAAGCCGAGCCACCCCTGCGCGCGGAGCTGTTCAGCAGCGAGCAGATGGTGCAGCACGGCAAGGCTCTTGCCGCCGCCCACGAGCTCGCGCCGGGCCCGCGTCCGGACCGCCTGCTGACGCGGCTGGCCGCCAACGAACATGCACTCGTCAACGCCTCGCGGCGGCTCACCACGGCCGCCACCGAGAATCGCCGCATCACGCCGGCGGGAGAATGGCTGCTCGACAACTTTTACCTCATCGAGGAACAGATCCGCACCGCACGGCGACACCTGCCGCGCGGCTACAGCGTCGGCCTGCCGCGCCTGGCCAATGGGCCATCGGCCGGGCAGCCGCGCGTCTACGACCTCATGCTCGAGATCGTGTCGCACGGCGATGGCCGGGTCGATGCCGAGGAGCTGTGCCGCTTCATCGCCGCGTACCAGACCGTCAGCGCACTCAAACTGGGCGAGCTGTGGGCCATTCCGATCATGCTGCGCCTCGCGCTCGTCGAGAGCCTGCGCCGCACCAGCGTGCGGGTGGCCGATGCCTGCGCCGAGCGCGATCTGGCCGACACCTGTGCGGACCGCGTCACCGAGGCCGCCGACACCGACCCCAAGCGCCTGATCCTGGTGCTGGCCGACATGGCGCGCTCGAACCCGCCCATGAGCTGCACCTTCGTCGCCGGGCTCGTGCGTCGCTTCCAGCATCGCGGCCCCGCGCTCGCCCTGCCGCTGTCGTGGATCGAGCAGCAGCTCGCCGAACACGGCATGACGATCGAGCAGTCGGTTCAGGCAGAGAATCAGCAGCAGGCCGCCGACCAGGTGTCGATCAGCAACAGCATCGGCAGCCTGCGCCTGTTGAGTGCGCTGGACTGGCGCGCGTTTGTCGAGACCATGAGCGTGGTCGAGCACGCGCTGTGCGAAGACCCGTGCGGGATGTACGCGGGGATGGATTTTGCGACCCGTGACCGTTACCGGCACGTGGTCGAGGCGATTGCGAAGAAGAGCGCCTGCAGCGAGGGCGAGGTGGCGCACCAGGCCGTGGTGCTGGCCGGTGGCGGCGTCCCCGCGAGCGGACACGGTGGGAGTGCGGGCGTGCTTCGCACAGAGGCGGGCGATGCGGCGCTCGGCCACGCTTCGGCGCGTGCGGATCATGTCGGCTTCTATCTCATCGACAAGGGGCGGCCGGCGCTCGAGCGTGCGGTCACCTTTCGTGCCTCCTGGCGCGCGGCGCTGAAGGCACGGGCGCGGCGTTGCCCGCTGGCGCTCTACCTCGGCGCCATCGCCCTGCTGAGCGTGGCCATCGCCGGCGGACTGCTCTGGCCCTTGCGCGCCAGCGTCGGGGTGGGCAGCGAAGTGGGCGGCGCGCCGGGGCGAGAATGGGTCTGGGTGCTGGCCGCGGCCGCCGTCCCCCTTGCCCTGCTGGCCGCGAGCCGGCTCGGCGCCGCCCTGGCGAACTGGCTGTCCACCCTGCTGGCGACGCCGCACCCGCTGCCGCGCATGGACTTTTCGACTGGAATCCCGCCGCAGTGGCGCACGCTGGTGCGAGAACGCGCACGAGTTCCGCCTTACACCCTGGGACAACGACCCGGTCAGCGATGCGGGCGGCGAGGCGCTCTATCTGCGCGACGAAGACAGCGGCGCGCTGTGGTCGCCGACGCCGCAGCCGATGCGTGCCGAGGCCCCCTACGTCGTCCGCCACGGCTTTGGCTACAGCGTGTTCGAGACCCGGGTGCATGGCATCGTCTCCGAGCTGTGGGTGTATGTCGCCACCGATGCCGCGATCAAGTTCTCGGTGTTGAAGCTGCGCAACGAATCCGGGCGGGAGCGCCGTTTGTCTGCGACCGCTTACGTCGACTGGGTGCTGGGCGACTTGCGCGCGAAGTCGGCCATGCATGTCAGCACCGCGATCGACCCCGGCAGCGGCGCGCTGCTGGCGCGCAACCCCTTCAACGCCGAGTTCGCCGAGCGTGTGGCCTTCCTCGACGTCGATGATCCGACGCGCAGGGTGAGCGGCGACCGCGCCGAATTCATCGGCCGCAACCGCAGCCTGCGCAATCCCGCGGCCCTGGGGCGAGCGCGCCTGTCGGACACGGTGGGGGCGGGGCTGGACCCGTGTGGGGCGATCCAGGTCAGGGTCGAGCTGGCCGCCGGGCAGGCGCGCGAGATCGTGTTCCGCCTCGGTGTCGGGCGCAACGCCGACGAGGCCGGCGCGCTCGTGCGGCGCTTTCGCGGTGCCGACGCCGCGCGCACGGCGCTCGAGGCGGTGTGGCAGCACTGGAACCACACCCTCGGCGCGGTGCAGGTCGAAACCCCTGAGCCCGCGCTCGATGTGCTCGCCAATGGCTGGCTGATGTACCAGACCCTGGCGTGCCGGATGTGGGCGCGCAGCGGCTTCTACCAGTCGGGCGGCGCCTTCGGTTTTCGCGATCAGTTGCAGGACGCGATGGCGCTGGTCCATGCCGAGCCCGCGCTGGTGCGCGCGCATCTGCTGCTGTGCGCGAGTCGCCAGTTCCAGGAGGGTGACGTGCAGCACTGGTGGCACCCGCCCGCGGGGCGCGGCGTGCGCACCCAGTGTTCGGACGACTACCTGTGGCTGCCGCTGGCGGTATGTCGCTATGTGCGCACCAGCGGCGACACCGGCGTGCTCGACGAGCGCCAGCCCTTCCTCGAGGGGCGGGCGGTGCTGCCCGAGGAGGATTCCTACTACGACCTGCCCCTGCGCTCGAGCGACGACGCCAGCCTCTACGAGCACTGCGTGCGCGCCATTCGCCACGGCCTGCGCTTTGGCGAGCGCGGCCTGCCGCTGATGGGCTCGGGCGACTGGAACGACGGCATGAACCTGGTCGGCATCCAGGGCCGCGGCGAAAGCGTGTGGCTCGGCTTCTTCCTGTGCGAGGTGCTGGGACGCTTCGCCGAGCTGGCAGAAAACCGTGGCGACCACGACTTTGCCGGCGTGTGCCGCGGCGAGGGCGCTGCGCTGCGCGAGCGCATCGAGCACCACGCCTGGGACGGCGACTGGTACCGCCGCGCCTGGTTCGACGACGGCACCGTGCTGGGTTCGGCGCAGGGCGCGGAGTGCCGCATCGATTCGATCTCGCAGAGCTGGTCGGTGCTCGCCGGCGTTGCCGACGAGGCGCGCTCGCGGCGGGCGATGCAGGCGGTCGATGCGCACCTCGTGCGGCGCGCCGAAGGCCTTGTCCAGTTGCTCGATCCGCCCTTCGACGGCGCCCGGCTAGACGGCGCCAGCCTGGACCCCGGCTACATCCGCGGCTACGTGCCAGGGGTGCGTGAGAACGGCGGCCAGTACACCCACGGCGCGATCTGGGCGGCGATGGCTTTTGCCGCCCTCGGCGACGGCGAGCGGGCGTGGGAGCTGCTGCGCATGATCAATCCGGTGAACCACGCGCATTCGCCGCAGGCGATCGACCTCTACAAGGCGGAGCCTTACGTCGTTGCCGCGGATGTCTATGCGCGCGCGCCGCACACCGGGCGCGGCGGCTGGAGCTGGTACACCGGCTCGGCGGGCTGGATGTACCGGCTGATGGTTGAGTCGCTGCTTGGGCTGCGCGTGGAGGGTGATCGGCTATGGCTGGTGCCGAGCCTGCCGGCCGGGTGGCCGCAGCTCAGGATTCACTACCGCTATCGGGAAACCGTCTACCACATCCTCATCGTGCAGCACCCCGCCCGCGGCGATGCGGCGGGCGGTCTTCAGCGGGTGAGGCTCGATGGCGTGGAACTGACTGAGCGCAGGATTGCGCTAGTGGATGACCAGCACGAGCATCGGGTCGAGGTGGATGTCTGGCGCAAGGCCGAGGCCGCAGGCCTGGGCGGCGGGGTGTGAGCGCAGCGCGCCGGGCGCCGTCATGCGCAGGTGGGCACGCAGCTGGCGTGCGCCTGGTTCAACGCGGGGTGATCAGCGGGGCGGTGTCGTTGGCGTGCTTCTTGGCCTGCTTGGCGGCTTTCTTTTCCTTCGGGTCGAGGGCGGGTTGCTTCTTGGTTTCCTTGTTGCTCTTTCGGATCTTGTTCATGGTCGTGCTCCTGTTGCGGACCGGCGAAAACCGTCCTTCTTCACTATAGGCCGATAGCGGGCGGAAAACCGGCGTCGGCGAAAGATAGCGTCGGGGATGCGGCGCGCCGCGACGTCACGCCCTGACCCCGCGCGCCCCAAGGCAGTTCAGAGGGCCCGTTCAGATTGCCGACGCCTCGCCTTCGAGCTTCGCCACGTCCTCCACCAGCGCCAGCGCGTGACGGGCGCGCTCCAGGGCAAGCCGGGATTGATGACGTGCCGCAGCACGAAACTCGGGGTGGTCGAACACGGACAGGGCGCGCAGGGTTTTCTGCAGCCGGATGCCGACTGCGAGCGTGCCGGCGCCGGATTCTGAAATCGGCGAGAAGGCATCGTCGAATAGATCGTCGACCGCCAGCGCCGGAATGAAGACATGGGGGTAGAAGATCTCGCTTTCCTCTTCACGGCGCTCGGCAAGGATGGCGAGCACGCGCACCAGGGCGGCCATCGTTGCGATCGCCGTGCCGGGGTCGTTGATGGCGGGGGACAGCGCCTTCGACGCAATCTCCGACAACACGATGAGACCGAAGCGCGGGTCCTGGTCGAACGAGCGCCGGGCGCCGACATTGAAGGCATCGCGCACCGCTTCGATGGCGGCCTCGTCCGGAGTGAAATCGAGCCATGCGATCGGATTCGCGGTATCGACGAAGGCGCCCGGCAGGGCATCGACGTGGATCTCGCCGCCGGCCACCGCTGCCAGGCGCTCCAGCGCCTGGACGTCGATATGCCGCACGTAACCGATCCGGGCGCTGGTGACCGCCGCGACCGTCGGCGGCGGCCCGGCCCGCATGCGCGCGCCGATGCAGGGATGCTCCCAGCGCGCGCGCATGGCATGGACGGCCGCGGCCTCGACGCGGTCGATGGCATCGCCCACCCGGCCGAAGCGTGCGAGCAGGTCGATCCAGCGCAGCAGGGTGATGACGATGACGGCGATGACGCCGATCGTGCCGACGAACAGCACCACGCGCCCGCTGTCGCCATACACGCCGGCGTTGAGCGCGATGATGCCGACCAGGCTGAACAGAAAGCTGCCGACGAAGGTGGCGAGCGCGTTCTGCGCGCTGCTGTCCTGGATCAGCAGTTCGGCGACCCGCGGCGTGGTGGCGCTCGACGCGCTGGCGTAGGCGGACACCATGGTCGCGAGCGAGAAGGTGGTCACTGCCAGCATGCTCGAGGCCAGGATCTGCAGGACGTTGCCGACCGAGTCGGCGCCGATCCGGCCTGACCAGTCGGCGGGAATCAGGGGTGCGAGGGCAATGCCGATGATGGCGGTGAAGATGCCGGCCACGGCAAAGATGCTCGCCCGCACCCAGAGGCGGCGGGCGAGTTCGGTGATCAACCAGCGCAGATTTGGCACGCTCGACGCCTCCGGTGCAGTTCAGGTCCCGCCTGAAATACCCGGATTATGATGCGTGGAGCGTGGCTTCTGCTGCTTTGGGCTGAGCCTTGCCGCTCAGAGGCGACGTCCGTTGATCACCTGAAGCAGGATGACGATGACGGCGATCACCAGCAGGACGTGGACAAAACCGCCTATGGTGGTGGAAGTGACCAACCCGAGCAGCCACAGGATGATCAGTACGACGGCGATGGTGTAGAGCATGGAATCCTCCGTTCTGAGATGTGCAGGAGTCACTATCGGCGCTGCCGGGGTGGGCGTCGGTATGCTGGCGCACATAGGGGATGGAGTGCTCGCGCGCGACCTGCTGGCCAACAGGCCTACGGTGGATCGCGCGCGATCAGCGCATTCGATCGGCCGACGGCACCGAGCAGGGCGGCGACCACGCCATGCTGCGCGCTGCTACATCAGTTCCCGGGCCGAAGGGTCATCCACGGGTGGGAGTTCCGGATCGTTGCGGCGGCGGTCGTGGTCCGCCGAGTGCTCGCCCGCTGTTGCGTCGAGCACCGCCATCTGGCACTCGTTACCGCCCTCATCGGTCACGGCCTGAATGCGGACGTACAGTTCCGGGTGATGGGCGGTGGCGAGCAGCACGAGCTCGCAGCTTCGCCTGCACCGGCCGCGCAGCTTCTCCTCGAGAAAATCATTGAACACGGGCAGGGACTCGGGCTTGACGAACGCGGCGAAGCGGTGAGGGCGCGTCTGCGAACGCTGAATGTCGAGCAGGATCGCCCCGGCCAGGTTGAACTGGACGATCACGCCCTGTGCATCGAGTGTGAAATAGGGAATGGGGGCGAAGTCGTAGATGTCGGCGTATTTGCGGTGCAGCGCATCGGCCTCGTCATAGGCCAGGCGCAGGGCCTCGTTGCTCATCTCGAGCTCGATCTGGTGCACCTCGAGTTCGTGCACCAGCCGAGCCTGCTGCCATGCGGTGTCCGAGTCCGCCTTCGAGTCTGCGTTCAATGCCGCGCTCGATGCTGCGGCCCGGTCGGCCTTCTCCTTCTCCAGCCGCGCTTCGGCGCGCTTGCGCAGGGTGGCCGGATTGGGCCGCGCGCGGTCGCTGGGCAGTATCACCTGCGGGAGGTGGAACAGGCGCTCGTACTCTGCGCGGACGACGCCGTAGCACTCGCACACGCGGGCTTCGAGGCCGGGGCGGTCGGTGACCGTGATCTGCCCGCGGCGGTACTGGATGAGCCCGGCGGCCTGCAGCTTGCCCGCCGCCTCGGTGACCGCCTCGCGGCGTACGCCGAGCATGTTGGCGATCAGCTCCTGGGTCATGTTCAACTGATTGTCGGGCAACTGGTCCAGGCTCAGCAGCAGCCAGCGGCACAACTGCTGATCCACGGCGTGATGGCGGTTGCACACCACGCTCTGCGCGATCTGCGTCATCAGCGCTTGCGTGTAGCAGAGCGCTAGGCGCAACAGGTGGCCGTGCTGGTTGAGTTCCCAGGCCATCACCTCGGCGCGCAGCCGCCATGCCGTGCCTGCGCACTGGACCACCGCCTTGTGCGTCGAGGTGCGGCCGCCGAGCACGAGCGGAATGCCGACCAGGCCATCCTTGCCGGTCATGGCCAGCTCGGCGGTGGCGCCGTTCTCGGTGGTGAACACCAGCGACACGATGCACGAGGTCGGGAAGTAAACGAAGCCGAGCACGTCTCCCGGCTCGTAGAGCACATGACCGAGCGGCAGGGTGACACGTTCGAGATCGTCGATCAGTCGTGCACCCTCGTTGACCGGAAGGGCGGCGAGGATGCGGTTCTCGCCGGCGGCGGACGGCAGGGGCTCGCTCATCGTGGTCTCCTTGCAGTTGCCGCGCGCTGGCTTGCGCGGGGCGGTGTCCGGGGTGCGCCGCCGAACAGATGCTTGCAGCCCGAGTGCAATAATAGTCTGCCAACAAGGAAGGATGCTTAGCCAAGGCGCCCGCAGGGCACGCCGGCGCCAGGGATGTCGAAGGTAGCACGCGGTTCGCGACCCGCACCGAAACCCGGGTCGCTGCGCGCGCTGCCACCGTCAATGATCACGGCTGGTTGAGCCGAACCTGAGTGAGGGCATCGCGATGAGATCACTGTCCCGTCACCTTGAACGACACCGAACCGATCGCATCGGCTGGCTGCGGGCCAGCGTGCTCGGGGCCAACGACGGCATCGTCTCCACCGCCAGCCTGCTGGTCGGCGTTGCCGCGGCCGGGCCGGGCAAGGAGAGTGTGCTGGTGGCGGGGGTGGCCGGGCTGGTTGCCGGCGCGATGTCGATGGCCGCGGGCGAGTACGTGTCGGTGCATTCCCAGGCCGATACCGAGCAGGCTGACCTGGCGCGCGAGCGCGACGAACTCGAGGCGGATCCCGCGGCCGAACGCCGCGAGCTGGCATCGATCTATGTCGCGCGCGGACTGCAGCCTGAACTGGCGCAGCAGGTGGCCGCGCAGCTGATGGCGCACGACGCGCTCGGCGCCCACGCGCGCGACGAGCTCGGCATCACCGACACGCTCGGCGCGCGCCCGGTCCAGGCCGCGCTGGCCTCTGCCGCCAGCTTTGCGGTCGGGGCGGCGCTGCCGCTGGGCGTGAGCGTCGTGACCCCGATGCAGGGTCTGATTCCCTGGGTGTCCGGGACCTCGCTGGCCTTCCTCGCCGTGCTCGGCGCCGCGGCCGCGCACGTGGGCGGCGCGGGGAAGGTCGCCGGCGCGTGGCGCGTGAGCTTCTGGGGCGCACTGGCGATGGCGATGACCGCGGGCGTTGGCGCCCTGTTCGGCGCCGTCGTCTGACTCGAGCGGGTGATAGGGCAGGTCAACACCGCCGTGCTGCAGGAGTCGGCAGGGGAATCGGCAGGGAAAACGGCGGACCTCGGGAAGCGCGCTCCTCGTGACCCGTTGGCGGGTGGCGCTGCCGTCCTTCAACCCGGTAGCGCGCGCAGCCAGTTGCGCAGGATCCCGGTGACCTGCCCGGGCTGCTCGAGTGGCGAAAGGTGGCCGCAGTGCTCGATGATCTCCAGTTTCGCGCCGGGTATGGCCGCGACCAGCTCTGCGTGCACGGCGGGTGGCGTGATCACGTCCTCGCGGCCGCAGATCACCAGGGTCGGGCACTTGATGCGGGCGAGGCCGGGGCGGCTGTCGATGCGGCCGATGATGGCGCGTTCCTGACGCACGAAGACCTCTTTTCCCAGTCCGTTTGCGGATGACTGGAACATGCCGCCGACCTCGGGCGTGCGGGCATGGTCGGGGTGCGCCATGCGCGTGAGCAGGGTGTCGATGACCGTCTGGAATTGCGTTTCGGCGAGCTTGATGAGCTTCTCGCGCGCGGCGGTGGCTTCGCGTGTCTCGGGGTGTGCGCTCGTGCTCATGAGCACCAGCGCGCGGACGCGTTCGGGCGCTTGACGCACGATCTCGAGTGCGACGTAGCCGCCCATCGACAGGCCGACGAGCACGAACTGTCCGCCCGGCGCAGCGGCGAGGGTGTCGGCGGCAAGCTGGCCGATCGTGTCGGTGCCGGTGAGGTCTGCGATGGTGATGCCGGCAACGTCTGCGAGCGCGTCGGCCTGTTGCGCGAACAGGCTCGCATCGTTGAGCAGTCCCGGCAAAAGGACCAGGTTGGGGTTCTTCATGAGGGCGCTCCTTGGGCGGTGAGTGCGGAATGCGGGATGCGGGATGCGGGATGCACGCGCTGCCGCGCCGCCTAGACCCCCAAGACCACAGGCGCGCCTTCTGCCGGCGCGCGCTCCATGATCTCGAACATCAGCACATCGTTGCTTGCAGTGGATCTGAACGTGATCATCATGGCGGGTTTCCTCATGCCGTGGCGGCCTCCGCCGGATGTTTCAGACGGGGGCCGCAGGGAAGATGGGTTCGATTTCGGCTGGGCCGGCACGCCAACAGCCATGTCGGTGCCTGAGCTCAGGCAGGTTTCTTGACCGCGTCCTTGATGTCTTCCTTGAGGTCGCCGTAGTCGGCCTGAAATTCGCCGACTGCCTGGTCGACCTTGCCCTCTGCTTCCAGACTTTCGTTGCCGACCACCTTGCCGGTGATCTCCTTCACCTTGCCGGTCGCTTCTTTCACACGGCCCTTGACTTGATCCTTGTTCATGCTCGTCTCCTTTGCACTGGGTTGGCCCTTCGGCACCGCGGTCGGACCTCGCCCGACCGCTGATTCATGCAGCATGTGCCGATGGGGCGAGGCGGTATGTACGTCAGCGCACATACGGCGCAGCGGATCGGGGCGGCCCCGTCAGCTACACCTGCGTGCGCTTTCGCACAGATGCGCACCGGCAGAAGGATTGAAAATCAATTAACACCCAGCGCGCTGCCGGCCCTTGTCCGCAGCGCACAGCGAATCGCGGCATCAGCACCAGAGGGGCGGCATGGCAGGGCTATCGGCGCACGATCCGCGCCAGAACCAGATTCTGGCGGCGCTTCCAGAGCGCGACTATGCGCGGCTGGTGGGCGAACTCGAGCATGTCTCCCTGGCGGCGGGGGCTCTGCTTCATGAACCCGGCGCGGCCTTCGAGTTCGCGTACTTTCCCACCACCGCGATCGTGGCGCTGATCCTTGGCACGGACCGTGGCGCGTCTGCCGAGCTGGCGATGACCGGCAACGATGGCCTGGTCGGCATTCAGCTCGTGCTCGGGGGCGCGAGCACGCGCTTTGCGATGACGGTGCAGAGCGGGGGCGAGGCCTGGCGCCTGCGCGCCGAGGTGGTCGACCGGGAGCGGGGTCAGGGGGCCGATCTGCAGCGTCTGTCGCTGTGTTATGCGCAGGCCTTGATGACGCAGATGGCGCACAACATCGTCTGCAACCGCCATCATCTGGTCGATCGGCAGCTGTGCCGCTGGCTGCTGTCCAGCCTGGATCTGTTGCGCGGCAACCAGGTCGATGTCACCCAGGAGGTGATCGCGCGCATGCTCGGTGTGCGCCGCGAGGCGGTCACCGAGGCGGCAGGCAAGCTGCAGGCAGAAGGGCTGATCCGCTATCGGCGCGGACACATCACGGTGACCGACCGCGCCGGCCTCGAAGCGCGCGCCTGCGACTGTTACCGCGCGGTGCGGGACGAGTACGAGCGCCTGTTTGGCGATCAGGCCGCCTCGAAGTGCTCCAGCATCAACTGCACGCTCGACACACCGCGGAACTCGTTGATGCCCAGGCGGTAGGCTGCGTGGATCTGTTCCGGGGCGCCGCCGGCGTGGTTGAACTGGATGGCCTCGTAGCGCGAGGCGTTGCGGCACAGATCCAGCTTGAGGTGCTTGTCCTTCAACAGGCGCTGGCGCTCGACCCGGAACACGTCGTCGAACACCGGCGCCGGAAAGCCCTGGCCCCAGATCTCGTTGTCGAGCAGGCGCACGGCGTCGAGCGCGAAATAGCCGGATTCGAGGCTGCCGTCGGTGTCGATGCGGCGCTCGAGCTGGGCGGGCTCGAGCAGCTCGCTCACCACTTGTTCGAAGGCGGCGTCGAAGCGTGCGAGTTCCGATTCGCGGATGGTCAGGCCGGCGGCCATGGCGTGGCCGCCGAAGCGCACGATCAGGTCGGGATGGCGCTTGGTGACGAGGTCGAGCGCGTCGCGCAGGTGCAGGCCGGGGATCGAGCGCCCGGAGCCCTTGAGCTCGCCGTCGCTGGCACGCGCAAAGGCAATGGTCGGGCGGTGCAGGCGTTCCTTGATGCGGCCGGCGACGATGCCGATCACGCCCTGGTGCCAGTCGGGCTCGAAGAGCGCGACGGTGGCGCGGTTGCCGGCGTCGAAGCCCTCCAGCCGGGTCAGCGCCTCTTCCTGCATGCCGGCCTCGATGCTGCGCCGTTCGCGGTTGAGCTTGTCGAGCTCCTGGGCGATGTTCATCGCCCGCCCGGCGTCGTCGGTGATCAGGCATTCGATGCCCAGGCTCATGTCTGACAGGCGGCCGGCGGCATTCAGGCGCGGGCCGATCATGAAGCCGAGGTCGGTGGTGCCGGCCCGCGCCGGGTCGCGCCCGGCGAGTGCGAACAGGGCGCGGATGCCCGCCTGCAGGCGTCCGGCGCGCATGCGGGCGAGCCCCTGTGCAACCAGGATGCGGTTGTTGCGGTCGAGCTTGACGACGTCCGCCACGGTGCCGAGCGCGACCAGGTCGAGCAGGTCGGCGAGGTTGGGTTCCTTGGCGCCGGCAAAGGCGCCGCGCTCGCGCAGCTCGGCGCGCAGCGCGAGCATGGTGTAGAACATCGCGCCCACGCCGGCCAGCGCCTTGCTCGGGAAGTCGCAGCCGGGCTGGTTGGGGTTCACGATCACGTCGGCTTCGGGCAGCACGTCG
>Ga0209573_1003903_pt1 | contig 15506 bp, 14 predicted proteins | sample TNRBio252014_DNA_FD_185870 | JGI IMG/M metagenome (GOLD analysis project Ga0209573, IMG submission 185870) | Wastewater treatment Type I Accumulibacter community from EBPR Bioreactor in Madison, WI, USA - TNR Reactor_6/25/2014_ DNA (SPAdes)... | ecosystem: Engineered > Bioreactor > EBPR >...
GGGACGACTCGGTGGGCCATGGTGACGGGAAAACGGCCGGCGATTTTAGTCGCTCGGGCGCGCGTGGCGCGGCCCACGGCCGGCCGCGCACAGGCTGCAAGCGGTGCGCAGGCCACAACTTGTGCAAGGACAAGCGGCAGCGCATGCCCGGCTGGGTAGAATCCGCCCCCCGCAAGCCGCCCCGGCGGCCTGCGCCAACCCACCCGCGGGGCCACCGGGTGGGGGTTCGACACCCCACGCAAGCTGGAGGATCCTTTTGGATCATGTCTGACCTGAGCATCCGTCTCGCAGCTCTCGAGCGCAGCCGCACTCAACTCTCCGTTTCCACCTACTTCGACGAGGACCTGTACCGCAAGGAACAGTCACTCATCTTCGAGCCCGCTCCGCGCTACCTGGGGCACGAGCTCTCGGTGCCCCAGGTCGGCGACTACCAGGCCCTGGCCCAGGAAGGCGAAGGCCGTGCGCTGGTCCGCGGCCCGGGCGGTGTCGAGCTGATCTCCAACGTCTGCCGCCACCGGCAGGCGGTCATGCTCAAGGGGCGTGGCCACACCCGTTCGCAGGTCGTCTGCCCGCTGCACCGCTGGACCTACCAGCTCGACGGCAAGCTGATCGGCGCCCCGCACTTCGCCGACGACCCCTGCCTGAACCTGCGCAACTACCCGCTGCAGCGCTGGAACGGCCTGCTGTTCGAAGGTGGCCGGCGCGACGTCGCCGCCGACCTGGCGGCGCTCGGCCCGGGGGCGGAACTGGCCTTCGACGGCTATGTGTTCGACCGCGCCGAACTGCACCAGTGCGACTACAACTGGAAGACCTTCATCGAGGTCTACCTCGAGGACTACCACGTCGCGCCCTTCCACCCCGGGCTGGGCGCCTTCGTGACCTGCGAGGACCTGCGCTGGGAATTCGGCGCCGAGCATTCGGTGCAGACGGTGGGCATCCACGCCGGGCTCGAGAAGCCGGGCTCCAGCACCTACCGCCGCTGGCACGAGGCGGTGCTCAGGTTCCGCCAAGGCCGCCCGCCCGCACATGGCGCGATCTGGCTGACCTACTACCCGACCCTGATGGTCGAGTGGTACCCGCATGTGCTGGTCGTCTCGTCGCTGTTCCCGCAGGGGCCGCGCAAGACGCTGAACCTGGTCGAGTTCTTCTACCCGGAGGAGATCGCCGCCTTCGAACGCGAGTTCGTCGATGCCGAGCAGGCCGCCTACATGGAAACCTGCAAGGAGGACGACGAGATCGCCGAGCGCATGGACGCCGGCCGCTGGGCGCTGCTGCAGCGCGGCGACGACGAGGTCGGCCCCTACCAGAGCCCGATGGAAGACGGCATGCAGCACTTCCACGAGTGGTACCGCTCGCGAATGGGGATGCAGGCCACGGGCTGAACCGCCCCCACCGGCGCGGCGGCCTCAGGTCCGGGGCAGCTGACGCCCGCCCTGGAACATGCGCAGCTCGCCGGCCGCGAAGGCCGACCAGGCTTCGCCCTGTGTCAGCGGCTCGGTGGCGACGATGCACACGCGGTCCTGCGGCGTGGTCAAGGGCGCGAAATCGACCGTCAGGTCCTCGTCGGCCAGCGTGGCGGCACCGAACGGGTGCGCGCGCTGCAGCGACCACAGCCGGGTGCTGGCATGCGCCCACAGCGCGCGGCCGTCGGACAGCAGCATGTTGAAGGTGCCATGCGCGGCCAGCTGCGGCAGCAGCTCGCGCAGGGTGCGGCCGAGTTCCTCGACGGCCGGCACGTCGGCGTGCGCCTTGGCCAGCTCCTGCAACAGCCAGCAGAAGGCGCGCTCGCTGTCGGTGTCGCCGACCGGCCGGAACGCCGCATGCAGCCGGGGCGAGAAGCCCTCCAGGTGGCCGTTGTGCGCGAACACCCAGTAGCGCCCCCACAGCTCGCGCATGAAGGGGTGCGTGTTTCGCAGCGCCACCTGGCCTTGTGTGGCCTTGCGGATGTGGGCGATCACATGCTCGCTGCGGATCGGCCAGCGCCGGATCAGCTCGGCCACCGGCGACTGGCGCGCACTCGCCGAGTCGACGAACAGCCGCAGGCCGCGGTCCTCGAAGAAGGCCACGCCGAAGCCGTCCTTGTGCTCCTCGGCGCGGGCCGACAGGCCGGCGAAGCTGAACATCACGTCGGTCGGCGTATTGGCATTCATGCCGAGCAGCTGGCACATGGGGCGAGGCGGACGGATCAGCGCAGGGCCGGACTTCCCAAGGTTACGCCACAGCCCGCATCATCGGCAGCGTGCGGCCGAAGTCGCTCAGCATCAGCAGCGTCACGCTTTCGCCCAGGCCGGCCGCATCACCCGAACCCCGGCACGTGGACATATTCGATGCCCGTCGCCGCCAGGCCGACCAGGTCGGCGCTGCCGGTGTTCCACGGGTGCGTGCAGGCCAGCAGCGCGAGCGAGTCGGGCGTGTACTGGCCCTGGTCCAGCAGCGCCGTCAGGCCGTCGAGCTCGGCCGTCGACGGCGCCTTGCCGGCGACATTGGTGTAGAGCGCCTTGACCACGTCGCGGTGGCTGCGCGAGCCCGCCAGGGCGGTGAATTCGCCGGTGGACAGGGCCAGCGAGACCAGCTGCTCCAGGCTCATGCCGCCGTCGACCAGCTGCAGGCCTATGCCCACGTATTCCTTGATCTTCAGCGCGCTGCCGCCGAAGATGCCGCGGACCACCTGCGCCACGATGCCGGCGTTGCCGTCGAGGTCGATCGCGACCTTGGCGTTGGAATACTCGATGCGCTCGACCGCCACCAGCCGGTCGGCGCCGTCGCCGCCGTTGCGGTCGGTGTGCAGCCAGTGCGTGTCGGCGCGTTCGAGCCGGTAGCGCGAGCGCGCGCCGTCGTACTTCGCGGTGTCGATGCCGTCGCCGCCGTCGATGAAGTCGTTGCCGCCGCCACCGGTGAAGGTGTCGCGCCCGCCCAGCCCGGTGTAGCCCTCGGCGGCGGTCGCCGGGCCCAGGGTGTCGGCACCGCTGGTGCCCACGCGCTGGCCGGTGACGGGCGTCAGGTTGACGGTCACGGTGTAGGTGCTGGACCCGCCCATGCCGTCGCTGACGGCGAAGCCGAAGCTGTCGCTGCCGCTGGTGCCGGCGCGCGACTGGTAGAAGAACCTGCCGTCGGTGTTGATCGTCAGCGTGCCGCCGCGCGGCGCCGTGGCGACCAGGTAGGTGATGGTGTCGCCGTCGGCGTCGCTGGCGCGCGGCAGCCGGCCTTCGAGCAGCGTGCCGGTGCCGGTCAGCAGGCTGGCATTGGCGGCCTGCGGCGCGGCGTCGTTGACCGGCTGCACGTCGACGAAGACCAGGTAGCGGTTGGCCGAGCCCTCGCCCGCGACCTCGAAGGGCACCGCGTCACGGCCCCAGAAGTTGGCTGCCGGCGTGTACACCAGGCGGCCGTCGGCACTGATGGTGGCGCTGCCATGGGCCGGCTGGCCGAGCAGCCGCCAGGCCGTGCCGGCGCGCGGCAGGTCGCTGGCATCGGGCAGCGTCAGCGACAAGGCCTTGTCCTCGTCGACACTGGCGGCCAGGTCAGACGACAAGGCCTTGGGCTGCAGCGCCAGCGCCTGGTCGGCAAAGGCCAGGGTCTCGATCGCGAGCAGCGTGTCGTAGCCCGAGGCATCGTCGCGCGCGCGCACATAGACCTTGCCGAAGGCGGCCGAGACCTCGTAGTCGGCGCGCCGGCCGTCGAAGCTGGCGGTGTCGCTGCCCGCGCCGCCGTCCAGCCAGTCGTTGCCCAGGCCGCCATGCAGCGTATTGGCCAGGGCGTTGCCGAGCAGCACGTCGTCGTGGGCGGAGCCGATCGCGTGTTCGATCACGCTGCCGCTGGGCAGGCCCAGGTTCTCGACGCCCGCGAATCCGGCCGCCGAGACACCGACGCTGCTGAGCTTGCCGTCCTGCAGCGACAGGCTGACGCCGCTGGTCAGCAGCGAGGCGTCCAGGGTGTCGATGCCGCCGTCGTCGACCAGGGTCGACTGCACGCCCGACTCGCGCGTGCCGAGCTTCCACACCGTGTCGCCGGTGGCGACCGCCCGCGTGCCGTACAGCCAGCGCAGGGCGAGCACGTCCAGCAGGCCCCAGTCGCTGCGGAACAGGCCGTCGGCGCTGTAGCTGTCGGACATCACCGTCAGCGCGCTGCGGTCGTCGGTCTCGCGCAGCTGCACCGCCCACTGGTCGCCGGGGTCGACGTTGCGCGGGTGGCGCAAGCCCAGCGCATGGCCGATCTCGTGCAGCAGCGCGGCGTAGCCCTCGCTGCCGGGGGCGATGCCGGCCATGGACTCGACGTCCATCCAGACGTCGCCGGCGTTGTCGCCGGCGCCCGCCTGGTGGGGCAGCCAGGCGACGCCGCGCGTGTCCTTCTGCTGGCTGACGCCGAAACGCAGCTGGCCGACCGTGCTGCCGGCTTCCGTGACCTCGGTGAAGCTCAGCCCGCACAGTGCCGCGGTGTGGGCCAGGATGTCGCGCACCAGCTGCTGTTCGGCCGGCGTGAAGGCGCGGAACCCGGCGGCACCCGGGCCGCTGGCGGGCGCCTTGGTGACGAAGCTGTAGCTCAGCGTCACGGGCGTGCCGACATCGGCCGCCGCGTTCCAGCGCTGGCCGCCGCCGGCGGCGATGGCCTGGCGCGCCATCTCCAGCGGCGAGATGAAGTCGGCCAGGCTCAGGTTGCCCCAGACCCCGCCGCCAAGGTCGGTTTCGATCAGCTCGACATCGCTCAGCGTGTAGCGGAAGCCCTGGCCGTAGGTGGTGCTGACGCTGGCCTCTCGTCCGTCGGGCGAGACCGTGATGTGCAGCTCCTCCAGCCGCGGCTGCCGCCAGCCACTGCCGTCCTGGGGGTCGAACCAGGGGATGGTCACGCGGTCGGTGCCGGCGCCGCCCATCACCGTGTCGTTGCCACCATTGCCCCAGAAGTTGTTGTCCGCCGCGTTGCCCTTGAACCAGTTGTCCTGGCCGTTGCCATGCACATGGTTGATGCCGATCAGCGTGTCGCGGCCGCCCCAGCCGTCTTCGGCGGTGCCGGCCTCCAGGTCCACGCGCGCACCGACCGGCGAGTCCCAGTAGGCCACGCCCACATCGCGCCACCAGTCGGCGGTGGGGATGCGCTCCAGCGTGTCGTTGCCCTTGCCGCCGACCGCCGTGCCTTGCATGAGGCGGATCAGGTCGTTGCCCTCCAGCCCGAAGTAGTTGTTCCACTCGTCGCGCAGGCTGTCGGGCTGCGTATAGCGGTCGTCGCCGCTGGTCAGGTTGATGTCGGCCATGGGAACCTCGGATGCCGCTCGGGTCTTGGTCGGGTCTCGATCAGGCCTTGATCAGGCCTTGATCAGGCCCGGCAACGTGGTCTGGGGAAAGCGCGCCAGCAGCGGGAAGGCGTCAAGCACCTGGCTGGCCGGCAGGCCCATCCACTGCATCAGCGCCGAGCCGACCTGGTCGGACGCGATGTCCGGCGCCAGCCGGCCGTTCCTGCCCGGGTCGCAGTCGTCCGGGCCGCCCAGCGCCAGCGTCGGGAAGCGGCCGTGCACCGTGCCGCCGTTGACCGCACCGCCCAGCAGCGCCCAGTGGTTGCCCCAGGCATGCTCGCTGCCACCGCCTGAGCCCGGGCGCAGCGTGCGGCCGAACTCGCTCATCACCAGCAGCGTCACGTCGCCTTGCATGCCGGCCGACTGCATGGCGCCGTCGAAGGCGACCAGCGCCTTGGCCAGGTGCACGAACTGCGCGTCCTGCGTGTTGGGGCCGCTGCCGCGCTGGCCGGCGTGGGTGTCGAAGCTGCCCCAGGGCAGCAGGAAGACCTGGCGGCGCAGGCCGTCGCTCTTGAACACCGGCAGCAGCGTGGCGATCTGGCGCAGCCGCTGGCCCACCCAGTCGCTGCCGAAGTCCTGGCTGGGCGCCGGCGCCGACAACAGCGCCTTGGTGAAGCGCGTCGAGTCCGCCAGCGCCGAGCCGAAGCTGCGCGCGTACTCGGCTTCGTAGGTGTTGCCGAACTGCCAGTTCGACATGCGCTGCAGCGCCTGCACGGCCTCCGACTGCGGGTTGGCCAGGTCGGCCGTGCCCCACCAGCGAGAGCCGTCGGGCGACAGGAAGGACACCGCCGAGCGCCGGCCCTGCACCAGCGTGCGGTCGTTGGCCAGCGTCACGGCGGCTGTCGGGTGGCGCAGGCTGGACGGCAGCTGTTCCAGTGCGCGCCCGGCCCAGCCGCTCACGTCGTCGTTGAAGGTCCAGCCCTGCGCGATGGTGGTCTGGTCGCTGTGCGACATCAGGAACGGTGGCAGGTCGACCGCGTTGTCCAGCACCTGGGCCGCGGTCGCCGGCTCGACGGACGGCCCGACGTTGGAGACGAAGGCCAGGCGCCTGCCCGCGTACAAGGGCACCAGCGGCGCCAGCGAGGCATGCAGCCCGAACGTATGCCCGGCCGCCGTGCCGGCCAGGTTGGCCAGGCTCTGCCGGGTCAGCGCCAGGTTGCCGCGCGCGCGCTGGTAGTCGGTGTAGGCGGCGTCGGTGGGCACCAGCATGTTGTGGCCGTCGCTGCCGCCGTTGAGGAACAGCACGACCAGCGCCTTGTAGTCGGTGGCTGCCGCGGTGGTCGGCGAGGACAGGCTGCCCATCAGGCCACCCGTCAGGCTGCCGGCCAGGCCGCCGGCGCCCAGCAAGGAGCTGCCCAGCAAGGTTCGACGCGTGATCATTTGACGACTCCGAAGTACGGCGTGGCGAGTGCAAAGCCGAGCATGACCATGGCGCCCTCCTCGGGCGAGCGTGCGTCCCAGGTCGGCTGGCGGATCATCTGCTCCATGTTGGTCCTCAGCGTGGGCGGCATCGCGCCGCGGAACCAGCGCTCGCTCAGGTAGTCGGAGAAGGCGCGCGGCGACGACGCATAGGCGCGCACCAGCGCGTCGGTCTGGCAGCCGGCTGCGGTGTAGCGGGCCATGGTCTGGCGCTGCACCCGCGAGTCCCAGCGGCGCCAGTTCAGCTCGCCCACCCGGCCCGTGAGCTCGGGCGGGACCATCAGCTTCTGCTCGGGCGCCAGCACGTTGCTGCCGGGTGCGCGGTCGGTCGGCGCGTAGAAGCTGAAGACGCTGTCGGCGCGGAACGGCACCTGCGTCCAGACCGTCTCGACGTCGCCATTGCCGTCGACGAAGGCCTTGGTGCAGCCCAGTCCGCGGTAAGTGGCCATGCGGTGCAGCACCGGCTCGCGGATCTTGCCGTCGTCGCGCTGGGCCCGCGTCGGGTCGTCGCCGGCACGCGCCTCGGCGTCCAGCAGCACCGCCTTGACCACCGCCTTCATGTCGCCGGCCGCGCCGCGGCCGTTGTCGCGGAACTTGTCGGCCACGCGCCTGACGTAGGCCGGCGTCGGGTTGCTCTTGACCAGGTGCTGGATCATGCGCGTGGCGACGAAGGGCGCGATGTTGGGGTGCCGCATCAGCATGGCGATCGCGTCGCGCAGTTCGGCGTCGGCCCCCTTGCCGGCCGGGAAGGTGGTCCCCAGCACGGCCTTCTGCCCGCTGTCGCGCTCCGGCGGCCAGGTGCTGGGCACCATGGGCTTCATCCAGTTGGCCCAGTTGCGGCCCGGCCGCTCGGGCGGGTTGGGGTTCCAGTTCCAGCCGGTCAGCACACGCGCGAGTTCCTCCACGTCCTTCTGCGTATAGGTCTCGACGAAGCCGCCGCGCGCATTGCGCACCGGCGTACCGTCGGGCTCGAGCTTGAACACGCCCAGGCTGAACAGCTGCATCAGCTCGCGCGCGAAGTTCTCGTTGGGCGCGCACCAGGGGCAGTCGTCGCTCTTCGGCCGGTTCTGCTGGTTGTCCAGGTAGTAGCCCATCGCGGGGTGGATGCTCAGCTGGTACAGCAGCTCGCCGTAGTCGCCCAGCCCCTGGGCCTGCAGCATGTTCATCCAGCTGGCCGCGCCCGCCATGTCCACCTTGCTGGTGGACACCACCAGGAACTGCGACAGCGACCAGCTCACGCGCAGCCGCAACTGGTCGGGGGCGGCCAGGAACAGTCGCTGGACCTCGGCGGTCCAGTGCGCCCACAGCGGCCTCGCGGCCTCGTTCTCGAGATGCCACTGCTCGAGCGGCGCGGTATCCACCCGGGACGGCGCGAGCGCGAACTGCTCGTCCAACCACTTCTCGAACCCCTTGCTGCGCAGTTCCTGCACCAGCGCCGGCGTGGGGCCGAAGCTGGCCTGCTCGGCAAAGCGCGAGGCCGCGTAGTGGCTGACCTTGAAGGCCGTCACGGCCTTGACCTGGCCGCTGGAGGCCAGCGCCTCGGCGGTGCCCGGCGGCGAGCCGGCGCCGCCGCAGGCCGCAAGCAGCAAGGTGGCGAGCGCCAGCGGCCACGCCAGGCGGGCGCGGCGCGAGGGGGCGAGGTCCGAGGGGTTCATGGCGTGCGGCTCCTGCAGCGGTCGGCCGGCGGCAATGCTGCCCCGCGGCCGGCCAGCTGTCGTCCTTCGATCGGTGGATTCGATGCTAGCGAGCGTGCGCGCGCGCCAGCGGCATACCGAGGTATACCGACCCCCCTCGGCAAGGGGGCGGCCGCCGCAGGCCCTATGCTCGAACCATGCCCCCGACAACACTTGCACCGGAGGTCGAGTCGGCCCGCGGCTGGCAGGTGGTCTGGGCCTGCTTCGCGGCGCTGGCGCTGATCTTCGGCGTCTCGTACGCCTTCGCCGCGCTGTTCGACCCCTGGCAGCGCGAGTTCGGCGCCACGCGCGCACAGGTGTCGCTGGTCTTCGGCGTGTCGGGTCTGCTGTACTTCGTGCTTGGCGCAGGCGCCGGCCTGCTGGCCGACCGCTTCGGCCCGCGCGTGGTCGCCAGCGCCGGCATGGTGTGCATCGCCTGCGGCCTGCTGGCCAGCAGCCTGGCCGACCAGCTGGCGCGGGTGGTCTGGGCCTACGGGCTGGGCATCGGGGTCGGCATCGCACTCGTCTACACGCCGGCCATCGCCTGCGTGCAACCCTGGTTCACGCGCCGGCGCGGGCTGGCCGCGGGCATCGCCAGCGCCGGCATCGGCGCCGGCACGCTGGCCGGGCCGCTGGCCACGCAGGCGCTGGTGGCGGCCGTCGGCTGGCGCGGCGCGCTGCAGGCGCTGGCCGCCACGCTGCTGCTGGCCGGGCTGGCGGCCACCACGCTGCTGCGCCGCGCGCCGGCAGCCAGCGCCACGCGTGGCGCCCCGGTGCCGGGCGCCACGCTGCGCCAGGCGCTGGCCAGCCCCTCGTTCCGCTGGCTGTACGCCATGTGCCTGCTGGCCGGCACGCCGATGTTCGTGCCCTTCGCCCATGTCTCGGCCGCCGCGCGCGACCTCGGCAGCCCCGAAGCCGACGCCGTCGCGCTGGTCGGACTGATCGGCATCGGCAGCCTGGTCGGCCGCTTCGCCATCGGCGCGCTGGCCGACCGCATCGGCCGCGAACGCACCATGGTGCTGCTGCAGGTCTCGCTGGGCGCCTCGTTCGGGGTCTGGGCCGCCGCCGGCGGCTGGACCGCGATGGCCGTCTTCGCGCTCTGGATGGGCCTGAGCTACGGCGGCCAGGTCTCGCTGATGCCGGCGCTGGTGATGGACCACCACGGCGCGCGCGCCGTGTCCTCCATCCTGGGCGTGCTCTACACCGGCGCCGCCTTCGGCAACCTGGCCGGCCCCTGGCTGGCCGGCGCACTGTTCGACCGCACTGGCAGCTACCAGGCGACGGTCTGGGCCTGCATCGCCCTGAGCACGCTGGCCACCGGCTGCGCGTGGCGGGCGGCGCAGGGGCGGGGCGGCGGACGCACCCGGGAATGAGGCAGCGTGGCGTGGAGCCAGGCGCCCTGCACAGCCTGCGGCCCGGACCTTGCCATCCATCAGGGTCTGGGACAGCTGGATCGCGACCCGCCCGGAGGCGGGCATGCCACGTCGCCTGGGCACCGCCGCCAGATCGGTCGACACCTCCTCCAGCACCCCGGACCCGCCCCAGGCCCCCACCCCTGCGCGCCGGCGGGCGCCCGCCGTTGCGGCGTGGACGACCCGACGGTCGCCGGCCAGGCCGCTGACCTGAAGCGCCTCCAGGCGGCGCCCCAGGTGGGGGCCCGCCCGTTGCCGAGCCCGTTGCCGAGCCCGTTGCCGAGCCCGGAGTCGGCGGCCAACGCCTCGCCGGCCAGAACACCCCTCGGCACGCGCAGGACGGCACGCAGCAGTCGGCCCCCAACTGCCAGCCGCACCCTGTCACCTTCAGCCCCGATCACCCCTCGGCCGGGCGGCCGATCGGCGGGTCGGGCGGGCCAGCCCCGGCCACAGCCCGTTCCATCTCCAGCAACACCTGTTTTCGCTGTACGCCCCACTTGTAGCCGCTGAGCTCACCGGATCCGCGGACCGCGCGGTGGCAAGGCACGACGACGGCCAGACTGTTGCTGGCACAGGCGCCGGCCACCGCGCGTGCCGCCCGGGGCTGGCCGATGCGCGCTGCCAGTTCCGCGTAGCTCAGCGTCAGGCCCGCAGAGGTGGCGAGCAGCGCTCGCCAGACCCGTTCCTGGAAGCTCGTGCCTCGGATGTCCAGCGGCAGTTGGGCGCGGGCGCAGGTGCCGTCGATCAGGCTGACCACGTCGGCCACCATGCTGGAAAACCCATCGTTGGCAGGCTCGATGAGCGCGCCCGGGGATCGAGCGGGTACCTGGGCTTGGCTTCTGTGCGGAGCCTGTGGATTTACGCTTGACGTACATCGTCAGCAACGCCATGGTGAGCCGAAGATGATCCAGAGCTACCGCGACAAGCGGACGAGAGAGTCTGCCGATGGCAAACGCGTCCGGGAGTTCGAGGCCTTGCGCCGACAGGCAGAGAAGCGCCTGGACATTCTGGACGCCGCGACCAGCCTCACAGACCTTCAGGCGCTGCCCTCAAGTGCGCTCGAAGATCTACGAGGCGACCGAAAAGGCCAGTACAGCATCCGCATCAACATGCAGTGGCGGATTTGCTTCGAATGGCCCGACGGACAAAGCGGTCCCTCGAACGTCGAAATCGTGGACGACCACTGAAAGGAGTCTGACCATGGCCCGCACACCCATTCACCCCGGCGAAGTCCTCGCCGAAGAGCTTGAGGAACTTGGCGTCAGCCCCACCGAGCTGTCGCGGCAAATCCGCGTCCCGGCGAACCGCATCAGCCAGATCATCAACGGCAAGCGCGCCGTCACGGGCGATACCGCTCTTCGCCTCGCACACTGGTTCGGGAGCAGCCCGCAGTTCTGGATGAACCTGCAAGCGCTCTACGACGTGCGCCTGGCCGAGCAGGAGGCAGGAACGGAGATCAAATCGCTGCCGACCAAGCCTGCGAAATCCAAGACCGACCATCCGCGTCCGGCGTAAGGCAGGACACTCATGCCGGGAACAAACGAAGCCTTTTCGCGCGTGAAGATCGACGCCCAGCTCGAAGACCGGGGCTGGAAGGATGACCGCGGCCAGCGTGACCCGTGACACGACACCCGTGAACGTCGGCAGCTCCCTGACCGCGATGCCATTGAAGAAGAACGATCCCCCCAGAGCACGGACAAGGCGACGAGCAGCCCCCACTCCAGCGATGTCATCGGTCGGTTGACTCGAGCGGGCGGGGGCAAGGGGGTGGTGTCTCGATCGCGCATGGAACGATCATCATCGTTCGGGTGTCGGCCGGCATCCCGATTCTTGCGCTCGAATCCCGCGGCATCAGGTTCGGCGAACCCGGCCCTGGCCAGGCGCGTCGTGGTCAGGGCCGCCGGGCTCAGCGGCCGTCGGCCGACCGGTGGCCAACGGCCAGCCAGCGCCGCGCTCGCTCGACGACAGGCCGGTCGACCATGCGGCCGTCGACCTGCGTCGCGCCCAGGCCGGCAGCCCTGGCCAGGCGGTCTGCCTCGACCACCCGGCGGGCCCAGTCCAGCTCGTCGTCGCTCGGGGCAAAGCCGGCGTTCAGCACGGGCAGCTGTCGCGGGTGGATGCACACCGATCCGGTGAAGCCCATGGCTCGTGCATCGCGCACCGCGGCCTCGAAACCTGCCAGGTCGCGAAAGTCGGCGATGGAGGCTGGCAGGCCCCAGCAGGCGCGGCCATGGGCATGCGCGGCGTGCACCACCTGGGCCGCGGGCCATGCCAGCGCCAGCGTCGTGGGGGCCACGCCCAGCGCTGCGGCGTGGTCTTCGGCACCGAAGCCCAGGGCGCAGACCCGCGGGTGCGCCGCGATGGCGGCAGCCGCCAGCACGCCGGCCGGGCTCTCGACCAGCGGCGCGATCGGCAGCTCCCTGGCACCGGCGTCGTCCAGCGCTTGCGCCAGGGCCTGCACATGCGCCGGCGACTCGACCTTGGGCAGCATCAGCGCCGCCAGGCGATGCAGCGGCGATGCGGCCAGGTCCAGCGCCCGCAGCACCGGGTCGGCATTGACTCGCAGCAGCACGGTGGCGCCGCGGTCGGCCAGCGCGGTGACGGCAGCACCCAGCGTCTGCCGCGCCGCCGCCTTGCGCTCCACGGCGACGCCGTCCTCCAGGTCGACGACCAACGCATCGGCGCCTCGCCCGGCGGCGCGGTCCAGCCATTCGGGCGGCGCGCTGGCCGGCACGAACAGCAGCGAGCGCAGGGCGGACCAGGGCAGGTGCGCGCCCGGCCGCGGGTGGGGGCCGTTCACGCCGACGCCCGCCCCAGCGCCAGCCGGGCACGCGTGGCCGCGTCGGCGCCCAGTTCGGCCAGCAGCTCGTCGTTGTGCTGGCCGAGGGCTGGCGCGGCCCGGCGGATGGCGCCCGGCGTGCCCTGCAGCCGCGGCGTGACCGCGTGCATGGTGACCGGGACCGCCTGCGCATCGGCCTGCAACTGCAGGTAGAGACCGCGTTCGACCACATGCGGGTCGGCCAGCAGGTCGTCGGGGTCGTGCACCGGCCCCACGGTGACGCCGCGGGCGCGGAAGTGGGCCAGGCAGGCGTCGCGGTCCCGCGCGCCGACGAAGCCGGCCAGCATGCGGTCGATCTCGGCGTCGTGGGCCAGCCGCGCGGCATTGGTCGCAAAGCGCGGATCGTCGATCAGGCTGCCGGCGCCGATGGCCTCGAAGACACGGCGTGCCATCGCCTGCGTGGACCCCGACAGCGACACCCAGCGGCCGTCGCGGCAGCGGTAGACGCCGCGCGGCGAAGCCAGCTTCTCGCCCGGCGGCGCGACGCGGCCGCTGGCGGCGTATAACGCCATGTCGGCGCCCATCACCGCCAGCATGGGCTCCAGCAGCGACAGGTCGACGACCTGGCCGCGGCCGCCGCCCACCTCCACCGCGCGCAGCGCCGTCATCGTCGCAAATGCGCCGGTCAATCCGGCCACCATGTCGGCCAGCGCCAGGTTGGGCAGCACGGGCCGGCCATCGGCCTGGCGGTGCTTGTGCGCGTAACCGCAGAAGCCTTCGACCAGGCTTCCGAAGCCCGGCAGGTCGCGGTAGGGCCCTTGCTGCCCCCAGCCGGAGACACGCACCACCACCAGCTGCGGCCGGCTGGCCCACAGCCTGTCCGGCGCCAGGCCCATGGCTTCCAGCGTGCCCGGCTTGAAGCTTTCGACCAGGACCTGCGCGGTGTCGATCAGGCGACGCAGCCAGCCCAGCGGCTCGGGCTGGCGCAGGTCCAGCGCCAGGCTGCGCTTGTTGCGGCCGTACACCTGCCACCAGCCGTCGAAACCCTCTGGCGACTGGGGCCACGGCTCGCGCCAGGCGCGCAGCGTGTCGCCGGCGACGGGTGGCTCGACCTTGATGACGTCGGCGCCGAAGTCCGCCAGCTGCAGGCTGAGCATGTTGCCTGCCACCAGGCGCGACAGGTCGACGACACGCAGGCCCTGCAAGGGCCCCGTCGCCTGCGGCGCAGGCCGCTGCAGCGGCAGCGGGGGCATCGCGGCCTACTCGGTGCGGATGCCGAGGTCCCGCACCAGCGGGCCCCAGCGGGCGGCGTCCTGCTCGAGCAGGCGCACGAAGGCGGGCACCGGCAAGGTCAGCAGCTCGCTCTCGGTGGCGGCCAGCTTGTGCTGCACCTCGGGCAGCGCCAGCACCTTGGACATCGCCGCGGCCAGGCGCTCCACGCGGTCGGCGGGCAGCCCCTTGGGGCCGAACAGGCCTGCCAGCACCGAGGCGTGGGCCCCGGCGGCCCGTGTCTCGTCGGTGGTGGGCACATCGGGCAGCGAGGACTTGCGCTGGCTGTCCATCACCGCAAGCGCGCGCAGGCGGCCCGAGCGCAGGTGCACCATGGACGCCGTCAGCGAGTCGACCGCGAACAGGGTCTGGCCTCCCATCAGGTCGGTCAGCGCCTGGCCGCTGCCCTTGTAGGGCACGTGGGTGGCCTTGGCGCCCACGGCGCGCAGCCACAACTCTGCGCCCAGGTGGGTCATCGTGCCGATGCCGGCCGACGCGAAGCTCTGCGGGCCGGCGCGCAGGCGCTCGACCAGTTCCTGCGCCGTGCGTGGCGCCGCAGCGTCGCCCGACACCAGCACCGCGAAGGGCGCGCGCAGCACCGGGGCGACCGCGGTGAAGTCGGCCAGCTGCCAGCGCGCCGTGGCGTTGATCATGGGCACCACCACCAGCTGCGCGGTCGACGTGAACAACAGGGTGTAGCCGTCTGCCGACGCACGCATCACCGACTGGTGCGCCAGCACGCCGGAGCCGCCGGCGCGGTTCTCCACCACCACCGTCTGCCCGAGCTCGGGGCCCAGGTGCGCGGCCAGCAGCCGCGCCGTGACGTCGCTGCCGGAGCCGGGGCCTTGCGGCACGACCAGGGTGACGGGCCGGGCCGGGAAGGTCTCGGCCAGCGCAGGCAGCGCCGCTGCCGCCAGCCAGAGCAGGGCGGCAACGCCCCGACGGAACGCAGAATGCATGGCTGTGCCTCCAGGACAGGGCCGCGTGCCCAAAACGGGGCCGCGCAGCTTGCGCGGTCCGGCCATGAACATGCTACAGCAAAATGTGCCATGACAAATAAAAAACGGCCAGGCAGCCGGACCGGGACTGCCCCCGCGGCCGCGCGGGGCGGCCCCCCCGTGGCCAGTCTCGCCCAGCTGCAGGCTCATGACCCCGAGTCGCTGATCACCTTCCGCGTGTCGGCGCTGTCGCAGCTGCTGGCCCGCGTGGTCGAGGCTTCGGTCAGCCGCGAGCTCGGCCTGAGCAGCCGGCAGTGGCGTGTGCTGGTGATCCTGAACCGCCTGGGCGAGGCCACCTCGGGCGACGTGACGCGCGCTTCGCGGCTGGACCACAGCCAGGTCAGCCGGGCCTCCTACGAGCTGGCGGAGAAGGGCCTGGTGGCCATGCGCGGCGACCCGCAGGACAAGCGGCGGCAGCTGCTGTCGGTCACGCCGGAGGGCTCAGGCGTCTTGCGGCGCGGCATCGTCGGCTCGGGGCATCGCCAGCAGCGGCTGCGCGCAAGGCTCAGCGAGTCGGACTACCAGCGCTTCGCTCGCATGCTCGAAGTGCTGACCGACGAGGCGCACGCCCTGCTGCGCGAGGCCAAGGACGCCACGCACGGCCGCAAGGAATGAGGCAGCGCGGACCCGATGCAGACCGCTGCCGCGCGCGGGCGTCTTCAGGCCTGCGGCATG
>Ga0209573_1003904_pt1 | contig 15500 bp, 9 predicted proteins | sample TNRBio252014_DNA_FD_185870 | JGI IMG/M metagenome (GOLD analysis project Ga0209573, IMG submission 185870) | Wastewater treatment Type I Accumulibacter community from EBPR Bioreactor in Madison, WI, USA - TNR Reactor_6/25/2014_ DNA (SPAdes)... | ecosystem: Engineered > Bioreactor > EBPR >...
TGCATCCGCTTCGCTGATGTAAACTGACCGGGGAGGCATAGAAATTTAAGTTTGGTACCTCAAATCTCTTTTGTCTCCCCTTATTATTCTAATTTATCATGCACAAATTCTCGCAGCGCGTGGTATAATTATATCAAAATCTATTGTTGTATCAGAATTAATACAATATTTCGGAAAAGATAACCCAATATAATTAGGAAATGTTATTACTGAGTCAAGAAATCCATAATTTAATCTTCCGCAAAAAATATCATAGAATTTATTAAATGAAAATTGATTAATTATTTTTTTTCCGTTAATTATTAGAGAGTCATTATCTTTATTAAGAACATCATCATCTTCATAAAAATAAGCCCAATTACTTGCGCATTGCAAAGTTTTAACCCTGCTAGATAGCCAATTTTGTGAAGGTTTTAAAGAATTAAATAACGCCAATGCTGTAATAAAAGTAGCAATCAATATGTATGAAATAACTCCTCGGCTTCTGCTAGCGCCTTCTCCAATGGAGTCTGCAAAAGTCAAAAATTTGATTTCTTCATTCATCGGCAATAATTTTTATTGATACAAAAAAACACTTATGCTACATAGCATTATTGTCCAAAGACCACTAGAAGCTATCTCAAAACTGCCGAAGCAGGATAATAATACATGCAAGCATTAAAAACCTTCGAAGTTTACTTGATAATATTCATGACGAATAATGCATCATCTGAAATTTTGAATCCAGGCGAAAAGACGTTCGACTTTCCAACGTTTTCGGAATCGGCACAATTTTCGGCCATCCTGCGTGCTCGGCTTAACGCGGTTGCTTCGATGCGGAGCAATCATTTCAACTCCGTAGTCCGTTTCCATTTTTTCATCCAGGGTATCGCTGTCATAGGCTCTGTCGCCAATGAGTTTTTCAGGAACTTGGTCAATAAAGCGGGCTTCCAGGGTTTGTCCCACTAAAGTTACTTCGTGTGGACTAGCCGATCCCGTATCGATGGCGATTGGAAGACCAGCAGCGTCTGCAATTGCCATGATCTTGGAGCCCTTGCCGCGCTTAGTTTTGCCAACACCTGAGCCCCTTTTTTTGACGGTGCGAAGGAACCGTCTATAAAACATTCTCTGACATCGATCTGGCCGCGTTCCAAGAGGTCCTGCGCCAGGACTTGAAGGGCCAAGTCAAAAATCCCCTGGTCAACCCACTCCTGATGGCGTCGGTGGCAGGTTTGATAGGGGGGGGTAACGCTCTGGCAGGTCCTTCCAAGGCGCTCCTGTACGCAGAATCCAAGGATTCCGTTAAGCACGGCTTGGGCATCTTGGTGGGGACGGCCAGTTCCTTTATAGGGTGTTTCAAATACTGGAGCCAACTGCTCCCATTGAGCCTCAGTTAGGTCCATCTTTTTGAACCTAAAGTTCAGATTTATTTCGCGTTATGTCAAAATTGAGTTTTGAGATAGCTTCTAATGATTTCTGATATTTAGAGCTTGTTTAAAAATTTCATAAATCACCATAGTTAATTCTCCAAATAACCATTGAAATATTGGCTACGTAGAGGAAGGCAGCCGAATTTCGTACGGTATATTCGTAATCAACGACTACTCTTCTGAAAAAATTCAGCCAGGCAAAGGTTCTCTCCACTACCCAACGCTTTGCTTCCACAACGAACCCCTTTTGGCCGTCATCACGCTGCGGCGCCTCAAAGGCGAACCCCATCTCCTCGACGGCATCGGCAAAAGTACCGCGATAAGATTTATCCCCCATGATCTTTTTCAGGTGCATCACAGCCTCATCCGACAGATCCAGTAGTTCTAATCCTCCAATCGTATCGTGTTGATTGGCAGCGTGTACTTTAGCACGCCAAATACGACCCAGTACATCTACCAATATTTGCCGCTTGCGGCCGTTCACCTTTTTGTTAGCATCGATGCCTCTATCTTCGTATACCATAGGCCTCAGCTTAACGCTTTGTGAATCAGCTATTAGTAAACTTGGGCTTGCCGCTCTATCTAATTGTATGCGCTCCAACATGTTCAACGACTGGCACATTTGCTCCTAAAGTCCTTGTCTACTCCACAGGTCGAAATAATAGTATACTGAGCGCCAGGGCGGAAAACTACTATCCAGGTTGCGCCATTGGCAGCCTGTCCTGGTTATCCAAACTATGGCATTGAATATTTCTCGCAAATCATGTCTACGTTTTCGTTGCCAGTTCAAAAAGACTTTAATAACTTTCCATTGGTCATCGGTCAGCCGTTCAAATTGCGGTTGCATATCTTATAGGTTTGGTCACTTACAAGATACGCCGATGACCGCTTTTTTGCTATCCCCCAATTTTTAAACAAGCTCTTAGCAGGACTCTCCTTTCTTGAATAGAACTTAAAATCATTGCTTTCCCTCCATTCAATCACTGCATCAAGTATTTTCGGGTAATTGTCAATATCTTCGCCAAGCCTGTAGTTGATCTCACTGCCTATGGTACTTTTGAGCGATGCAAAGATTGCTCTTTCACCGTCTGGTTTTTCGTCCAGATGGGTAGCAATGTAATAACGGTATCTGAGATCCCCCAGATAATACAGAAAACCAGCATCGTTCATTTTTCCATCTTTGTAGTACTCTGTTGCTGCCCCGAAAAATTCAAGCGGATGTGATTTTTCCAGTTTTGTTGCCTTCTTTATGACTTCCATACTGAAGAGTTCAGGATAAAATTCCGTTTGTTTTTGCCCCCATACACATAGCTGGAATAGTACAAAAGATGACAGTAATAGTATTTTCTTATTGATCATTGAAATTTACTGAACTTTTTTGAAGCCTTCAAAATATTCTGATTTAGTCCTTGCTGAACCTTCCCCGTAAACAACTGCTTTGACCTGAACAGTATCCAAGTAGGCATATTCCTTGTTTTGCTTAATAAACTCGTCCTTATTAATTGCCTGATAAGAAGATGACGAACGGATTACTTCAAATTCATTAGTGTTTTGAACATCCATTGGCAAGGTTCCACAAAAAATCCCCTCTTTATCTTTAGCGTAAGGGAATTTAATTTCAACGAATGTCACCGGATCAGCGTTGATTACCTCATAGTAAAATAAAAATACCCGGCCTTTATCTCTCGCATAATTCCCTCCTTCCAGTAAATTATATGAAGAAGGATCCGCTTCCGGTATCACCCGGCCCTTGTAAAATACACTGCTTTTATCCTTTGCATATTCGGGCTTTTGTAAAATTTTAAATGTTTCCTCGTCTGCTTGTAAAGGAAAAACCTTCCGTCCGCTCCCCTCATCCCAAGTAACGTATGCCCATTCACCGTTCTCCTTTTGGTATCCCGTATTACACCCGAAGAAACTTAATGTAACTACCCAGGTACATATTTTATACAAAGGAAAAAGTCGCATAGATAGCAAGGTTATTTTTTGTAGTATGTATTGAATTTTTGAGTAACGGTGGACATTAAATGGTTATTTACCCGCTGGTAAACCCGGTAGGCATAAATTATGGGTGTAAAAGGAATTTGAGGCACATAAGTGGCCGGAAGGTAGGTAATGTTACCTTCTGCCTTAAGTCCGAACAGGAGGGATTGGTAATAATCTACAGCTTCTCCCCGAACAACATAAGCTGTAATATCAGCTGTCCGGCCGGTTAAACTTAACGACCGTTTTGTCGCACCGGAAATACCCGCTGCATTAAATGTTACTGCTTTTCCATTAACCATCAAGGCATTTGCACCGGCTAACCCACCTCCCAGAGAATGCCCGGTAAAAGAAACTCCTTCATAATCATTTTGAAGTTGATCAGCAATCGCAACAGATTCCCGATATTGTTTTGATCTACCTGCAATTTGTATTCCATCCTCTTTGGCATCTGTCCAGTCTTGTGTACCAGCTGTTGCATAAATGTATTCTGTTTTTCGCTCATAAGTGCCTTTATAGAGGGCTCCCTTAAATCCGGATTCTTTCTCATCTACCCGCACGACTTCCCACCCATTTGTTGCATCCCCAACCTGCGCATCATATACATGATCTGCAAGCGGAACATAAACATCATCAGGGCAATCAGGACACTGTCCGTCCGGATCCGTCCAGTACACAGGATTGTTCCAAAATGCCGAATAAGGAGACTTCCCAATTTGATTAGGATGATCAGCTTTAGGGTCAACACTCATCCAAATAGACGTCTTCGGATCATAATACCTTGCCCCATAATAATACAAGCCCGTTTCTGCATCCAGTTCTTTGGCGTTGTACAGGTAGGGTTGCACATCGCTATTGGTATGTTCATCTACGAAGGTTTCGCCGAAAGGCAGGTATTCTATATGCTGCCGGGGCTGGCCGTTAATATCGGTTATATAACTGGAGCTTCCGAGGTGGTCGGGATGATAAAAAAATTGGTTGCCCTCGTGGTTGAAATTCCCGTCACCATAAAAGCCGTAGCCGGCTTGCACGTCGTCATTGGTCACAGTAGTGTTGTAGGGAAGTGTGGGGGCTCCCGGCGCCGACCCGGGTGGGGGAATCTGCGGCGGTTGCGGCCATCCCATCGGAGGAATGGTGTAGGCAGAATCAAGTCCGAACGGAGGGATGGGATTCCCAGTAATTTCTGGTTGGGCATAATAACCCGGTAAAGTGGGTGGGCCTGGGGCGATACCCTGGGCCTGGTAGAACGCATTAGCGCTCTGTTGCAATAACTGTATACGGTGGGTGTAATTGCGCCTACCTGCTGTAATACCGCCGTGGTGCCAGAATTTATTGTGGAATTTTCCCGTGCCTGTTTTTGTGGCAATACGCTGTCCTTCAACGTAGTAGTGTTTGGTGAAGCGATGTTCTTTTGCTACAAAATATGTGCTGACATAAGCAGTATAGTTATCTCTGTGGCTGACCACGCCGGCAGGCGCTGCATTGATAAAAATACCTTGTACGCCGCCGTGACTCTTTATAACTCTTTCGCCGTTTGCGTCATAGGTATAGCGGCTCAAATACCCGTTGTCTGATATCCCCATAATCCGATTCTCTTCGTCCCAAACGATCTGGCGACTGCTGAAGAAGTTTTCTCCGCGCCATGCGCTAAGATTTCCATTGGCGTCGTAGTTATACAGGCGCCCGCCGATTTTTGAGGGAGCATGGGGCTTAGCTCCTTCATATTGGTAATAATTATCATAAGTGGTTTCGGCCTGCAGTATAGTATCGCGCCAGTGTGATTGATTTTTTCGGGTAATATTGTGCAAATTATCGTATTCCAAGCGTAAAGAAAAGGAGTCCCTACGGTTTACGGCTTCCCATTCGCCGTTTGCCGCGCTTAGACGGTAGAGATTGTCGTAAATGTAGGAATATTTGGATGGACCGCCCAGTTGAAGGTGAAATGCCTGACCGGAGTTGCTCATGCCGACAATATTGTCTACAGGATCATATACATAGGTATTATCCATAAACGTTCTTCCGGCCGGGTTGGTCACTTGCAGGGCGCTCAGCCGGCGTCGTTCGGGCTCATAGGCGTACTTTGTTACGGTTCCGTTGCCGTATTTAAGGAAAGTGCGCTGCTCAAATTTGTCATACCCTAATTGTTCTACGTAAGTGTAATCTCTGGTTTGTTTTTTCCCTTTCATCTGGCGCAGCTTGCCCGCGCGATTGTAGGTATAGGTGACTATTTCTCCGTCGGGATAAAAGAGGCGTTTGATTCGATTCCAGGTATCGTATTCGGATTGCGATACAAAGGTGATTACATTAGCCTCTGTAATCAGCAACGTGCGGATGTTTTTGATCACTTCGCCAAGCGGACCGTAGAAAAATTCCTGGCCGCCGGAGGCGTCTTCCTGTAGCCAGACCCGCCCCACGCGGTTGTGGGTTGCGGTAGAATCTCCGTAATGCAATTGTACCTTGTTCTGAAAATTTTTGGGGTAGTCAATTTCTATAAGGCGTTCTTTGTCGTAGATATATTTTACAGCGCCGTCGTTTGGAATGATTTCCCGAATATTTGCCGTTACTTTTTCGGTCATGTTCCCAGCCAGATCATACTTAAAGGTGGTAAGTCCGCCATCGGGATGATCCATACTTAATTTTCGCCCCAAAAAGTCGTAAGTATAAGTAGTTTCATTGTCATCATTATCCACTACTTTTATCAGTTCCGATAGCGCGTTGTAGTGAAAATCTGTCCAGATTTCCCCAATAGGACCGTTGTCTTTCATAGCGCGATTGCGCCCCTTTATGTCGGTATAGCGTTCTTTCGAATTTCCGAGCGCATCGACCGTAGTAGATCGGAAATGGGAAAAACCCTGACTATCGGTTCCTATGTCATACGTCATCGTAGTCATTGCGCCGTCTGGCAGGGTTATTGATAGTTGGCGGTCGAGAATATCATAAGTAGTAATAGCGGGCGGAACGGTATCAATATCGGTGTTATACTGGTCTACCGCCCCTTGTAGTTCAACTATTGGGTAGCGACTGCTTATTGTTCTGCCAAAAGCATCGAAAGTAATTCGGCCTGATACAATCATTCCAACATTGTCGTCGATGTTTTCACCTGCAAAAAACGAGCCTGTTTTTTTTACCTGTATTGGGCGAATGAAACCGTCCATAAAAGTATAGGTTTCAATGTCCATGTCGTGTTCGGGGTCGTAGTGTCTGGCTTTTGCATAAGGTGTTGCAGCGTCGGGATAGTATTCAAAGGCAATGGTGTAGGGCTTGCCCGCAGCTAATTCATAGGGCCCTGTAATAGTAGCGATACGACCCTTAGTATCCAGGGTATACACCATTTTTTGGCCATTCATATCGACGGTTTCCCGCAATTTGCCAAAATACAGATCGTATGCGCTACTGGATTTATAGCCGTAACCATCCCGAATATACGTAACGTAAGTGTGAACGATGGGGTCATATTCGAACTCAAAATGTAAACGCTCGTTGCGATGATTTACCGGGCGGGTTATTTTTCGCAGATTTCCATACGCATCATATTCCATATTGTGATTGGCAGAAGAACCATCTTGTAAATATTGACGAATTTGTAGCACATTGCCGGCTGGGTCAATGGTTGTTTCCCGCCTGCGTATCTGCGGAGTTGCAGTTGTATTTACTGTAATAGAGGCCGGAATGGCCTTGATGTAATTTACATCGTTATTGTGGTAAGTAATTATAGCCGTGATTAAGTCGTTGGGTGTACCATCTCCTGTGTCGGTATAATTAGAAATATTTCCTAACGAATCATATTCGAAGCTTGTGGTAGTTTGTATCCCCTGGCCAGGTTGCCCTTCAAAGTAAGTTTTTTTCGTTTGCGCCAATGCTGGAAAAGCAGCAGCATAATCGTTATTTGCAAAGGCGGCGGGCAATGTTCCCCCATTAAAAATATCTTTTAACTCATAGGTGTTGAAAGTTTCGGAAAATACATTGCCGAAGCCGTCCTGCAAGGTTTCAGAGACCAGTAGGCCTTTCCGGTAATAGCTATCATTGTGGTAAACGGCAATAGCAGAGCGGTAGATTTCGTCGTTGTTTTCCGTATTCAATTGGTGTGTTTTGACGGTGTTAAACCCATAAAACTCCCGTTCATGGCGATTAAAAAAGCCGTCTTCGTATTCGAATGTCGTTTTCACCCAATCGGCGCCGTCTCCTGAAAATCCATCGTAAAACTCCACGCTTGCCAACACCCACTTGGAGTTGGGCATTTCGTACGTATTAGTTGACGGGACATAGTCAAGCGTAAAATAAGCGCCGAAGGGACGTTCAACTTTTTTTAGCAGGTTAGTTCGCCTTATTGTAGAACGTCTTATGTTGAGATGGCCGTCGTTATCAGAAAATAATAAGTCGGTATATCCATCCCCGTCGATATCTCCAAGTTGGGAGGTTTGCTTACTGGCGCCGTCAGTTGTAAACGTTTGGGGATTAAAGCATATCCTGAAAATGGGGAAAACATAACTACAATAAGTAGATGCGGCGTTGACCGACGACGAAGTGGAGGATCCCCTATCGAGGGTACTGACATTGGGCCAGTCTATCGGGGGCGAAAACCCGTTGCCGGTATTGATTCTGACTTGCGAAGGGCTGCCGGGAAGCAATAAATCGAGTAGACCGTCATTATTGACATCTTGAAGCGATTTTGTGGCTTCGTTTTCTGTCTTACTGTAACTGGTTCCGTATGCTATACTCATATTTCCAATATTTACACCTCCGCCAAGTCCAAAGTCTTCGCTTTCTCCCATACGGATTATTGAAAAATTCCATAATTCAGGCGGCGCAAATTTATAGCCGAGGTTGAGAGCTACGGTATCGTTTTTGTATAGCTTATCGGGTAATCCGTCGCCGTTGACGTCCAGCCACGTGCCGGCTGTTTCGTCTTCACCGCTATTAGAACTTATATTAATTCCAATGGAGGCAACAGATGAAAAGGCAGCCTCATTGGAGTTGTTGCCCAATTTGTCAATGGTCGAACTTACATTCGTTGATATTCTATAGGAACCCTGTCCTGCCGTACTTCCCGTATTTGTCGACTTTGACACAACGCAATTACCACCCAGCGTAAATCCGCTTGAGGAGCCGTTAGTAAGGTGACTTTTTAATTCATGGCTGATGATATCGTTTTCAAGCCCTCCGCGTGCATTAGTGTGCTGTATACCTGTTTCGCCGATTACGTCAGGATATCTGTCCAAATTCATATCAAAAACATCGAGTATGTTTCTGAGGTCGCTATCCGAACTACTGGCAGTACCAATTATCGCTGCTCCGCCTGAAACACTGCTCACCTCGGATATAGCTATTTTATAAGGTGCATTTAAATCTGTACCAAAAAGGGCTTCATAATTAAAGTCAATATCATCCCTGCCCAATCGGGAACTGCTCATCGTATCTCTCTTGATGTAAGTATAGGTATCGAATCCTTTCCATGAGCCCGTTTTAGGATCAGGAAACATGATGATAAAAATAGCTTGGGTCGGGTTAATAATCCCCGCGAGATCATCAGCTGTCTGAATGTTATTGAGAATATCTATTGACGCGTTAATTCCGTTAGGGTCTATCACCAATAACGTTTCATCAATGGGGTCTTGCGCCCTTTCTCGATTGCCATTGTACACAAATTGCCCCCAGCCTCTGTATAAGGGTCCAAAAAGGCGGTCATTGTCGGTGATTGTAGTATAAATCCCCGGATCAACGACGGCTGATCCACCAGTATAAGTTACCGTCGCCGTAGCATCATTAATGACATACGCAAGGCTATTATCGGGAACATGGAAGTCAATAAATACAGGATTTTCAGCCGGTACGTTAACAGTAATAGGGTTAGGTAAACCAATTGGAAAGGTGGTCTCGCCATACCAGGTATTGACGCCCTTTACAGACATTGTCACAGTACCTGATACAAATGGTGGAATAAAAATATTGGGCTGCACGGTAATTTGAATATTTCCCGTGCCGGGAGCTGTCCATGCTGTCGATCTGCGGACTACGTCATTCAGCATCGTAAAATCAACGGCTGGATAGAATTCATACCCAATCAAGGCGGTATTGGGCGAGGCGGTATAGCGACATCGAGGAGTCCATTTTACTTTTGCCCAGTCGATATTTGTATTAGAACTGACCCTAAATAATAGGATATCTCCGGTCTGAACATTGATATTAGTTGTAATCGGGGCATTGGTATAGGATTGTTCCCAATTGTATAATTGCGTGAGAAGGGGTATTTCATTCCCTGCGTCAATTTTTAGCACTTCAACCTTGAGATCATCAGAAGTGACAGGTTTGCTGAAGGCGCCGTCAATGTTAATTGTTCCCGATTCGAAAATTTCAATATACTGCGGGGCACTAACCAAAAAGTCTTCAGAGGCCTTGAATCGCCGGTTTTGGCGATTATTGGCATCAATTTGAGAGGAGGGAATGTCTATATATTGTATTAGCGGATCCCATACAACCCTATCGTTACTGCCGTTAAATATTGACTGTACCCTAAAATAAATTCTTTCTCCTTTATCTACATCAATAGGGGTAATATTCATTGTTCTGGGTGCAAAGTCCTGACCGGGTATATTAGCTGACCATACTGAACTTCCTTCGTTTTCGACAGAAACTATAACGCCGTCATCTTCCGGCGTATTGACAGAAGAGGAGAGGAGTTTGACATTTCCTGAAATAATTACAGTTCCGGGATAGGGAGCTTGCCATATTCTCACAACATCGTGGAGTGGAAATTGGTCTGTCAATTCCTCTACGGCAAGCGAATCAATAGAAATAATAGCCGGGTTAATAGCGGCGCCATCTACTATTGGACTGGGTGTGTCAATGCTCTGGAGTGTGAAAACGGGATCGCCGGAGGAATTGATATGGTTAAAATGCACCCGTCCTTTATATGCGATATCGATTAGTCCATCGCCATTAAAATCGCTAAAATAAGTGCTGGTAATACTTTCCGTTTCTATATCGCTTGTGCCGAAAAATAAAGGGAAAGGGTGGGCTTCCAAGCCGTCACCGCTCGTGCTGTTATTTGTGATATTAAAATGATAAATTCCATTGATAATTCGCTTGGGGCCGAATGCTGCTTGACCTTCCGCGCTCAGGTTTTTTCTGTACTTTAAGAGACCGTTTTCTTTAAAAACCTTATCGGGAAGCCCGTCGCCGTTGATATCCACTAGTGCGGTTCGTCCGTTGCTTTCCGAGTTGGAAGATGTTACATTCCCCCCTACTGTGAATTCTTTCGAAGAGAAACTACCGAATACAAGCCCAAAAGTAACGGCCAAAGCTGAGCCGCCGCCGCTTGATTCTGTAGCACCGAAAAGGGATGCATCCGTGCCAAGATTATCGGATGGCGTAGTCCAGTTTTCAAGGCTGCGATAGGGGTGATATTCTCCATCTATGCGGACATCGTCGTGGTACTCGAATTTGTGTTTATAAAATAGAGCCTCTTCCTGATCATATGCGATAATTTCATGAAGCAGCGTTTTATAAAATGCGCCTACTATATAGTTGAGTTTATAGCTCCTGATCGGTTTGTTTTGGAAAGTAATTTTTATTTCACGCAGCAGGTCGGCAGTAACCTGTTTAAACCCTAACCGGGCACTTATAATAACATCTTGTCTTTTGGGCTCATCAAGCTGGCGATCTCTAATAAATTGCACTGCATACTCTCCCTCGTCGTTTCCATGACCGGTATACGAAACGCGATCAATGTAGAGTTGCTTACCAGGAACCGTGCCGCCCGAAATACCGACATCTTGAATTGTGCGATAATAATAGCGAATAAAGTTGTCATTTAGGTCTCTAACTTCAAATAAAGCCCAATTTCCGATATTATCGTCATCATCCCTCAATACGGCGCCATTGATGACGCCGCTATTCCTATGTCCTCCATAGGAATAGCGGGTTCCGTCTTTGGCTGTTACTTCCCACCAGTAATCTTTAGGGGAACTACCATACCTGATAATGCGCTGAAAGTCGCCTTCTACCCGGAGATGGAAAGATTTATTTGCAGACCTACTCACGAGTTCCTGGCGATGTGCCACCGGAAAAAGTTGTTCACCGTTAAGGGTATAAGTTTCCGTTTCCAGGGCCGGATTATATCGGGGTACACCCCAACGCGTATCTAATCCAATAAACGGTACCGATAAGTCCCAACCCAAACCCAACCAACCGTTTCCACCTTCACTATTGTATCGAATAGAGAATTGGGGCGACATCCCTTGTCTGCCGCCGGGCAGTTCCAACGGGAACGCTGTCATTGCCGAACCCATACTATTTGCTGTTGGCGGCGCAATAGTTACAATTTCAGATGATGGATATTCGTTTTTTATATCCTTTATGGAAGTCGGTGTGTATCCTTGGGTTTCAGGCGATTCGGGAACTTTTATGATACCAGCTATGAAATCTGTAAAGTGGCTGGTTTTTGAAATAAGGACATTGCAGTCAATGATCAGCGTATCCTTGGGTAGCGCCATCCATCTACGTGCTTCTTCGTCAAAATAAAAAGTCCGAATATCCTCAGTTGTATAGCCTTCGGGAACTAATGCAGGGTCATACGCAATCTGAATACTGATTTCCTTTTCAAACACCAGACCATCGGGGCTCAATCGATAACCTTTTCGACCTTTTGTTACATTTACCAAATCAGCATTTAAAGCCGCCATATCTATGTCGCGAAGTGGTAATACACTGACCGTCTCATCCTCGCATAGCGCTGTTTCAGGGACATCAATTTGCAGATCGGCATAGGAGAGTTGCCCTACCCTATTTGTTTGGAATAATTTGCTCGCGCCAAGTTCTCTTTCTCTTAAAGGAAATACAAATGAAGGAGTCTGATTTTCGGAAAAACGGACAATTTCAGTAATTACCGATCCGTCCGGAAAAATAGCCTGTAGTTCAGCCTCCCATGATCCGTCTGCGTTTGTTGGTTTTTCAACAAAACACTCAAATTCATTTTTAAGCAATTGAACCGGCTTGGAATCAATATATAAGGAAGCATTTGACACGTTAGGTCCGGTCAAGATGCCTTTAATATAACCTTTATTATGAAAATACGCCTCAGTTGAACGATTGATGGCTATAGTGGGTTTTTCCTCGGTTTCCTGATTTTTTTCAATAACAATATTCAGGTTCCTAATTCGGTAGCTGTGATTTGCGCTGTCCGGTAATGAAAAACGAATAATATTATTCCCTTTTTTCAACCAGTCTTTACTAATGCGTTCTTGCTGTTTTGTCCAGTGATTGCTCTTTTGGCCTATGTATCCTCCTGTTGCAGGCAAATCATTAATGCTTCTTGACAAGCCGGTTAAGTCTTCAAGGCCGTTTAACTCGTAATGCAACCATACTTCATCATTCCATTCAGGCAATTCTCCAATTTGAACGTGAAAGATATTATCAAATACATCGTCTACCGGCTTATTATCGCTAATGCCAATAATACCTTCGGTTATATCTGATGAATAACTAATTGTGTATTGATTGATGCCGGGTATATTGGAATAATGGGATATGATATTATTATTAGCTGAAAGATCCTTATCACTTGAATTCAAATGCTTGACAACATAGGAGGGTGAAACGATACTAAATGAAGTTAAAACGGGTAAATTAATACTTGTCGAACTGACAAGCAGTATACAAAAAACAGCTATAAGAGGAGTAATATTTTTCATGCCTGGAAGATTAGTTTCCAATTAATATAAAAGACCTATCATCGTTTTGAGAACGCAGCGTGACGATATAGCTTCCTTTGGAGGGGAGTTTTCCCTCAAACCAGTACCGGTCGTTGCCCTGTAAAGCTTGTATTTGTTTGGTATGGCCAGACAAGTCTGTGATATCGATTACGACATCAGCTTTGCGTCGGAGCTTAATTCTCATAGCATAGTACCCGTCGCTGGTTGGGTTTGGAAATAACTCAATATGCTCGAATACATCAGGGTTGTATCTTACTATTTCAATATTTTGATAGGATGTACAACCTGTTATTTTTTCTATTGTTAATTGATAATTCCCAGGTTCAGTTATCTCGACAATGGGGGAATTGCTGTGAAAGCCATTAGGCCCTGTCCATGCGTATAATATATCTTCACCTTCCGATTGGAGCGTAGCATCTAATCGCAGAGGCTGATCAGTGTGTAAGTCATATTGTGGGTTTAAATTCGAAACAGGAGCATCAATTGCTTGTATATATAGGGTATCACGAAATAGTACTCCCTTGGCATCTCTCACGTTTAAATAATAAGTGCCCGGCGATACGTTTTCAATCTGGTGAGTTCCGTTGTCATTCAAAGTCCATTGGCTTGAATAAGTAGAATTGACCTTGCTCACCGATAAGTTATAGGGGGGAACTCCGCCCACCACTGAAGCATTAATTTTTCCGGAATTTAATGGCACGCAGGTTGGCGCCGAAGTCCAAGCGATAGCCATCATTTCCGGCCCTTCACAAAAAGTAAAATAGTCCTCACCTGAACGATCCGAATCCCAGTGAATATTATCGAATATTATAATACCCTTATCTGACAATTCGGTTCCCTTGAAGAATTCAACTTCACCAGGCTGGAATTGCCCAGCACTATTCCTATCGATAGAGAGCCACCATCGTTGACCCGTGCTCAACGATGCGCCCATTTTTTTTGTGTCTAATCTGATTTCTGTTTTTATACCAGACATATCGCCATTTGCAGTCATTAGCCATTTTCGAAGTAACTGAACAGGATGCCCCTGCACTTTTACATCCCAATCCATAAAAGCTTTGTTGTCCCCCCATAGAAGAAACCCCATGTCAGGGAGAATTGTAGGATTTTTATCATTTGTATCATATAGATTACCGGCGCTTAGTGTCAAAAGACCTGGATTGTTAGCGCTGGTCGATTGTTTTTGATAGAGATTAGAATGATCATCTCTGCCAATACCTGCGATATTAAACGAAAAATCCTTATTTTTGGAAGTATTCCAGATTGTATTGCCTTCGGAATTTAAATAGGATTGCGCTTCACCTAAATCCAACGAAATTCCATATTTTATAGCAAGATAAGACTCTACTTGTATGCGTTCTTTTTCATTAAGAACCCTATCAAAAATAATCAATTCAGGTAGGATACCTTTGAAAGTGGAAACCGGCAGCTCAGGTGTAAAGCCTTTTCCACCGATTCTCAATATTCGAGAAAATACTGTAGAATCTACATGGTCTTTAAATTGGTGATAAGTTTTAATACTTGGTATATTGTTGGCGTTGGGTTCGAAATTCATATAGTTAAATGATTCCAGGTCGGCCATTCTATGTGTTGTTAATACAAGTGTACTTTTGTTATCTTTTTCATAGCTCCAAATTATTCTTTCGGATAACATATCTATTGAATGACAGACAATAAAAAAAGTAGCCTTAGATAAGTCAAAGTCATTTAAATAAAATAAAATATCGTTTTCAGGAGTATTAATCGATAATGCCTCGTTGAAATTAAGCAAATTTATCTTTTCAGTAGGCATCAGACTGATGTAAGCAGGAAATTGAATCTGATCAGGTAAAAGGTTTTTCCATTTTTGCTCGCCGGCTTGATTTGACTCAGTAACATACCATGTCAGTGGATGAAAGACGCCACCGGGGGCATACCCTTGTGCATACGTCAGCATGGGTATTAACAACATTCCAATCAGGTATATATATTTATTACCCATAACAATTAATCTATTTGCCAGGCGTATCCTACAGAAAGTTGAAAAGATATGCTTGGGTTGCGATTTTGAATGAAATTATATCCATTAGCGAGCGTTTCGATAGTATCTGCCAGTCCAAGATTGACTCTGCCGTCAAAGCTAAGCGGAATTTTTCCTTTTAATTCGCCGCTTATGCCCAGAACTACCGCAACATCCGTACGTCCTTTTAATACACTTCTCAGATTTTCTTCAATTTGCAGATCGGGACCCAAATAAGGTTTGTTAGACTCGTATTTAATGTTTTCTTGGGCGACATTTAGCAACGTGTCGTAAATAACTTACCGATTTTGCCGAAGTTAGTAAATTTGCTGGATGAGAGAAAAACAAATAGAAATACCGTACAGTGCCGAGGTAGAGGATGCCATGCGCTACATGTAT